>Ga0207701_10003482_pt1 | contig 16134 bp, 18 predicted proteins | sample KBSSwiSSwithPhiX_FD_184294 | JGI IMG/M metagenome (GOLD analysis project Ga0207701, IMG submission 184294) | Switchgrass rhizosphere bulk soil microbial communities from Kellogg Biological Station, Michigan, USA, with PhiX - S5 (SPAdes) (version 2) | ecosystem: Environmental > Terrestrial >... | reverse complement strand
CATCAGCGATTGCATGCCAGAGGCGAAGACACGGAAGAATAATTCTTCGCCTGGATCTCGATCAGGCAAATGAATGAATTAGCCTAACCAGACGCCAGAGACAACGCCACCATCCGGCGTGGCTCATCTTTAAGATTAGACCTCTCTCCGATGAGCCCTCCACTCTGCGGCCAACGCTCTACAAACCTCGGGAACCCCTTCTAGACACGGCCGATCCGAAGCCGAACGCCGATTTTATCTTTGTCCGGCTGTTCCGTGTGGTTCAGGCGGATCAGACGCAGAGCCAACGAGCAGGAAGCTCTGCTTGTGTTCAAAGATGATGACTTGTGTTTAGAAGTCATTCAGTGGGAAGGACTGGAATCATGAAACATTTATTTGTGACCGCGGTTCTCTTGCTCGCTGCGTGTAGCTGGGCCGTTGCCGACACGGCTAGGGACGAGCGCGAGTTAACGAAACTCGTCAACGATCTTAATGCGGCTATCGTCAAGCCGGACATCGCTTTTCTGGAGCGGGTCCTGGCCAAGGACTACGTCCATTATCGCCCACACGGGGATGTCGAGACCCGGGCGCAGTACCTGGAGGACCGCAGGAGCGGCAGCGTGGATTTCGATTCGCTGGTCGCGGATGAGATCAAAGTGCGCGTCTACGGCGATACGGCCATCGTGGCATATCGCTCCACTGCCAAAGGCAAAGACAAAGATGGAGCGATCGACGAACAGCGCCGCTGGACCCGTGTCTTCGTTCGAAAGGACGGGAAATGGCAGCTCGTCCACTCCCAGGGGACAACGATTCAGAAGCCCTGACGGGCATCATCACGCCGGTTTTCTCGCGAATGTGCGATGCATTCGCAAGGGTGAAACATCATCAGGTTGGCGCGTATGCAACCTGATAATTGAAAGCGTGCAAACATCATTTCCTGCTGGCACGGTCGCGTATCTTGTGTCTCGTTAGGCCTATGAATGCTCGAATCGCCGCTGCGATATTATTTGCCATGTGTCCATTCGCTATGGCATTGGCCGACACGAATGTCGTTTTACCGGACTCTCAGCGTTTCGCCGACACCGGTAAAGACTTCCTTCTCGAGACGACGATCCCGGGCGATTTCAAAACGCTGGAAGGGATTGTGTGGGCGTTGCTCACATTGTCACCCCAGTGCCCTGATAAAGATTTCTCGTCACCTTTCTTCCCCGACGCCATAAGCTCCACCTCGCACAGGGAAGGCGCACAGCCTCTTTACATGTACTTTCGCGGCATACGGCAAGATGGCAGCAAGGTAATTCTTCGCTTCACTGGTGATGCCAACCGGTACCTCAATAACACCGCGGCTATTCAAGAACTAGTGAAAGGTGCTTTAGAAGCGACCGTCAGACTTCACACCAGCAAATCGACGACCATTGAATATGAGATCGATGGCAAAATCGTCGAGGAATGGGATGCGTGATAACCTAACCACTCGTTAGGCGATTGGCTCAGCCCGAACATGATCTCCCCATTTGACCCCGAATTAAACGAAAAATTGTTCGCGATGTTTTACGGAACATTCGCCTACTTCTCGTTAGGCCTCACATGGAATTCCGAGTAGGTTCGCCGGCAGACGCAGAAGTAATCGCGGCCTTAATTGATAGCTTCCAGGGCGAACTCACCAACGATCCGTCTGGTGCGGGTGCTGAGGAGTATCTTGCCTCCGTGTCCGTACGCGCCGAGCGCGAGTACCTGGCCTCAGAGCGCTATCGGTACCTTCTCGCCTACTCGGATTCTCAACTTGTCGGCTTCATCGCCATCCGGGATGGCTCGCACCTTTTTCACCTCTTCGTCGAGCGCGCACATCAGCGCCAGGGCATTGCGCGGCTCTTGTGGGAACAAGCCCTGCGCGAGTTGTGCACTCCTGGCAACGACGGAGGTTTCACGGTCAATTCAAGCCTTTCCGCCGTGCCGGTGTATCAAGCCTTCGGATTTGTTCCAGCAGAGTCAATACAGAGTGTGCATGGCATCTCGTTTCTGGCCATGCGGCGTCCGGCATTGCTAACATAAGGCCTAACCAAGCGATGAAACCGACCAGCGTAAACGAAAACACGCGCCAGGCGGCCTCATTGCGGAATAAGTTCAGCGTCTTTGCCACGATACTCTGCCGTGGCTTATCTCTGTCTCGTTAGGCGAATTCTTACTTTGAAGGGAAATCATTATGAATCGTACCATTGCTCTCATTGCTGTTGGAATCACTGCCATTCTCCTCGTCTGTTCCCTGGTCTGGTCCGCAGATCAGCCCCCGGCAACTCAGCGGATTCCGCAGTTCGAGAATGCGCATGTGAAGGTTTGGAAGTCTACCATTGTTCCGAACGCGCCATTACCATTGCATCGCCACGACCACGGTCGAGTGATCGTTGCTCTGCAAGGCGGCACAATGAAGATCGAAGATCAATCCGGGACATTCGAAACACAGGTTTGGGAAACAGGAAAAGCTTATTGGCTACCGGCCAACCCTCCCAAGACCACGCATAGGGACATTAATGGGGGCGATCATCCTATCGAAGTAATGGTAGTCGAAGTTCAGAACGACAAATAATCATCCGGAGGACTAGGATAAATGCTGTCAGGCCCCAGCCCTCCCGACACGAAACAACAGCAGCAATTTGCTGCTCCCGGTTTTACTTTTACGTTGAGCGATGCAACGCACTTTCGTTCGTAGCAGTTACCTGATCATCGGTCTGGTGGCATTTTCTCATGTTGCTTCGGCGCAAAACAAAGAGCTCGCTGCAGACGAAACTATCCCGATTCCGAAAGTTGAATTCGACGCTCAAGGCGAGCTCAAGATCACTGCTTCGCCGAATTCTTCGCCTAACGACTTCGATTTTCTGGTTGGGAAGTGGAAAATGCACAACCGCCACCTGGACAAGCGGCTGGCCAATTGCCGCGACTGGACGGAATTCGATTCCTCGGATGTGAATACCAAGATCCTCAACGGTGCGGCTGACATGGACACATATTCGACCAGTCAGTTCCCTGGAATGGGAGGCAAACTTTTCGAAGGGCTCACACTGCGATTGTTCGATCCGAAAACACGACTTTGGAGTCTCTACTGGATCGCGAGCAACACGGGAAAGATCGATCCTCCGGTTATCGGTTCATTCGACCAAAACGGCGTGGGACATTTTTTTGGCAAAGACACCCTCAATGGCAAACCGATCATGGTCGTCTTCCGTTGGGATGCGCGGAACAAAGAACGTCCGGTTTGGGGTCAGGCCTTCTCATCGGATAACGGCAAGACGTGGGAATGGAATTTCTTTAACGTCTCGGAACGGCCAAAGGAATAGATGGCGAAATCATTGAAATGGGATGCGTAGGAAGCCGAACACTCGTTAGACCAATTCGGCTTGTCTTAAACTCAGCTCATTCGTAGCTGACCGGTACGCGGACTTGCGACATTGTACCGGGTTTAAACCGCCAGCCTTTGAATGTCTGGATGGTGCTTTTGTCGAGTAGCGGACTGCCGGTGCTTTGGAACATGTTTGCGTTAGTCACTGTTCCAGTGGCCATATCAACGGTCACGACGCAAATACCGCTTCCGGTAACGTTGCGGCGTTTCATTTCGTACGTGTACTCAGGCAGGGGCGCGGTGATTGCCATCGATTGTGCGACCGAAAGCGACATTGGAACGGGCGCCGAAATGCTCGGCGCCGCCGGTTGCACAGCAGGTCGCGGGTGCTCTCTCGGTCGAACTTTCTTTTCGGGACGCACGGCTTCCACTGTTGGCTCCTCCGTCGAACGCACCTGTTCGTTTGGAGTTGTCGGTTTTTGAATCGGCGGCATTGAGGCAGTAGTCCGGCTCGGCTCCGGTTTTTTCTCTTCCGCTGGCGCGATCTGCGTTGGCATCTCTTCCGCAACCGGCGTCTGCTCGGGAATGGGGGCAGTCTCTTGCTTCGACGCCGTGGCGACAGTTTTCGAGGTTGATCCGGCTTTTTTCTTTCTCGGTTTCTGGATTTGAATCATCTCGCCGGTCTGAAATTGATCCGGAAGATTCGCCGAAGTCGCCTCCTGAGCTCGACTCAAGGGCACACTGGCGAAGCAAACACCAGTGCATACAACCAAGAAGCGTACCCTGCGGGCAGGCATGGCCAAAATGTCCGCTCCGTCTCAGGAACGTCAAATTGCCGCCGCCGCTCAGAGCCTGTGAGTTGAACTTTCACGCGAAGAGAAGACGTTCATCTAACGCGTTTTGGGGTTCGTATGCTTCTCGTCACCGGCACCGACATTACGGTGTGGATTGTCTCCGCACTGCTGGCGCTCGGTATTGCTTCGACAAAATACGCGAAATGGAAGTCGCGTAACCAGCTCGTACGCGATCTGGCGGCAATGGATCGCGAACGCCGGGAAAAAATACTTAGCCGGATGAATCCGGCACAGGCGATGGAAGCGCGTCAGGAATTGATGCGACGTTTTAATATTTTCTAACTTTTCCAGCGAAACCGAGCCGGGGTCACGAACCCGCGATGCTGTAGCCACGGCCCTGCGGGCCGTCTCATAGCGCTACGGAGCAGTGCGGAACCCGCACCGGCCGCAGGCCGGTGGCTACAATATTCACGTGGCGTTGAACGTCTGGTAAATTCTGCTCCCCTTAACGCCGAATGTCCGCGGCCCCTTTTGAAATGACCGTCATGGTTTTGCCTGACGACATCGATGAGCAAAACCATGTGAACAACGCGGTCTACCTGCGGTGGGTGCAGGAGGTTGCTACTGCGCATTGGCGAGCGGTGGCCGGCACAGAAGCGCAGGAGAATATCGGCTGGGTGGTGTTGCGGCACGAGATCGATTACAAAGCACCGGCCTGTCTGAACGATAACGTCGTGTTGCGCACCTGGGTGGGCAAAGCAACCCGGCTTACGTTCGAACGCTTCACCGAAATTCTGCGAAGAAGCGATGGCCAATTGCTTTCGAAAGCTCGGACGCTCTGGTGTCCTGTTAATGCGCAAACCGGCCGGCCAAAGCGCGTGCCGCTGCAAGTGCGCCAGCAATTTTCGATTTGAGTTAGCTTTCGTTCTCGTGCTCGTCGAGTTCGTAGTCCTTCAACGACATCGACAGTAACGGATTAAGGACGAGGAAGTGGGAGTTGAACAATAAACGTTGAGCGTTGAGCGTTCGGCGTTGCAAGCTTCACCTACCGAGTCACGCCCGGTTATCGCTTCCTACTGTGCGACGTTTCTTAAACCGGAGATGCTGCACATCTACCGGCAAATCACCGGTCTGAAACGATGCAACTCGGTGGTGATTGCGCAGAAGCGCGAGAATGCCGAGCGCTATCCGTTCGAGGGTTTTTACCTCGTTGCCAAACCGCGAACGCATTTCCTTCGGCGGTTTTGGTTTCGGCAAATGCGCGATAAGCCGTGGCAGATTTCGGACGTAGAACTAAGAGAGTTGCTCAGCGTTCTGAGCGAAACCCGCGCGCGTCTTTTGCATATTTACTTCGGCCACATCGCTGTGCATCTCCTCCCATTGATTCGGGGATGGCAACACCCGTCGATTGTTTCGTTCCACGGTGCTGATGTCATGGTCGACATGGATAAACCAGCCTATCGAGAAGCGACTTTGGAGATGCTCGAAGCAGTAACACTGGTTCTCGTTAGGTCAGAATCGCTACGGCGCGCTCTCACCGATCTCGGCTGCAACCCGCAGAAGATTGAGATCCACCACACCGGAATTCCGCTGGACGAATTTCCATTTCGCGACCGGGCTGCTCCGCAAAACGGCGAATGGCGATTCGTGCAGGCCGGCCGATTGATCGAGAAAAAAGGTCTGCCGGTCACTCTTCGCGCTTTCTCAATTTTCTGTAAGCAATACCCAAATGCAACGCTAACCATCGCCGGCGAAGGACCTTTATTTGCCGAACTTCAGAATCTGGCGCGCGACTTGAGCATCGCAGACCAGGTCTCGTTCACCGGTTTCGTTTCGCAGAAGCAATTACGCGAAATCTATTATCGTTCGCACATTTTCCTGCACCCGAGCCAGACTGGCGGCGACGGAAACCAGGAAGGCATCCCAAATTCCATGCTGGAAGCAATGGCCACCGGCCTACCGGTGTTTGCGACTGAGCACGGCGGCATTCCCGAAGCTATCGAGAATGGCGTGAGCGGCGTGCTCGTCGCGGAGAGCGATCACGAAGCATTAGCGCGAGCGCTGCTCAACGCCGCACAAAACCCTGGTTCTTTGTCTCGGATTGCACGATGCGGCGCGGACGCAGTTCGACAAAAGTTCGATCTATCCAATCAAGTCCAGTGCTTGGAAAACGTTTACCTTCGAATGATCGGATGACGCGCTTAAAGGCGTCAAGCGTTGAGCCGTTCTCGTCGAAAGATGCGTTGCCAAAAAGTTTGTAACTGAAGTAGAAGAGCCGCATGGATCAACCGCTTGCGCAGCCCGCAACAGCGAGACCAAACTGGTGGAAGCGAAATTGGAAATGGTTCGTGCCGCTGGGCTGTTTCACTGTTGCGCTGCTGTTTTTTGTGTTCGTTGGATCAATAGTCGTGATCGTCTTCAGCGCGATGAAATCAACCGATGTCTACAGGGAGGCGTTGGCACGCGCAAAGGCGGATCCGGCTGTAATTGAAGCTCTCGGTTTACCTATCAAGGATGGATTTCTCCTTTCGGGAAACACGGACGTGAATGGCGCGTCAGGTGAATCGAACCTGGCGATTCCGATCTCCGGTCCCAAAGCAAAAGGAACGATTTACGTATCGGCAAACAAGGCACTCGGGCAATGGAATTATTCCGGGCTCGTTGTGGAGGTCGGTCAAACGCATCAACGCATCGATCTTCTGCGCAAATCGGCCCCGTCCAGATCACCCTGAGCTTGCATCTTCCGGCGATTTCCATCGTCTTGGGGACAAGACGATCCACCTTGGCGCCGGTTTACGTCTGACGCTGGCCTGTTACCTTGAAATCATGTCGATCTCAGAGGAGCAAGTGAAGAACGCGTTGAAAACCGTGAAATATCCGGGTTTCACACGTGACATTGTTTCATTTGGGTTGGTGAAAACGGTCCAGATCGACAAGGGCGATGTGCGGGTGCAACTCGCAATTGCCACCAACGATCCAAATGTTCCCGCCACAATCAAAAATGATGCGGAACGCGCGTTGGGCACGATCGCGGGCATTCGCAGCGCAAAGATTTTAATCGACATCCAAGCGCCTCCTGGCGGCGCAGGCGCAAGCACAGTCACCACACGGATTCCCGGCGTCAGACACGTCATCGCCGTGGCAAGCGGGAAAGGTGGCGTAGGCAAATCGACGGTCGCGACAAATCTTGCCGTGGCATTGGAGCAAGCCGGCGCACGCGTAGGTCTGTGCGACTGCGATATTTATGGACCAAGCATTTCGCTAATGTTTGGCACGCGCGAGAGGCCAACGGCGACGGATGAGAACATGATCGTCCCGATTAAGCAATACGGGTTGCGATTGATGTCGATGGGATTCCTGCTCGACGACACTTCACCCGCGATTTTGCGCGGACCGATGGTGACGCGTTACACCCAGCAATTTCTGCGGCAGGTCGAATGGGGCGAACTAGACTACCTGGTACTCGATCTGCCGCCCGGCACGGGCGACATCCAGTTGACCATCGTGCAGACAGTCGCTTTATCGGGAGCAATCATCGTTACGACACCGCAGGAAGTGGCTTTGATCGACGCGCGTAAGGCTGCAACCATGTTCGAAAAGGTCAATGTGTCGGTGCTCGGTCTGGTCGAGAACATGAGTTATTTCGTCTCGCCATCTGACAACAAGCGTTACGATATTTTCGGCTCAGGCGGCGGCGAACGGGAAGCCAGGCGGTTGCGTGTTCCGTTGCTGGGGCAGGTTCCGATCGACATCGCCACACGCGAGGGTGGCGATCGCGGGATCCCAGTCGTGAGCGAGTATCCGAAATCACCTGTGACTGCCGAATTTCAGCGGATTGCCGAGGAGATTCGTAAAGTGTTGCAGTAGCGAGGCATCCAACGCTCTCACCGCAAACGGAATAAATTTCGCGACTCCCTCGTCAAATTACGGTGTTTGATTTGGTAATGAGAGAGTTGTTCGGAGTTGACTAGGAAGAAATCTTATGAAAGAAGAACTGGACATGCCGTCTTCGGAAGCAGATCAGGCGCAGTTCGTTAAAGAGTCGGCGCTCTACAAAGAATTCCTCGCCGAGCGCGCAGAAATTTTGAAGCACAAGTGGATCGAGAGCGAAAAAGCCGGGAAAGACATCGGCTTTGAGAGAGCTCTGCTGGATTGGATCGTAAAACATCGCTCCAACTGGCGAGAGCGACGACGAAAGGAGGCGCGCACAGAAAAGGCCGCCTCCTAATTTTTGTACCTTTAAGGTGATCCCGCGAGGTCGCCAAGGAAACCGTGAAACCAAAACAGACTTCAACCGCCAGCGTCCCTATCATGGACGCCGAAGCAATTCGTCGCGGATTACGCCGGATCGCGCACGAGATCATCGAGGGAAACCCGCACCTCGAAAACGTAGTGCTCGCGGGCATTCCGTCACGCGGCGTGGAGATCGCGCGCCGAATCGCGGCTTTCATTCGCGAGATCGAAAACGCTGATGTCGACACCGGCGTCATCGATGTAGCAATGCATCGTGACGACGTTGGCACGCGCAAGGAATTGCCCGTCGTACACGCGTCGAAACTTCCGGGGCCGGTGGTAGACCGGACGGTGATCATTATCGATGATGTCCTTTATACCGGTCGCACCGTGCGTGCGGCGATGGACGCAATCAATTCATTTGGCCGTCCTGCCCGCATTCAGCTTGCCGTGCTCGTTGATCGAGGTCATCGCGAGCTGCCCATTAGGGCTGATTACGTGGGGAAAAATTTGCCGACCGCGACGCGCGAACAGATTCAGGTGCGCCTCCAAGAAACCGACAACGAACCGGACGCAGTTTGGCTGGAAAAATGATGAGTACACGCTGGACACGAAAAGACCTGTTAGGGCTACGCGAGTTGTCGGCCGACGAAATCAATTTCGTTCTCGAGACAACCGACGCGTTTAAACAGGTCGGCACCCGCGAGATCAAAAAAGTGCCAGCATTACGCGGCAAAACGCTGGTCAACTTTTTCGTAGAACCGAGCACACGCACGCGCACTTCCTTCGAGCTGGCTGCAGTTCGCTTGAGCGCTGACGTGATCAACATTTCGGCAACGACTTCGAGCCTGACCAAGGGCGAAACGCTCAAGGACACCGCGCGCAATCTCGAGGCGTTGCATGCCGATATTATCGTACTGCGCCACAGCTCTGCAGGCGCACCGCAATTTCTGGCAAATCGACTGAAAGCCAGCGTAATCAACGCCGGCGATGGAGCCCACGAACATCCGACGCAGGCGCTCCTCGATCTCTACACGATCCGGGAGCGCAGAGGTAACATCGCCGGACTGCACGTCGCGATCATTGGCGATATTCTGTTTAGTCGCGTCGCGCGCTCGAACATTTTCGGTTTGCTCAAGCTCGGTGCACGTGTGACGCTCGTCGGCCCAAGCACACTCGTGCCGCGCGAGTTTGAAAAATTAGGCGCACAGGTTTCAAACAAGATTGAAGACGTCCTGCCGACCGCGGATGTGGTGAATCTTCTGCGGATCCAGCACGAGCGGCAGCGCAGAGAATATTTTCCGGGGCTCGGCGAATACATCCGTCTGTTTGGCCTAACGAAAGAGCGCGCGAAACTTTTGAAGGCGGATTGCCTGATTATGCATCCGGGGCCGATCAACCGCGGCGTCGAGATCGACAGCGAAGTCGCCGATGGACTGCAAAGCGTCATTCTCGATCAAGTCACCAACGGCCTCGCGGTGCGCATGGCGGTTCTTTATTTGTGCGGAGGGATTTCGGCATGAACGCGACAATCATTCGCAACGGTCGTGTGATCGATCCCGCCAATAAGCGGGAAGAAATCGGCGATCTGCTAATTCTTGACGGAAAAATTGCGGACGTCTCTCAACTCTCAACTATCAACTCTCAACCGGAGGAGATCGATGCGCGCGGGTTGATCGTCACGCCTGGATTAGTCGACATGCATGTGCACCTGCGTGAGCCGGGATTCGGTCACAAAGAAACAATCGAGTCCGGTGCGCGAGCCGCCGCGGCTGGCGGCTTCACCACTATTGTTTGCATGCCGAATACTGCGCCTGTTCCCGACAATCCGGGCACGATTGCCTGGATCAACGATCGAGCCTCCAGCATTGCCTGCGTGAACGTCTTGCCGACGGGCGCAATTTCAAAAAACCTCGCAGGCGAAGAACTCGCGGCAATAGGCTCACTTGCCCAGGCAGGCGTTGTGGCGATCACGGATGATGGTCACTGCATTCAAAATCACGAACTGATGCGCCGTGCTGTGGAGTACGCGCGCATGTTCGATCTGCCGGTACTCGATCATTGCCAGGATTACAATTTGGTCGGCAATGGAATTGTGCATGAGGGTTATTGGAGCACGCTGCTGGGGTTACCCGGTTGGCCATCGGCTGGCGAGGAAGCGATCGTGATGCGGGACATTCTGCTCGCGGAACTATGCGATCATCACATTCATTGCCAACACATCTCGACTGTAGGCAGCGTGCGGTTGCTTCGTGAAGCTCGGGCGCGCGGTGTGAAAATCAGCGGCGAAGTTTGTCCGCACCACATCGCATTGACCGACGAGGCGATTCAAAATTTCGACACGAATTATAAGGTCAATCCGCCTCTGCGCTCACAGGAGAACGTTGATGCGCTGCTGGAAGGTATCGCAGATGGAACACTGTCGATCTTGTGTTCCGATCACGCGCCGCATGCCAATTTCGAAAAGGAAGTCGAATTCGATGCAGCGCCGTTTGGAATGATCGGATTGGAGACGGAGCTCGGGTTGTTCCTCGATCTGCTCGTCCACAAACATCGGAAGATTGGAATCGCCCGGCTGATCGGGATGTACACAGTTGAGCCGTCGCGTTTATTGAAGATTGACGCGGGCACACTGTCGATCGGCGCGCGTGCTGATGTGACGCTTATCGATCCGGAACTGGAGTGGACCGTGAAAGTTGATCAATTTCACTCGACGTCGCGCAATTCGCCATTCGACGGGTGGAAACTCAAAGGGCGCGCTGTCCAGACGATTGTTGACGGGAAAACCGTTTGGAAATTGTAGCGGCGTTTGTATCAAACGCCTCCACCCTACCCCGCGGCGAATCCGCCGTGGATGTAATTTTCCAAGTGGGCAATGGCTGCCTGCTGACAGGAAATCACATGCTTCACTAAGTCGCCAATCGAGATCACGCCGACCACTTTATCGTCATCAACGACGGGCAAATGGCGAATGTGTTGGTCGGTCATGAGGCGCAAGCATGTCTCGACTCCTTCGCGTCGATTCGTCGTGAAGACATTTGTTGACATGATTTCTGCGACTTTGGTTTCACGCGAACGTTTGCCCCGCAGCATGATCTTGCGCGTGTAATCGCGCTCGGAAATGACTCCCACGAGACGCTCACCGTCCATCACCAGCAAAGCCCCGACATTCTTCGCGTCCATTCGTTGGACCGCTTCGAACACCGTCGCATTCGGCGAAACGGAGTATATCTCTCTACTCTTCTGATTCAGAACTGCCCCGATCGTGCCGCTAACATCCATATCACTCAATCACGAAGACTCCGAGAACATAGGGCAATCCCGGCGAGAGAGGCAAAACAATTCTCGAGTAACTCTAAAGCGACAGAACAGCCTGGGTGGTGTGTTAGGTCGCGTATCTCCGCGGCACGAGCTTCGGCGGTCGCTTCCCGTTCACAATGGCACCCGCCACAGGGATGTACGAAAGTTCCTGACCATCCGCGGCACAGCGCAGCATCAGTCCACCGCGGCTCATGTCGCCCCGGCCGACAAAGTCCGCCGGAAATCGCAGACGCCGGCCAAAGTTCGCCAACAACACGTCGACGTATTTGCCGGTGGCGATGCTGCCGAGAAGAACCACTTCGCTCTGCGATGGCAGTTTCGTAGCCAAATCCTGCGCGTCACGCTCGATCGGCGTTCGGTAGCGCGGATCGTCCTGGTGGATGTCGACCTCCGCAAATTCACGGAGATCATCAAGACGAATTCGCGTTTGTGCATCGATCAAACCGCGTGTTGGCGTGATTACAAACACACCTGACGTTCCGCATGCCGGCCGCGCAAATACAGTTGCATAGGCAATCTTTCCGCGAAAATAGAGACCGCTCAGAAAAGTGAACACATCGGCGATCGGCGCGCCGCTTTTGGCCCGCAACCTTCGCGCAAGTTCGAATTTTGCCTCGTCGCGCAAAATCATGCGGGCTCTTTCACCTCCGGCGTAAGCAGGCGAGAGAAGGAAAATCCGATGACTAATGGCGCGCTTCATTTTACTACGACTCTCACACGTGTTCTCAAAATCTTGCTAGTTCATGACGTTCCATAGACTGCTGACGGCGTGATAGAGAAAACAAATGATCCATAATTCCTCCGGATAAAATAACCAGTGAAACGATCATTAACTCCCACATTGGAAGCGTGTAGCGCGGCTGAAATATCGCTAAAAGGCAATTGGCAAGCATCATTAGCAGTCCCAGCGCCGTCAGCGCGATTGCGTACAAAGTCACGGCTGCAGCCTCTTGCCTCCGCATCTTCAAAATCGCGGCAAGCAAAACCAGACTGACAAGCCAGAAAAACAACAGAGCACGGTAAGTGAGATTTTTTGGATGATGGAAATACGAGTGGTTTTTGAAAACGCCGAAAATGTCCTCGGCGCTCTTGTTCCGAAATGTAGCCAACGATGCGTACTGAGGCATCGCATCACGATGTGAGAGATAAAATCTTGTCGTTACGAATAAGAAGCTGACAACGTTTGGGATTGTAATTTGCTGAGACCTTTTAAAATCCGTCGCGACCGCGCTAAACAGTATCCCGTTGGGCGGACAAAGAAATGCCAGTGCAGTACGGTTGAGCACGATAATGAATGTGTGATCGCTTGTATCCGTTTTTGGCGACACAAGCAGCGGCCGTGCCTTTTTTTTGAAGGCCGAAATATCCCAGTTTGGCGTGTCGGTCGGCAACTCATTACGTAGCACCGCTATGAAGTTCTTAATGTCTGCCGAGTCGGTATTTCTGGTCACTTTGTCCAGTAACTCATTTCGTTTCTCAACAGGCAGCGCCGCAAGAAATTTCAACCTACCCAAAAACGCGAGACCGACCACTGAGTGGTAAGGCGTGTTAGCCGCGTAGCACAAGCCTCGCAATGAACCATTGGCAACCAGGACGCAGCAAACACCGACCGCGACTCCCAATATTGCTTTCCCCAAATCTTGTCTCGCGCGTAACCCTTGCCACCGACGGAGTAACCGAGAGCGACCAAATCGCGACGCCACCAGCCGGTATGCGACCAGGATAAAGAAGGTAAGTGGCAAGAGGCCAGCGAGAACGGCGTTGATGTATCGAGCCAAAATACAGAGCCATAAAAGCATACCGAAAAGAAGCCAATCCTTCATGGGAACTTTGCGGGAGTATCTAATAATTTTCAGCCCCATTGCGCCGATCAGAAGCGTTAAAATCATGCTGAGCGTTTCGCCACCTACGCAATGGGCAAAGCTATAAAAAAGCGGATTAGCGGCCCAGGCGATGACCAGGATGAGACGAACCCAAAAGATTCCACTGGTTACAGCGATCAAATAGAACGCCGCGGAGCAAAGCGCGGCATGTTGCAACAGTAACAGCAGAAAAACACCACAATCCGTTAAGATCGGATGAACAAAAAAGCCAAGACCTGGCAACGGCTGGCCCGCTCTTAGACATTCGATCGCGTACCCAAGGTAGAGTGGAAGCCGGGCGCCGAAACAGTAGAGCGGGCTGTATTGCAGGATGGTTTCCGATCCCGGTGGCTGCGTTACCTGGATGTAGGCATCGACGTCTCTCCAAAGCGGAGGGATAAGAGTCAACATCCAGATTGAAGGTGTCAGTAGGACAGCGACGAGAACAAATGGCGCAGCTATTTTTACTAGAGCGGTCGCGTCGATTCGTCGGAAATAGAACGCTCTTTTATTCGGCGATATCATGGGACCGCCAGCACACTGACGCTTCAATAGGACCTTCACACAGAAAATCGAGCCCAGGGGCCATGCATTTCCATGAAGTCCTAACCAAATGGGACAACCAACCGCTAAATTCAGAATCCACCTGTCCCGGCATTATCACGTCTAGGCTTGCTTTTTAAGTTGAGAATGGAAAATATTGCCGTGTGCGTTGGAACTGGCCATTTAAATCCCGCAACGGTAACCATCACAACGGTAATCCCCAGAACGGATATCACCGCAACGGCGACGACCAAAATGGAGAAGATCTCAACGGCGTCATCAGTGATGCATGCCCCGACTTCCTATGCGTTGGAGCACAGAAGGCCGGGACTTCATGGCTTTATCGGCAACTCGAATCGCATCCCGATTTCTGGATGCCGCCGGTAAAAGAATTGCATTATTTCGATGAGTTGAGCAGAGTCCCGCCTGTACGTTCCGCACGCGCCCGAGATGAGGTGGGACGTGATTTCCTCGAGAACGTCAAGTGCTTAAGCGCGCGATCACATCTGGACCTCGAGCACTACGGCCGACTATTTGCGGCGAAACGCTCGCTCATTTCAGGCGATATTACACCGGCTTACTCAACGCTGACGGATGAGATCATCGAGCGCGTCGTTAACCACTTCCCCACCATGAAAGTGGTGTTTCTCGCCCGCGATCCTGTTGAAAGAGCATGGTCGCAATTGTCCATGGGCGTACGCCTCGGAATGATCAATAAATTCGATGCCGGCAATCCCGAGGAAGTTGTTTGCAATTTGCTAAATCCGGGCGTGCTGATCCGGTCCCATCCCAGCAAGATTGTCGCGCGCTGGAAACGTTATGTTCGTCCAGAAAACTTTCGACTCTATTTCTTCGATGATCTGAAAGAGAATCCTGGTGAACTTCGGCAGTCAATTCTCCGTTTCCTGGGCGGCGATCCCGAAAAACCAAGTGGCAGATCAAAACCGCACGAGAACACCGATGCCAGCCGTGAGAAGCTCCGGCTCACCGCAAAGGTGCGCGACCGTATGGCTCAATTTTTCGAACATGAACTCAAAGCGTGTGCCTCCGAGCTTGGCGGACGCGCAAAAAGCTGGCCGACGCGATACGGCTTTTCGTTTCTCTTATTCTTCTGGGACTTGTTGGACGACAGTATCGATCTCCTCTTCTGGTGTGATTGGATTTGTTGACGCTGTCACGTTCTTGCTTTGTCGAAGCGGAAATTATCCGGCATGAGATGGAGCTGGCCATTCAATGGTCGCGCCAGCAACCGCAAACATAAGGACGGGAACAATTCAGGTGCTGTCGGGGCGCAACCCGATTTCTTGTGTATCGGACTTCACAAAGCCGGAACGACCTGGCTTTATCAACAACTCGACTCGCATCCCGACTTCTGGATGCCTCCCTTAAAGGAGCTTCATTACCTTGATCAATTGAGCAGAGTCCAACGCCCATCCTCCCCGCGCTGTAGAGATGAGCGCGATCTTCGCTTTCTCGAGAGTATAAACAGCCTTAGTGCCAAACCGTGCCTTGATTTCGAGTATTATGCCCGACTATTCGAACCGAAGGGACCGCTGCTTTCCGGTGATATTTCGCCAAACTATTCGACTCTGAGTACTGAGATCATTCGGCGTGTCGTCAGATATTTCCCGAGTTTAAAGGTGATTTTTCTCGCGCGCGATCCGGTTGAACGGCTGTGGTCGCACTTGTCCATGGAAGTGCGTTACCACCAGATCGAACCATTCGACGTAACCGATCTTGACGCGGTCAATCGGAATTTGCTCCGCCGCGGGCTACTGTTGCGCTCGTACCCGAGCGAAGTCGTCGCGCGGTGGAAACATTGCATTCGTCCAGACCGCTTTCGCATTTATTTCTTTGATGACTTGCAAAGAAATCCTACTGAACTGCGACGTTCCATTCTCGAGTTTTTGGGTGCTGATCCGCACAAATCAGGCAACCGGGGCGCGGCCGATCACAATAGTTGGGCCAAAATGGAAAAGCTGCCGATGACTGACAAAGTTCGGGAGCATCTGGCTCACTTCTTCAAGAAAGAGCTAAAGACCTGTGCCGCGCGGCTCGGCGGGCCAGC
>Ga0207701_10003479_pt1 | contig 16137 bp, 19 predicted proteins | sample KBSSwiSSwithPhiX_FD_184294 | JGI IMG/M metagenome (GOLD analysis project Ga0207701, IMG submission 184294) | Switchgrass rhizosphere bulk soil microbial communities from Kellogg Biological Station, Michigan, USA, with PhiX - S5 (SPAdes) (version 2) | ecosystem: Environmental > Terrestrial >... | reverse complement strand
GCCCCCTGCCAGTGTGGGGTTAGCCCTTGCCGCTCAATTCGAGATATGCCGCCTCGAGCGCGGTCGGCGTGCCTTCGTAGCGCTCCCAGCCGGGGATCGCAGCTGTCTTGAGGATTTCTTCCTGCGACTTCCCGGCGGCGATCTGCTTCTTCGCGAAATCCACGAGCGCCGTGAAGTAGTCGCGCAGCTCGAGCAGGTCCTTGCCCGATCCGGTGACGCGCTCGCCGACCTTCGAGTGCCCCCAGATATAGACAGTGTCGCTGCCGTGATCCTTGACGATCCGCTCGAGCACCGGAATCCAGTTCGGGACGGATGCGCCCGCCGGCCGATCGGCGCGCGGATTTCGCTGGAACGACATCAGGTCGCCCACGTGCACCACGTTGGCGTTCTCGAACAGGATCGCGATGTCGCCGCTGGTATGCGCCGCACCGTAATAGCGGGCCGACACGGTCTCCTTACCGACCTTGATCTTCCAGTCTTTGTCGAACGTCGTATCGGCGTACGCCTGGTTGTCTTCGGTCTTCGCCTGCGCCGCCTGCTTCTTCTGCAGGCCGGGAACGTTCGCGTGCGCGACGATCTTGCCGACGTTCGGCTGCATCACCTTGTTGCCGCCGGTGTGGTCCGGATGATGGTGCGAGTTGATCAGCAGGTCGATCTTCCGCGAGGTCTTCGGCTTCATCCCGTTCAGGAACATCGGCGCCGTATCGGCGAACTGACTGTCGATGACGACGACGGCGTCCGGGGTGACGAGGTAGCCGATCGTCCCGCCGCGCGCGGTGAAGGTGCCGACGTTGCGGCGGACGTCCTTGAACTCCGGCACGGTCGGCGGCTGCGCTGCGCCAGCCGGAGCCTGTGCGAACACGAGTCGGTTGCCCAGCGCTCCGACAAATCCCAGGGACGACAGCACGACGAAGTCACGACGACTCAAATACTGCATCGGTCTCTCCTCTACTTTCCTACCATGTGCACCGGGTCCCGGTTGTTTTCTTCGCAGATGCTTTCGATGAGGTCCGAGTCCGGCTCGAGCCGCCAAACCATGTTCTGGTCCCAGGGTCTCGTGTACGCCTTCGGGTCGTCGATCGTCACCTTGATGTTCATCCGGCCCGTCGTGGGACGCGTGTACCGTTCGGTCACTTTCATGGCTTCTGTGCCGGGAAGCCCACGCATGTCGAGCCAGGTCCTGCCGTTCTGAAGTACGGTTTCGGCGACGAACGTATCGCCCTCCCAATGGCCGACGGAATAGCCCATCCACATCGGCTGCGCCTGCTCCGCAGTGGGCAGCTTGCGGCCGTCGGTGAAGACCTGCCGGTAAATCGTGCGCGACTCATGGAGGAAGATCATCACGTCCGGCGTCTGAACGAGTTTCAGGCCGTCGGGAATGGTGAGCTTTTCGGGAATCCCGGAAGGCCAGCAGCGAACGCCGGGATGGTCCTTCCCGTTGTTGGCGATCCGCTCGTTATAGAGCTCACGGGCCCATGGCTGCAGAGGAATCTCTTCGGACTTCATGCCGTCGGCGAAGTTGAGGAGCCATCTCACCTGATCACGGATCGTGGCGCCAGGCATCCAGAGGCCCGACAGGTCGGGATGACCGTCGGCTGTTTTTGGTGGCGGGGCGTTCATGTCGATCTTGCCGTCCTTCGTGCGCGGCACGTTCTTCCATGGATACGACGGCCACTGCGCGTCCACGCTCGACGCACCAACCCAGGCGACCGCCGCCCAGGCGAGCGCGAGGCGCGCGATTTTTCCTGTTCTTCCCGCCATCAAAGCCTCCGGGTAATGAGTGGCGAATTTTACACCTTCGTGGCTTAGACTCTGCCACATGCGGCCATTGGCGGCGTACGTCGTTGTGATGCTCCTTGCGTCCGTGACGATTGGGGCGCAGTGGCTCGATCACAAGACGCCGGGGATCCCGCGGTTGTCGAACGGCAAACCGAATCTTGCTGCCCCCACGCCCCGCGCCAACGGCACACCGGACCTCTCGGGCATCTGGGAGGTCGTCGGCGACCGCGTGATGGAGACCGACGGACGCGTCCGGTCCAAATACGTCTACAACATCGACGCGGACATCCCGGGCGGCGCGCCGTTCCAGCCCTGGGCGAAGAAGCTGCATGACGAGCGCGCGAAGGCGCTGGGGGTGGGCGCGCCGACGGAACGCTGCCTGCCGCACGGCATCCCGGACGCAATGCTCACGCGGACGCTGCCGTTCAAGATCGTGCAGACCCCTGGCATGACGATCGTCCTCTACGAGGAATTCAACAACTGGCGGCAGGTGTTCACGGATGGACGCGCGCTGCCGGTGGATCCGCAGCCGGCCTGGCTCGGCTACTCGATCGGGCGATGGGACGGGGATACGTTCGTGATTGAGACGGCGGGCTTCAACGACCGGTCCTGGCTTGATGCCAGCGGCACGCCGCACACCGAGGCGCTGCGCACGACAGAGCGCCTGCGCCGGACGGATTTCGGCCATATGGAAATCCAGTTTTTGTTCGACGATCCGAAGGCGTTCACCCGGCCCTGGTCGACTACCATCCGGTTCAACCTGCTGCCGGACACCGAGCTGCTGGAACATCAGTGCGACAACGAAAAGTGGGCGAGCCGTAAAGATCGATAGGGCGGCGCTCGTAAGGTATCGTATGACCCCGTCAGGGTGCTGAGCACCAGGAGAAAAGACATGCGCGCGACCTTGTTGTTTGCCGCAGCCGTCGCCATCGCGACGCCCGCATTCGCCCACCACGGTTCCGGCACGTTCGACCTGAGCAAGACCGTGTCGTTCCCGAACGCCAAGCTGACGAAGCTTGAGTTCCTGAACCCGCACGGCTGGCTCTATTTCGAGACCACGGAACCGGACGGCAAGGTGCAGAAGCATCGCTGCGAGATGCGCTCCGCGCACGTGCTCCGTCGGTCCGGCTGGTCACCCGAGCTGTTCAAGATCGGCGAGAAGATGGACATCACCGCGTCTCCGGATCGCGCGGACGTCGCGTCCTGTTACCTCCAGACCATCATGTTCGCCAACGGCACGCGGATGGATCGCTACGGCCAGTATGTGAAGGCGGGCACCGGCGTCAAAGAGGTTCGCGGCGCGGTCAAGGAAGTGAAGGTCGAGCGTCCCGCGCGCCGGCCGAGCGGTGAGCCGAACATCACCGGCGACTGGGCACCCGAGCAGGTTGTCATGGCGGATCCGCGCGGCGTTGGTGGCGGCCTCGTGCCGCTCAGCAGGATTCCTCAGGATCCGGCGGCGGCCGCAGCCGGGCGCCAGGCGCGCGCCGGTGGCGGCGGAGCGCCGGGTGCTGCGCCTCGAGGTGGTGGTGCACCGGGGGCCGGTCGCGGACGCGGCGCCGGCGGGCCGCGCGCCTATAGCGGCACGACGGTCACCGAACGCGGCGAGAAGGAAGCCGCCGCGACGAACAATCAAGCCGACAACCCGCGCTTCAAGTGCGAGACGACCAGCATCCTCTTCGACTGGACGTTCGATGGTCCAGTCAATCGCATCACGCAGAACAAGGACAACATCGTCATCCAGTACGGTCAGCTCAATCTGAAACGCACGGTCTTCATGAATATGAAACAGCATCCGCTGAACGTGAAACTGACCCGCGCCGGGCACTCGATTGGCCGTTGGGACGGCGACACGCTGGTGGTGGACACGGTCGGCTTCCTGCCGGGTTATCTGAGCTTCCCGGTCAAGCACGGAGAGAAGCTGCACGTCACCGAAAAGTTCACGCTCGATCCGAAGACCTGGCAGCTGTCGCGTACGTGGGAGCTCGAGGATCCGGACTACCTCGTGGGTAAGGCGTCTTCGACGAACGAAGTGCCGGTGCTGCCTGCGGATGCCGAGTACACCGAGGACAAGTGCAAGGAACAGCAGTTCGTGGATTACTCTAAGGCGACGGCGAAAAAATGACGTTCAGCATGAGGAAGTGGATCGCTGTCGCTGGCGCCGGCCTGATGCTCGGGATCGGCGCCGTGTCTCTGCACGCCCAGCACACGCCTGCCGCCAAGTTCGATCTGACGAAGTCGCTGACGTTGACAGGAACGGTGACGCAGATCGATTGGGCCAATCCCTACGTGCACATCCTGATGAAGGTCCCTTCATCAAATCGAGACAGCCAGCCGCTGCCGACGCTGTGGGCCGTCGAAGTGGACGGTCCGCTCGAGCTCACGGCGAATGGCTGGAGCCAGGCGTCGTTGCCGGTTGGCGAGGCGATTCGTGTCGAAGGAAACGTCGCACGCGACGGCAGCAAACAGATCTGGGGCAAGTCCGTGGTGATGACCTCCACGAACAAACCTGTCTACGTCGGCACAAACGGCACACCGAAGCCGCGCGCGACGGCCACAGGACCAGCACCACGGTGGCCGTCGGGCCAGCCCCGACTTGGTCCGACACCAGGTCAGACCGGGTACTGGGGATATCCGACGCGCGGCGGTCTTGTCGAAGACGGCATCAACGTGACCATGGATCGCTATGGCCTGCTGAACAACATTGCCGACGCGCCGAAGGTGGCGCCGATGCAGCCGTGGGCGCTCAGCCTGTATCGGGAGCGACAGCGAGCCTACCTGCAGCACGATCCGATGTTGTTGGGGTGCAAGCCTCCCGGCGGGCCGCGTCAGTTCCAGCAGCCATACGGGTTCCAGTTCGTCGAGCAGCCGGACTTCAAACGTGTCTTCGTCCTGATGGCCAGCGGTAACCGCAACCGGCGCATCATCTACACCGACGGCCGCAAACAGCTCGGGCAGATTGGCGGCAACGACGACAATCCGCTGTTCTACGGTCAGGCCGTCGGCCGCTGGGACGGCGACACGTTCGTCGTTGACACGCGCTCGTTCAACGACGAGTTCTGGTTCGACAACGGCGGGCTCCCGCATACCGATCTGCTGCACCTCGTCGAACGGTTCACACGCACCGATATGGGGACGATGCGGTACGAGGTGACGATTGACGATCCTGGCGCGTATACGCGCCAGTGGAAGAGTACGTGGAACTTGAACTGGGTGCCCGGCGAGGAGACGCCATACTTCCTCTGCATGGACAACCGGCCGTGAAACCAATCGTTAGTGTCCGGCTTCAGCCGGACCAATCGGTCTCCGTTGGAGCCTCTGCGATGAAAACGCAATCAACGAATCGTGCGGTGGCGCTCTGTGCGTGTGTCGCGCTCGCCTTGATGGTGGCAGTAACCGGGGCGTTTGCACAGGACGATGACGGCGCGCCACCGGGACAGGGCGCGGCCGCAGGTCGTGGTCGAGCGGGAGGCGGACAGGGACGCGCTGGTGGCCAGGGACGTGGCCAGGGGCGCGGCGCCGCTGCGCCGGCGCCGCCGACGCCGCGACGGGCGGACGGCAAGCCGATTCTCGGCTCCGTACCGGGGCAGCCGGTTGGTGGCTGGGGCGCGGGTGTGACGACGCTTCCGCAGGGTCAGCTCGATAAGATTCCGTTCCAGCCGTGGGCGCGAGCGGTGTACGAGGTCCGCCAGATCGATCAGTTCGAGCCGCACACGCGGTGCAAGGCGTCCGGCGTGTCGCGACAATTCTCAACGCCGTACGGGACAGAGTTCGTCGAGGCTCCGGACCTGCAGCGCATGTACATCATGGACAACGGCGGGCCCAACTCCTATCGAATCATCTATCTGGATGGCCGCTCGTTCCCGGAGAACATCCCGCCGACCAACTACGGCTACTCCATCGGCCACTGGGAGGGCGACACGCTCGTGGTCGAAACACGCGGCTTGAACGAGAAGTTCTGGATGGACACGCGTGGCACGCCGCACACCGCACAGTTGAAGTTCACCGAACGCTTCACGCGAAGCGACATGAATACGCTGCACTACACGGCGACGATCGACGATCCCGGTGCCTACACGGCGACGTGGACGACGACCGATTTCACGCTGCGCTGGAGACCGGGTGAAGAACTCTTCGAGTACATCTGCCAGCAGGCCAACCAGGGACCCACGCTGATGGTCGGAAGCCAGGAAGAAGTGGACAACACGCGCTTCTTCGTTCCGTAGTCACCAGGGCCGCGAAGAGAGCGAAGGTCACGAGACATCATGCGAATCTCATATCTGCGCGCGCCTCTGTGCCTCGTCGTTGCTGCGGCCGCCGTCTTGATCGCGGGCGGGGCCACGGCGCAGGAGGGACATCCGCTCGCGGGCACGTGGTACGGCGACTACACCGCTGGCCAGCAGACGACCGATATCACGGTGATCATGAAGTGGGACGGGAAGAGCCTCACCGGCATGATCAATCCCGGCCCGAACTCGAAGCCGCTCACGTCGGTGGTGATGGATATCACTCCGGGCAAGCCGGCGCCGCAGGGTCAGCAGTCGACGAGCGGCACTCCGCCGGTGTTCAGGGCGCGCTTCGAAGTGGATGGGATGACGTTCGAGGGAACCCTCAAGAACCCGGTCGCTGGGAACCGCCAGCTGACTGGCACGTGGAAGCGCGGAAATCAAAGCGGAACATTCAAGATCCGCCGCGTTTGAATCGTCCGGTAGACAGGGTTGCGCCGCAGCGAATCGCGGATCCTCACGACACACGCAGGCGCACTTCCCAGGCCAGACGATCTCCTCACGCTCAAGGCCCAGCTCCCTTCCGATCCTGAGCTGACCCACGCTCACCGGCTCCGGTTGCGGAGCGCTGTTCAGGAAGTCGTCGCGCGTCAGACTCAGCTCGGTATCGATGTCATCAACGACGGCGAGTACGGGAAGACCATGCGTGCGCGTCTCGATTACGGCGCGTGGATCAGCTATGTGATCGAGCGGTTCACCGGATTCGAAGACACCGGCGGCGTCGACGTAGGGCGCCCCGTCACGGGTGCCCCGCCCGACGATGCGCTCAAACCGGGAAGTCACAAGAACCGCCGCGATCGCCACGCATTTCCTGACGTCTACGCCGAGGTCGATCGCGAGATGTTTGCCGGTGGCCCCCGCCCGATGGGGCGTCCGATTGTCGGGAAGGTCTCCTACCGCGGTCACGATGCGATGCAGGCCGACATTGACAACCTCCGGGCCGCCCTCACAACCGACGTCGTGTCCGGCTTCAGCCGGACCTCCAGCGACGCCTTCATGACCTCACCCGCGCCCGGTACTTTCGGCCGCGATCAGAACCGCTACTACAAAACGCAGGAGGAATTTCTCTTCGCCATCGCTGACGCGCTGCGCGTCGAGTACCGCGCGATCACCGATGCCGGCTTCATCCTGCAGATCGACGACCCCGGTATGGCGGAGAACTGGGACGCGATGGATCCGTCCGTCACGCTCGAGGGATACCGTGCATACGCGCGGCTCTGCATCGACGCGCTGAACCACGCGCTCGAGGGGATCCCCGAGGAGCGCGTCCGCTATCACATGTGCTGGGGCAGCTGGCATGGCCCGCATCTCACCGACATCCCGCTCCGCGACATCGTCGATCTGCTGCTGATGATTCATGCGGGCGCGTATTCGCTGGAGGCGGGCAACGTCCGTCACGAGCACGAGTGGAAGGTATGGCGCGACGTGAAATTGCCGGACGGAAAGCTGCTGATCCCGGGCGTCGTCTCGCACGCGACGAATGTCGTTGAGCACCCCGAGCTCGTCACCGATCGAATCATGCAGTACGCGCAGCTTGTTGGGCGCGAGAACGTGATCGCCGGCACCGACTGCGGACTTGGTGGCCGTATCCATCCGTCGCTCGCGTGGGCCAAGCTGCAGGTGCTGGTCGAAGGCGCCGCGCTCGCGTCGCGTCAGCTCTGGCCTTCGTAGTGTCCGGCGTCAGCCGGACGTGGAGGAACGCATGTACTGGAAGGTCATCGCGGCTGTCGTTGCAGCCGCTGCCGGCGCGATCGCTGTTTACGAGGTCACTCGCCTGCCTCCGCCCGAGCGGCCATCGATCAGGCTGAATCATGTGGGCATCAGCGTCGCGGACATGGATCAGGCGATTGACTTCTACACGAAGAAGATGGGTTACCGTCTGGCGTTCGCGATCCCGAATGCGCCTGGTCAGCCGCGTGCTGTGTATCTTCAGGTCAACCGGGAGACGTTCGTCGAGCTGCTCGAGGCAACGCCGCAGCGGCCACCCGGCTTCGTTCACGTCGGCTTCGAGGTCGATGATATGGAGGCGACGTCTGCACGGCTGAAGAAGGCAAACGTCAAGCTCGCGCAGCCGCGAGTTGGAAGAACGAAGGCGACCGTCGCTGAGGTCGAGGTGCCTGACGGCGTCAACGTCGAGTTGCTGCAGTTCGGGCCTGATTCGATGCAGCGGAAGGCGATAGACTCCTGGCCGCGATGAAACCCGGTGCTCTCGAGCTGAATATGCCCTGCGTACGACTCATCGCGCTGATTGGTGCGCTGTTCGGCGCGACCCTGGCCGCCCAGGGTCCACCGCGTCCGGTTCGTCCGCCCGGGAGCGTTTCAATCCAGGGAGGTGACCAGGTTGTGTCTCCCGTGGCTATGGCTACGTGGGTTGCCCGTGTCGGGAGTGACGGTGCCCGCGTACTCCAAATGCTGGTGTTGTGGCGTGGAAGTCCAGGATGGTTCGCGCGCGGCTCAGGTAGCGGCGCATCAGGAGGGGGAGACGGTCGTCGTTATCGCTCCACGATTCGTCGCGGCGAAGTGCAGCTCCAGCTCGAGTTCGATTCACAGACGCAACTTGCCACTATTCAGGGGAAGCAGGTCGAGCTTCGCGATCAGAACGTGATTCTGGTGGACGGCGTGGACGAGGCAAAGGGTCCGCAGATCGTCGGTACGCTCCGCGTGGATCCCGCGCTGCCATCCGGCGATAGCCCTTTAGGCGTCGAAGAGACGATGCGCGGCTCGCAGGAAATTCGATCTTTCCTGCGTTGCGATACGCGTCTGGATGATCCACTCGCGCAGAAGATGTCGGAGCTCGTCTGCGCGAGAGTGCTTGGCCAGTAGGGCCCTTGTCATGAACTGCTACGTCCACGACCGTGTGCCCGCGGTCGGCCCGGTGCGCATCGTGTCAGAAGGCCGTATGCCGCGAATGCATCGGCCGCGAGGCGCCACGGCTCGTCTGCCGAACATGCAGCGAGAACCGCATCGTCATGGGCTTCGAGTACCGCTCGGTCGTGACGGTCGGCTCGTGGCCGCTGCTGCATATCTGTGCGGGAGTCGATCCGGCGACAATGCGCCCGAGGGTTGCGAAGGGTGTCATCGCGATCGGCAATATCGCGGTTGGAGTGTTCGCACTCGGCGGTCTGTCGTTCGGTCTCATCACGGCTTGCGGGTCATCGACGGCCGACACTGTGATCCCGCGGCATTCGAGTTTCTGCGGCGGTGGCTCGGCTTCATGAACGTGCCACCGAACTGCCAGTAAGGTCGACACGAGGTTTGTTATGGATGCACCTTTGCAGCGCGTATTCGTCGCGAGCGGAGAGCTTCAAGCTCAGCAGGTTCGCGGGTTTCTCGAAGCCGCGGGTATTTCCACATTCGAGCGCGGCGAGGCGCTGCGCAAGACGCACGGCCTCACCGTCGACGGACTCGGCGCCGTCGAAATCCTTGTCGAGGCAGCCGACGTGGACCAGGCACGTGCACTGCTCAGTTCGGCGGACGCCGGGATGTTCCGCATCGGTGATGACGCTGACCTGTCGTCTGATGCATAACTAGAAAAACTCAGGCCGGCGGGCGGGCAGGCAGGATGTCCTGGGCGTCGGGGAGGCTGCGGCCGAATTTCAACGCCCGGTGTCACATACAACAATGAAACGGCCGGCGATCGCGTTTGCGATTGTGACGCTGATTGCGGTGTCTCCGCACGCGCAGGTGAACCAGTCCCGTCATCAGCTGCTCGACGCTGTTGTGTTCCACGCGTTTCTGCTGACCAACGCGATGGCGTATCCGCCGGATGTGCGCTCGTTACTCCAGGAACACGCCAGACGCGCGCAGGCCTACCGGCCCCGGCCACGACCCGCGGACGCCAAGCGGCCCGGTCTGAGGGAAATGGTCTACGCAGCGCGCGAAAACTATGAGCGACGGTTGGTGGCTTCAGCGAGCACAGCCGGCGTCGACCGACTCGCCCAGGAGTACGTGGACGCTCTCGGTCCGTGCTACGAGTGGGAGGGCTACCACGACTGCCCTGAGCGCGAAGCCCAGTTCGCCGAACAGTATCGAATGAAGAATCCAACCAGTCCGTTTCGCGAGTTTCTCATGCTCCTCGCGGCGCATCGATGGCTGTGTGCGGCCGAGGGGTACGACTACGAGGAAAAGCCGACTGACGCCGCGCGCTCACGCCGGGCGAGTGCACCGCTGCTGGTCGCTTCACTTAACGCGCGCTCGTTGCTGATTCGTGTCGCCGCACAGGAACTCAGAACGCGAGGCCGCTGTTTCGCCGCGGACGCATGAGCGCACCTTCGCACCCCTTCGCACCCGTTCTCGCCCCTACTTCACCGCGAATCCGGCGCGCGGGTCGAACTTCTTGCCGTCGTCGCGTACGGCGAGCACCCAGATCGCCGCGGGTGTCCCATCTTTCATAGGCCGGCCGGTCATCGTGACTTTGGTCCCCGCCGGAAACACGCTCGGGCGGATCCCGGCGCGCTGCAGCGTGCTGGGTCCTTCAGCTTCGAAGCCCCACGTTGTGACCTTGCCGTTCTTGTCCTTGACATCCACCAGCAGCCACGAGTGCGGGTTCGTGTACTGAAACTCTTTTACGACACCCTCGACCGTGATCTGTTTCGTCTGCTCGAACATCGTCGCGGAATGGTGCGCTGACGCGCTGCCGGCCGCGAGCAGGAGCAGAGCGGTTGCCGTGACGGCACGAAAGCCACGAAGAGATCGACGGTCACGAAGAATTCTGGTCATGACTGCACTCACTGTTTGCCTCCGGTCCCCGGTCCCTGGCTTCCCGATCCCGGTCCATCAAACGTAAAGTCCTTGAACTGCGTGCCGCCGCCTTCGGTCTCGACAACGGCGTTGTTCTGATTTTCGCCGCAGTGCCAGTAGCGGATGCGGAGCGACTTGCCCTGATCGTCGAGCTTCGCGTACGACTGCTTCGTGTACCACGGTTCCACGAGCGCGGGCGGATCGTACACCCACACATCAACTTCGATCAGTTTGGGGCTGGTCTTGTGCCAGATCTCCACGGTCTCGACCTGGTCGGTGTAATCGGGATTGCGCCGCTGATAGATGCCGGAATGCAGCTGGTTCGTATGAATCACCAGTTTGTCGCCGTCCCAGAAACCCACGGAGTCGCCGTTGTACAGCGGATAGCGATCCTCCTTGTTCACGTGATCGCGACCGTCCGTGTAGATGCGGCGGATGTCGTTCATCATCTCGTTGATCAGATACGTCTGGTCGGGTGTGACGACGAAGTCACGGAGGAAGGGCTCGGTGAGCCAGCGCGGGTGACCGGGCGGCGAGCAGGTGGAAATCGGATCCCATTCGATGCCCTTGTCGGCGTCCTCGATGCGCTTGGTCAGCCTGGTCTGAAATTCCGGCGTCAGCTTCGCCGTCGGGGGGCCACCTTGCGGTTGGTCCGGATCGAAGGTGATGCCGCCCCGGGCACGGGTGTAGACGCCGGACCAGTCGGGCGCGGTTGACGGCGTCAGCCGGCGGCCGCCGTGGGCCTGTTCCTTCAGCGCTGCGTAGAGCGATTCCGCGGTCTTGTGCTGTTTTCCGAGGTCGATCATCCGCAGCCGCGTGTCCGCGGCATCCTCGGCTCGGAGCGTGTTTACGAGGAGCGCCGTGCCGATAAGCAATGCGGAAGTGGCAACGATGGACGCGAGCTTCATGGCGCGGAAGGATACACCCCTTGATCCCTTCGCGTACACTGTCTCTCACATGAAACGGACGGCGCTTCGTGCATTCGCGGGTGTCGTTTGCGCGGCGGTGATGTTTGCTGCCGGGCAGTCAACGTACGGTCAGGGCTTCAGCGGGCCTGGACCTGTGGCCTTGGGCGTTCGGCCTTCAGAATCGCGTCTGGAAGCGGACATCGCTGCGCTTCAAAACTACCGGCCCGGCTATCAGTTCTGGCAGCAGATCTTCACGATTCCCGACGGGTCGATCGTGTTCGGCGAGGCAAACGATGGTCGCCTGCTCGCCGTGTTTCCGACCAGGGGCGACTGGGCCGATCCGGCCGTCTGGACCGATCCGGCCCTGGCGGCCGTCATCCCGACCGACCAGGCGTTGCCAGCGACTCTCGACGACCGCCGCACGCGGATCGCCGAGTTGCTTGAACCCGTGGTCGGGTCGGTGCTCCATAACCCGACGCGCGGCGACTTCCTGCTGCCGAATGCGAAGCGATACGGAAGCTTCCTGGAGGAGTGGGGCGCGATCTATGAGCGCTTCGGCGTCCCGGCTGAACTGGGTCTCGCGCAAGCGGTGATCGAGTCCGGCTTGAGCGGCACACGCCGATCCGAGGCGCGCGCGATCGGCTTCTGTCAGTGGCTGCCGGCCAACTGGAAGCGCCTCAACCACCTCGCGCCCGCGGTGATCGAGGGGAACAATCAAACGACGCAGGCGCCGTACTGCGCCGCGTACCTGAGCGTGCTGGCCACGAAGTACGGCTCGTTCATTCCCGCGCTGTCCGACCATCACAGCGGCGGTGTCAATGTCGGCCGCGTGCTCATCAACGGCGAGCGCCTCGGCGGCACGACCACGCGTGATCAGTACCTGCTTGGCTCGCAGCTGACGCGCGATCTCCGGCGCATCGACCTCTACGGGTTCCGCGATCTGTATCGCACATACGGGCCACGTTCGTACCTGTATTCGGAGATGGTCTTTGGCAACATGGCGACGGTCCACAATCTGATCGCCTCCACGCGGCAAACGCCGATCTTTGCGATGCGTTTGTCGCGCGCGACGACACTCTCGCAGATCAGCAAGCAGACCCATTTGTCCGCGGACGAGATCCGCCGGTTCAATCCTGCGCTCGTGAAGCGGGTGCCGGCGGAGGCGGATCTGTACTTGCCGACATACGTCCGCGCATTCGGACCCGACGTGTCGTTCTGGCATCGTGTGCCGAACGCCAGGTACACGGCGGCCCTGACCGACTTTCTTGCCCTCAATGCCACTCCCGAGCAGTGGGACGATGGCTCTGTCGTTCCGGTGCTGCGCGCGTTCGAGAAGCGCTTCCGGGAGACCAAGTCCGAAGAAGGCACCGTGATGGCCACGGTGCTCGCGTTCGTCATCGACGATGCCGAGTCGAGCGGGCGGCGTGAGATTCTGCAGGCATTCCGCTCCGACGAGAACATTCACACCCTCTTCGACCAGGCGCTGCTCCAGCGGGTCCAGTCGAACCTCACGCGGCTGGAATGCGATTCCGACGCCGCGCAGGTTACGCTGGCAGGGAATGGCTGTCCCGACGGACGTTGACAGACGCCTGCTGATCGAACGGCTGCGCGACGCGACCGAACTGCTCGAGTCGATCGCCGCCGATCGCACCGTACTCGCAGGCGTGTCCGACGAAGACCGCGCGCGGCTGCTGCAGGCCGTGGCGCTCGTCTATCACCCCGACCGCGTCGAGCGCCGCCGGATGGCCAGGGTCACCGCGAAGCAGCGCAAGGCTGCGCGCGTGAAGGAGACCGAGGGCGCGCGCTTTGGAACCGGCATCCGCGAGCTCCGCCGCAAGCCGGTCTTTCACACACCGAATGTCTTTCCGCCGGAATCTTTTGAGCCCCGTGATATTCACGAGGCGGGTCCGTCGGCCGCCTTCTTTCCTTTGGCGGAACCGGCCAATGCAACCGAACCCCAGCACTGCTACGTCTGCAAGCAGCACTTCACCGTCATCCACCATTTCTACGATCAGCTCTGCCCCGATTGCGCAACGTTCAACTTCCGAAAGCGCACCGAGCTGGCCGATCTGCGCGGGCGCGTGGCGCTCGTCACCGGCGCCCGCGTCAAGATTGGATATCAGGCGGCGCTGAAGCTGCTGCGCGCCGGCGCTCACGTCATCGTCACCACGCGGTTTCCACGCGACTCGGCGCAGCGCTATGCGCGTGAGGCCGACTTCGAGGATTGGGGTGATCGGCTCGAGATCTTCGGCCTCGATCTCCGCCACACGCCGAGCGTCGAAGCGTTCTGCCACGAGCTCCTGTCCACGCGCATGCGTCTCGACTTCATCGTCAACAACGCGTGTCAGACGGTGCGCCGCCCGCCCGATTTCTATCGCCACATGATGGACGGGGAGACCGACGCGCTCGCGTCGATGCCCGAGCACGCACGAAAGCTCGTTGGATCGTACGAAGGGCTGCGCGGCTATTCGATGTTGCCTGAGGCACCGCCGAACGCCGCCGGCCTGACGCATGCCGCACAGCTCTCGCAGTTACCGCTTCTGCCAGAGGAACTGCTCGCGCAGAGGGATCTGTTTCCGGAGGGCCGGCTCGATCAGGATCTGCAGCAGGTCGACTTGCGTGGCCGCAATTCGTGGCGGCTGCTGCTGGCCGAGGTGTCGTCGGTGGAGTTGCTGGAAGTCCATCTCGTCAATGCGGTTGCGCCGTTCGTCCTCAATGCCCGGCTCAAGCCGCTCCTGCTCAAGACGCCCGAGCGCGACAAGCACATCGTCAATGTGTCCGCGGTGGAAGGGCAGTTCTACCGGAATTTCAAGACGACCCGGCATCCCCACACGAACATGGCGAAAGCGGCGCTCAACATGATGACGCGCACGGCCGCTGCCGACTACCATCACGATGGCATCCACATGAACAGCGTGGACACCGGCTGGGTAACGGACGAAGATCCCGTGGAGATTGCGGTGCGCAAGACGGCTGAGCAGCGCTTCCATCCGCCGCTCGACATCGTTGACGGCGCCGCGCGGATCGTGGACCCGATCATCGACGGGTTCAACACCGGCGTACATGTCTGGGGACAGTTTCTGAAGGATTACAAAGCTACGGATTGGTGATGCGATGAGAAGTGTGGGAGTTGGGAATTGGAAGTTGGGAGTTTATGTGGCGGCACTGCTGTGCGCCGCCGCCACCGTCTCCGCACAGCGTCCTGTTCGCTCGGCACAGCAGATCCTGGAGCAGCTGGAACGCGACTGGGTCGAGGCGCTGCAGCGCAATGACGTCGACTTCGTCAACAACGTCCTCGCGCCGGAGTTCGTGTCGACCTACGGCGACGGCAGCCGTGGCGATCGCGTACGCGAGCTCCAGCTGGTCAAAGAGTTCAATCAGCAGGTGGACAAGTGGACGGTCGATGAGTTCACCGTCAGGGTGTTCAACGAAACCGCCGTTGTCTGGTTCACGCAGCGAATGACCGGTCCGGTCCAGGGCAAGCCCACCGAGATCGTGACCCGTTACATGGATGTGTTCGTCAATCGCGACGGCAAATGGCTGTGCATCGGGAGTCAGAGCACGAAAGTCACCGCGAAATAGTCCCGACGGGCCGCTGCGCCCGTCAGTCGAAACTCTGTGGTACAACCTCGCTCCATGATCCACAGGATTTCGATGCTCGTGGCAGCGATCGGCCTCGCTGTCGCTCCGGCCAGGCTCGCCGCGCAGGATCACGGCCAATACACGCAGACCGAGATCGACACCGGTGCACGGCTGTACAGCAGCCAGTGTTCGACGTGCCACGGGCCAAACGGCGATCGGATCTCCGGTATTGACCTGCGCCGCGGCCAGTTTCGCCGGGTCGTGACGGACGACGACCTGATGCGGATCGTGACCACCGGCGTGCCGGCCGCAGGGATGCCGCCGTTCGCGTTTCAGCCGGCGGAGCTGACCGGCATCGTGGCCTACATCCGCGCCGGGCTGGATTCGAGTACCCCCTCCATCAGGATCGGCACCGCGGCGCGCGGAAAGGCGATCGTCGAGGGGAAGGGCGCGTGCCTCTCGTGTCACCGGATCGGCGGCAACGGCTCGCGCGTGGCGCCGGATCTCTCCGACATCGGCGCAGCGCGCGGCGTCGACATGCTGCATCGCTCGCTCACCGATCCGTCGGCGGGAATGCTGCCGATCAACCGGCCCGTGCGCATCACGCTGAAGGACGGACGGACCGTCAACGGCCGTCGTCTCAACGAGGACACCTTCACCGTGCAGCTGATCGACGACAAGGAGCGGCTGCATTCGATCGAGAAACGCGACATCCGCAATCTCGCCGTCGAGACGAAATCGCCAATGCCGTCGTTTGCCGGCAGGCTGACGAGCGACGAGCTCGCGGACGTCATTGCGTACCTCGTCACGCTCAGGGGACAGCCATGAAAGTGGAAGAAGTGGAA
>Ga0207701_10003478_pt1 | contig 16138 bp, 13 predicted proteins | sample KBSSwiSSwithPhiX_FD_184294 | JGI IMG/M metagenome (GOLD analysis project Ga0207701, IMG submission 184294) | Switchgrass rhizosphere bulk soil microbial communities from Kellogg Biological Station, Michigan, USA, with PhiX - S5 (SPAdes) (version 2) | ecosystem: Environmental > Terrestrial >... | reverse complement strand
GGTTTGCGCGGCTTCACGCATGGCGGTCGCCGATTGCTCGGCGGCTGCAGCAACCTCGCTGGTCTTGCCGAGCATGCCGCGAGCAGCGGCAGCGGTGGAGCTGGTCCGCTTGGTCAGGGCCTCGGACTGACTGACGCCCTTGCCGACGAGATCGGTGACCTTGCGCTCGAACGCCTTGGTCTCCTCGCCGCGACCCTCAGCGGCCTGCTCCGTTTCGAGCAAGGCGACCTGGGCCAGGATGATGTCGGTCTCGTAGGCGGTCAGGCGCTGGAGTGTCAGGACGTTTTCCAGCAGCTTATCGGGCTCGGCGGCGAAGCGCTCGAACAAACGCGCTGTGATCCGGCCGATGAGCTTGTCGCGATCGGCGATATAGGCCGGGACGCTCGTCCGCTCGCTGAAGATCCGCTGGCCATAATCAGCGACCGCCTGCACCCAACCGGCGTCAATTTTCGAGGTGTAGTGCGTGCGATTCTTCTGTGCCGCCTCGTCGCCGAACAGCTCGGATACTTCGGCCTGGATGATGTCGCCCGCAGCTTCCCAGAGAGCGCGGATGTGGCGCTCGAGCTCGCCGTCGCCATTATAGGCGTCGAGGCGGTTCTGCACCTGCGTATCGGTCAGTGGCTGCAAGGCGGTCATCTGTGAGCGTCCCTTTGTGGCTCCTACGCGGCGAACTTCGATACGAACTCGCTGGTCGCCGACCGGAAGTCGGAGATCTGCTCGGAAAAACGGCCGAAGCCCTGCTCGACGCTGTCGATGTCCTTGGCGACGTTTTCGGTATCGCTGCGAATGGCGGCGATGGTCGAACTCATCGAGTCGGCGGCAAGGGCGGTTTCGTCGACGGCGGCGGTGATCATCGTCACCGTCTGGGCCTGGAGCTCCATGGCCTCGCGGATGCGGTTGGCGGAGGCTTCGACTTCCTCGACGGTCTCCTGGATCGAGCCATTCGCTTCCACGGTCTGCTTGGTCGCGGCGGTGATGGCGCTGATCTTGGCCGTGATGTCGTCGGTCGCTCGGGCGGTCTGGCTGGCGAGGCTCTTCACTTCCTGGGCAACCACCGCGAACCCGCGCCCGGCATCGCCGGCGCGGGCAGCCTCGATGGTCGCATTAAGCGCCAGGAGATTCGTCTGGCCGGCGATGTCGCGGATGAGGCCGAGGATCGATTCGATTGCCTCAACGTGCGAACTGAGTGCCTGCGACACCTTGACGGCGGCTTCGGCCTGGTCGCCGGCGCGGGTGGCGACACCGGCGGCGACTTCGACTTCGGTCCTGGCATCTTCGATGGCGCGGATGAGGCCGGCTGCGGTTTGCGCGGCTTCACGCATGGCGGTCGCCGACTGTTCGGCGGCAGCGGCAACCTCGCTGGTCTTGCCGAGCATGCCACGCGCAGCCGATGAGGTCGTCGACGCCTGGTGGCGGAGTTGCTCGCTTTCGGCGGTGCAGCGCTGAACGACGCTCATGACTTTCTGGTTGAAATTGTCGGCCTGGCCGGCCTGGCGGGCGTCGACCTGGGCGCGGGTGATTTCCATTGCATGATGAACGAAGACGTCGATCTCGACCATTTCGATGTCGCTAAGCGTCCGGCAGAAGCGGACGAGGTCAGGCCCTTCGGAAACCGCGGCGCGCAGGACGGTAAAAGCTTTCTCGGTCTCGGCGGCAATGCCCGCGAGCAGCGTCGACAGGCTGACCCCCGAGCCAAGCGATTTTTCAACATAGGTTCGTGCCGTTTCCACCCATTGCGGGCTGGCAGTACGGGCGAACTTGTCGCGCAGGTAAGGCAGGATGCGTCCGGCCAGCTCGTCGACCTTCGCGTCGGAGATCGGATCGCGCACCTCTTCCGACTGGCGGTAGCGCCGCCAGAATTCACGGGCGAGATCGAGTTCGGCCGGAGCAAGATGGCCCCACAGTTCGGCTGTACGCTCCGGCAGGGCACCGTCGCCTTCATACAGGCGCAGTCCGCGCGCCAGATCGTAAGTGGACCCCGAATTGCCCCGCACGCTCGCCATCTACCGTCTTCCCCGACACTGAAATTGTTGCGCTCTTGAAGCGGCTATGGCCGGTGAATGGTTAAGACCCGGTTAGGGAGCGGCTCGAAACTTGCGTAGGCGCGAAGCCCCTCCTAATCGGGCACGGCCATTCCATCGGGAGCAACCACGCGCATGAGCCGCAATTCGGACAGGCCGCTATCGCCGCACCTTACCATCTGGCGCTGGGGGCCGGGTATGTTGGTGTCCATCCTCCATCGCATCACCGGCAGCGGGCTTGCCGTTCTCGGCCTCGCCGCCCTTACCTGGTGGCTGTGGGCGATTGCCGCCGGGCCCGACGCCTATGCAGCGTTCAGCCTGCACGCCTCGCGCTGGTACGGACTGGTCGTGTTGGTCGGCCTGACCTGGGCCTTCTGGCAGCACCTGCTTTCCGGCATCCGCCACCTCGTGATGGACATTGGCGCGGGCTTTGAACTCCGCACCAATAGATTCTTCGCCATCCTGACCGTCGCTGGAGCGCTCTTCCTCACCGCGCTAACCTGGTACCTGATCATGGGAGTCAACCAATGAGCGTCGACAGCAGTTCGACCCCGCTCGGCCACGTCCGCGGCCTCGGCTCTTCGCACCATGGCGGTGGCCACTGGATCCGTGAGCGTCTGACCAGCGCGGCCATGCTCTTGCTTGGCATCTGGTTCGTCGCTTCGCTGATGATGCTTCCGGGACTAGACCATAAGACGGTCGCCGACTGGCTCCGGTCGGCTGGCGGCGCGGTGCCCATGATCCTGTTGGTGATTACCGCCTTTATCCATGCGATCGATGGGCTGAAGGTCGTGGTTGACGACTATGTCCACGATGCCGGAAACAATATGCTGCTCAACGGCCTGATCCTGTTCGCCGGCATTGGCGGACTGGCGCTCGCCCTGTTCAGCCTGGCAAAGGTGGCCTTCGGAGCGGCGGCATGAGCAGCAGCGCTTACAAGATTATCGACCATAGCTATGACGTCGTCGTCGTCGGCGCCGGCGGCGCTGGCCTGCGCGCGACGATGGGGGCTGCCGAAAAGGGCCTGAAGACCGCTTGCGTCACCAAGGTCTTCCCAACCCGCAGCCATACTGTTGCCGCGCAGGGTGGCATCGCCGCCGCGCTCGGCAACATGGGGCCCGATCACTGGCAGTGGCACATGTACGATACGGTCAAGGGCAGTGACTGGCTCGGTGACCAGGACGCGATCGAATATCTTTGCCGTGAGGCGCCCGCCGCGGTTTACGAACTGGAACATGCCGGCATGCCGTTCAGCCGGCGCGACGACGGCAAGATCTACCAGCGCGCCTTCGGCGGCATGACCCAGAACATGGGCGAAGGCCCGGCCGCGCAGCGCACCTGCGCGGCTGCCGACCGCACCGGCCATGCGATGCTGCACACGCTGTACCAGCAGAGCCTGAAGTATGACGCGGACTTCTTCATCGAATATTTCGCACTCGACCTGATCATGGAGGACGGCGCCTGCCGCGGCCTTGTCGCCTTGTGCCTCGACGATGGCTCGATCCACCGCTTCCGTTCGCAGGCCGTTGTGCTGGCGACGGGCGGCTACGGCCGCGCCTATTTCTCGGCGACCTCGGCCCACACCTGCACCGGCGACGGCAATGCCATGGTGCTGCGTGCCGGCCTGCCGCTGCAGGACATGGAATTCGTCCAGTTCCACCCGACCGGCATTTACGGTGCCGGCGTGCTGATCACCGAAGGCGCGCGCGGCGAAGGCGGTTACATCACCAACAGCGAGGGCGAGCGCTTCATGGAGCGCTACGCGCCGAGCGCGAAGGACCTTGCCAGTCGCGACGTCGTCTCACGCTCCATGGCGATGGAAATCCGCGAAGGCCGCGGCGTCGGAGAGCATAAGGACCACATTTACCTTCACCTCGACCATATCGACCCGAAGATCCTGGCCGAGCGCCTGCCCGGCATCACCGAGACCGCCAAGATTTTCGCCAATGTCGATTTGACCCGCCAGCCGATCCCGGTAACGCCGACCGTCCACTACAACATGGGCGGCATACCGACGAATTATCACGGCGAGGTCGTCACCATTAAGGACGGCAATCCCGACAGTGTCGTTCCCGGCCTGTTTGCGGTGGGCGAAGCAGCCTGCGTATCTGTCCACGGCGCGAACCGGCTGGGCTCCAATAGCCTCATCGACCTGGTCGTCTTCGGCCGCGCCGCCGGGCACCGCCTGGGCGAGATCCTCGAGGTGAATGGCAAGCAGCCGGAGTTGCCGAAGGACAGCACCGACCTCGCGCTGACCCGTCTCGACAAATTCCGCCATGCGGAAGGGAACAGCCCGACCGCTGACATCCGGCTGGAAATGCAGCGGACGATGCAGGCAGACTGCGCCGTCTTCCGCACAGAGCGGACGCTGGATGAGGGCAAGGCCAAGATCGACGCTGTTTACAAGAAGATGGCCGATGTGCGCGTCACCGACCGCAGCCTCATCTGGAACACCGACCTCGTCGAGACGCTGGAGCTCGACAACCTTCTCGGCCAGGCGGTTGTCACCATGCACGGGGCGGCCAATCGCAAGGAGAGCCGCGGAGCGCACATGCACGAGGACTATCCCAAGCGCGACGACAAGAATTGGATGAAGCACACCGCCGCCTGGTTCGACGGCTGGGGCGGCAACGGCGGCGGCGTCCGCATCGATTACCGCCCAGTCCACGAATATACGCTGAGCAGCGACGTCGATTATATCAAGCCCAAGGCGCGGGTTTACTGATCCGGAGGCACCTTGGGGTTTTGGATGCGGTCGGCTAAGGCCACGCGCCTATGACTGCTGACCATATCCCGCCGAAGCGGATTTTTCCTGAAGCCAAGGTCGACGCGCAGGCGGCCAAGCATGTGCCTTCCAGCCCGCAGACGGAGAGCGCCGCCTATAAGCTTGCCTACCAGGACACCGATTTCCTGTTGCGACAGGATTTGCGTCCGGTGCGCTTCCAGCTTGAGCTGTTGAAGCCCGAATTGTTGATGAATGAAGCCAATATCGGCTCGACATTCGTATTCTATGGATCGGCCCGCATCCCCGAGCCCGGCAAGGCCGACGCCCTGCTGGCGTCCGCCCAGACCGACTACCAGAGGAAGGTGGCCGAGCGGCTGAAGGCCAAGTCCCATTATTACAATGTCGCCCGGAAGCTCGCGCGCCATGCCAGCCGCTGCGAATGCGACGAGGAAGGCAAGAAGCACTTCGTCGTCTGTTCGGGCGGCGGCCCGTCCGTCATGGAAGCTGCCAATCGCGGCGCCCAGGACGAGGGCAAGGAATCGATCGGCCTCAACATTGTCCTGCCGCATGAACAGCTGCCGAACAGCTACGTCACGCCGGACCTCAGCTTCCAGTTCCACTATTTCGCGCTACGTAAGATGCACTTCCTGCTGCGAGCGCGGGCCGTGGCGGTCTTCCCGGGGGGCTTCGGCACGTTTGACGAATTCTTCGAGCTGCTGACGCTTATCCAGACCGGCAAGGTGCGGCCGCTGCCGATCCTGCTATTCGGCAAGGAATTCTGGACCCGCGTGATCGACTTTGAGGCATTGGCGGAGGAAGGCGTCATCTCGCCAGGCGATCTCGACCTGTTCCACTGGTGCGAGGACGCCGACGAGGCCTGGGCCTTCGTCCGCGCCTATTACGACAACGATTAGCAGCTGCCGCCGCGGCGGGCTTCCTCGTAAAGCTTGATGAATTCGCCCGGCGCAGTTGAAGCGATCTCGGCGCGGATGTGGTCAAGCGGCAAGTCGTCGGCGCGTTTGAATCGAATGCAGCTCTTGCCCATGTTGAGCTTCTTGCCAGCCGCAGCCGCGCTCGCCTGCAAGCGCTGTGTCCGTTCCTTGGACGCGTAGACACAGGTCAGGTAGAGCGAATTGTAATTCTTCTGTGCAGCCAGGCCGGCGTACATCAGCGGCTGATTGTTGTAGGTGTCGGGGTGGACCTCAAGCGGAACGGCCCAGCCAATCACGCCCCACGCCATGCCCTCACGATAGCCGTCGGGAAGCGCTGCGTTCACAAGATTGCGCACCTTTTCGATTTCGGCGCGGCGGTCTTCGGGCAGTTCAGCGAGATAATCGGCGACGGTGGTAGCCTTGCTGCTAACCACCGTCTTGCCTCACTGCTTTTTGGCGGTCGGGTCGGTACCGGTCAGCTTCGGCGCGCCTTCGCCCCCGACGTTCTTCTGGCCGCCCTTAGCCGCCTGCTGTTCGTTCAGCACCGGCTCGTTCTCCGCCTTCTCGGCTCCGGCGCCGGCAGCCTCAGCGGCTGCCTTGTCGCCGGCCGCAGGGGCGGCTTCAGCTGGCGCCGCGGGAAGCGGCAGCGGCGCATTGCTGTGCGCATTCAGGAAGGCAATGACGTTGGCGCGGTCTTCCGGATTGGACAGGCCGGCGAAAGTCATCTTCGTCCCCGGCGCGAACTTCTTCGGGTTCGCGAGCCAGCTAGACAGGCTTTCCCAATCCCAATTGCCGCCCTTGCCGGCCAGCGCCTCGGAGAAGGGGAAGCCGTGCGCCCCCTTGCCGACGGGCTCGCCAAGCACGCCCCACAAATTGGGACCCAGGGCATTGGCGCCGCCATTGTCGGCATTGTGGCACGCGGCGCACTTCTTGAAGACCTGCTCGCCCTTCGCCGGGTCGGCAGCGGCCAGGTAAAAAGCGATCGGTTTTTCCGCCTCGGCGGCGCCGGCGCCTTCCTCGACCACGCCCTCGATGGGATAGCCCATGTGCTCGGGGCGCTCGCCCCTGAACACTTCGCCGGTCACGATCGACCCGCCTAGGGCGACGATACCTGCAAACAACACCCACCCGTTAATGGCGTTCTGGCGATCTCTCATGAAGGTCTTTTCCGGCGATTGGAGCGGTGAATTGGCGCATCCTTTAGGGCGCGCCAATCAGTTCATCAAGCGGGTGCATCTGCCCCAAGCCAATCCTCAAGCAGGGTTCGTGCGATTGCCCAGCGTGACGGTGCCTGGAATGGCGCATCCTCGCTGCCGGCCAGGGCAGCGGCGACTTCTGATCGCGTGAACCAGCGAGCATCCTCCAGCTCGGTGAAGTCGATCGTCAGCTCGGTGCTCAAGGCGCGGGCGTGACAACCGATCATCAGCGACGATGGAAACGGCCAGGGCTGGCTGGCCATGTAGCGGACGTCGGCGACATCGATCCCGGCTTCCTCCTTGATTTCGCGGGCGACGGCGGCCTCGATGGTTTCGCCGGGCTCAACGAAGCCGGCGAGGGCGGAAAACCGGCCGGGCGGGTAATGCGGCTGGCGGCCGAGCAGCAGGTTGCCGTCATGCTCGGCCAGCATGATGACGACCGGATCGGACCGTGGGAAATGCTCGGCACCGCAATCGCTGCAGCGGCGTGACCAGCCGCCGCGGACGATCTCGCTTTCGTGTCCGCAATTGGAGCAAAAGCGATGGCGGCCATGCCAGTTGGCGAGGCTGAGGGCGCAAGCGAACAGCGGCGCCTGTTGTGGGTCCAGCTGGGCAAGAAGCGCGAAGTTCACTCCGGAGGGAGCTCTCTCGGGAAGCGCTGAAAAGCGGGGTGAGTCGCCGTCGAGTCCAAGGAACAAGGCGGGCTCGCCGACGGCATCCCAGACCAGCTGACCATCCGCATCCTGCAGCGGCATTCCATCCGCCCATTGCAGCTGCAGGGCGTCCGGACGCGCCGCCAGCTCCGCGATCCGGTCGCGTTGCGCGCGCAAGGCGTCGGCGCGGTCCAGTCCGGGTCCGGAAAAGAATGGTTCAGGCGGCAAGGGCCGTCCGCATAGCCAGCACCGCATCCGTGGCGCGTCGGTAAAGGGTAGGAAGGCCCGCTTCGCCGAGCCCGTCGATCGGGTGCCACCAACCTTCACCGACCGGCTGGGATCTGGTCGAGACCACCAGGTCGAGCGCGAAATGCGTGAAGACATGGCGGACCCGCGCGAGCGGAGGTGAAGCGAGTGGTTGGTCCTGCCAGTCCGGGCCGGGAAGCGCCGCCATGCCGCCCAGCATGCCTTTTGCGGGTCGGCGAACGAGCCAGACGTGGCCGTCCTGCTCGATCCACCATGCGACGCCATGCTTTTGTGGCCGCAGCTTGCGAGGTTTAGGCGCGGGGAAAGCTTCGGGCATGCCGAGCGCGAAGGCGCGGCAGTCGATAGCGAGCGGGCAGGTGCCGCAGAGCGGAGCCTTGGGTCGGCACAGTGCCGAGCCCAGGTCCATCATGGCCTGCGCAAAGTCTCCAGCGCGGCCCGCGGGCGTCATGTTCTCCGCTGCAATTTTTATTTCGGCTTTGTCGGTGAGTCCGTGAAAGCGAGCGGCCACTCGCTCGACGTTAGTGTCGATCGGCGTTGCATCCTTCCCGAAGGCAATCGCGGCGATCGCAGCGGCCGTGTAGGCGCCGATGCCCGGCAGCCGGCGCAGGCCCGCTTCATCATCTGGGAAGTCCCCAGATTCCACCACGGCGCGGGCGCAGGCGATGAGGTTGCGGGCACGAGCATAATAGCCAAGGCCCGCCCATTCCTGCAGCACTTGCTCTACCGGCGCTTGGGCAAGCGCTTCGACCGTTGGCCAGCGTTCGACAAAACGGAGAAACCGGGGAGTCACCGTCGCGACCGTGGTCTGCTGCAGCATCACCTCGCTCAGCCAAACACAATAGGGGGACGGGGGTGGCGATCCGGGCGGCGAGCGCCACGGCAAACGCCTGAAGTTATCCACATAATGTTGCAAAAGCCGGCTTGCGGCATTGGCGCTCATGGAAGTGCTATGGCATGACCAAGGCCAATGTCGAAGAAAAAGCCCATCAATGACGATTCACCGCGTCGCGGCCACGCCCGCGCTGCGGGCGATCTCGTCGGAGACATCGGCGGCATGACTTTCAAGAAATTCGGTTTCGTCCAGGCGAGTGTCGTCAGCCGCTGGAAGGAAATTGTCGGCGATCGCTACGGCCAGGTCTCGCTACCCGAATCAATTCGTTTTCCCACCGGCCGCAAGTCAGGCGGCACCCTCACTCTGCTGGTTGAAGGCGCGCATGCCCCGCTCATCCAGCACCTTGGCCCCATGATCATCGAGCGGGTCAACCGCTTCTTCGGTTATGAGGCGATCAACAAGGTCGCGTTCAGACAGGGCCGGTTGCCCGCCGCCAAGGCCGGTATGCAGCCTCGCAAGGAGGCCGCTGCCATCCCCCAGGAGCTTGGCGAGGGACTGCGCGCGGTTGCTGATCCCGAGCTTCGGGCTTGCCTCGCGACGCTTGCCGGGCATATCGCCACCACGACGGGTCCGCCGATTGTCGAGCGGACCGACGAGAAACCCATTCCAATCATCCGGAGCCTGCCAAAGTGAAGACCCGCACATTGTTCATCGCGCTGGCCGCTGCCAGCTTCATGACCTCGGGCTGCAATGCCGAGAAAGCCGGTAACAAGGGCGCGGCCTCGTCCGGGCCGGTCAAGCCCGTGGCCCCGCCCAAGAACGGCGACTGGACCACCGTTGTCAGCGAAACCGGCGAAGGCGGGTTCCTGATGGGTAATCCGAATGCGAAAGTGAAGATTGTCGAGTTCGGTTCGCTCACCTGCCCGCACTGCGCCGAGTTCGATGAGGAAGGCGTCAAGCCGCTCATCGACAATTACGTGAAGTCGGGCCGTGTCAGCTACGAATTCCGCAACTTCGTCCGCGACCCGTTCGACGTTGCCGCCTCGCTCGTCGCGCGCTGCGGCGGAGCGACCAGCTTCTTTGGCCTGACCCGCGGCTTCTATGCCGACCAGCGGGAGTGGGTTGCAAAGATCCAGTCGGCCGATCCGGCGCGGATGCAGCAGATTCAGTCGCTGCCGCCAAGCCAGCAGTTCGGCGAGATCGCGAAGATCGGCGGTTTCCAGGATTGGGCGGCGGTACGCGGCCTGCCGGCGGAGAAGACCGCAGCCTGCCTTGCCGACCAGGCACAGGTCGATCGCCTAGTGCAGATGCAGAACGACGCCGTGTCGTCATACAATATTCCGGGCACGCCGGGCTTTCTGTTGAACGGTGAACTGGTGACGATCGAGCCGGGCTCCACGCCTTGGACGCAGCTGGAAGCCAAGATCAAGGGAGCGCTCGGCAGCTAGTCCGCCGGGCGCCGGGGAAGGGTGGCGCGTTGAGGATTCGCAGGCTCAAGCTGGGAGGTTTCAAAAGCTTCGTCGAACCGGCTGAGCTTCGAATCGAGCCGGGGCTGACTGGCGTCGTCGGCCCAAATGGCTGCGGCAAGTCCAACCTCCTTGAAGCCATCCGCTGGGTGATGGGTGAAGGAAGCCCCAAGTCGCTGCGCGGCGGCGGCATGGAGGATGTCATCTTCGCCGGCACGGCGACGCGCCCGCCTCGCGACTTCGCAGAAGTGTCGCTGCTACTGGAACGCCAGCCTGGCGATGGCGGTGATGGCGACGCCGACGGCGAAAGCGAGGTCACACGGCGGATCGAGCGCGGCGCCGGCTCCGCCTATCGCATCGACGGCCGCGACGTCCGCCAGAAGGATGTCGCCTTGCTGTTCGCCGACGCGGCGACCGGCGCGCATTCTCCGGCTCTGGTCAGCCAGGGGCGCATCGGCGCGGTGATTGCGGCCAAGCCGGTCGAGCGCCGCCTGATGCTTGAGGAGGCGGCCGGCATCTCCGGGCTGCACGCGCGCCGCAAGGACGCGGAGCAGAAGCTGCGCGCGACGGAGACCAACCTCACCCGGCTCGATGAATTGCTCGGCGACCAGGAAGCGCGAGCGACAGCGCTCAAGCGGCAGGCGCGGGCGGCCGAACGCTATCGCCAGCTTTCCGACAAGATTCGCGCTGCCGAAGCGCGGCTGCTCTTCGCCCGCTGGAGCGAGGCTGATCGGGCCGCCAAGGCCGCGGCCGAGGAGGCGCGCCGGGCCGGGACTGCCGTCGCTGCCTTGCAGCAGGCGATGCAGGACGCGCAGCTTGCGCAGGAGCGTTCGGCTTCCGAGCTGACGGCCAGGCGTTCGGCACTGGCAGACGCCCGGGATCGCGGGCGGACGCTGGCGCATGAGCTGGCGACGGCACGAGCCCGGCGCGACACAGTCGTCCGGCGTCTTTCAGAGCTCACGCGACTCCAGGAATCACTGGCGACCGAGACGGCGCGCGAAGAGGCGCTGCGCGAAGACGCCGCGAAGGCGATCGACGCGCTTGGTGCCGAGCGGGAGGCCATCGAAGCGCGCTTGTCAGATGGTGAGGCGCAGGCGGCGCGGATCGCGACCGACTTGACTGCGGCCGAAGCGAACTCGCGCCAAGCGGAGGCCGACCTTGCAGCGCTGCTGGCACGGGAAGCGGCCATGCGCGCCGAGCGGCGTGTTGCGGACGCCGCGCTGGAATCGGCGACGGCGCAGGCCGGCAGGGCCGAGGCCGACATTGCGCGCCTGGCCCGGCAGATCGATGAACTGGGTGACGGCGATGACCATGTCGCGGCCAAGGCCGAAGCGGAAAAGGCTGGCGAAGAAGCGGCGAAGACACTCGCGGCAGCCGAAGCGTCACTGACCGAAGCCGAGCGGGGCAGGTCGGAAGCAGCGGAGGCGCGCGACCGGCACGAAAGCGAACTTGCGGCGTCGCGGGCAGCGCTGGCCGCTGCGACGTCGGAACGCGATGCACTCGGCAAGGCCCTCGCCCAGGGCGGCGGCGCGGCGCTCGCCGACGTCCGTGCTGAGCCGGGCTATGAGCGGGCCCTGGCTGCCGCGCTCGGCGACGATCTTGACGCGTCCATTGGCGGTGACGGGCCTCGGCGCTGGATGGGTAGCGACCCGATGACTGGCGATCCGGCCTTGGCGGCGGGCCTCGAACCGCTGGCCGCCCACACGTCGATCCCGCCCCAGTTGGCGAGGCGTCTTGCCCAGGTCGGAGTTGCCGATGAGGACAAGGGGCAGGCACTGGCCATTGGACAGCGGCTGGTCACCCGCGACGGACGTATGCGGCGCTGGGATGGCTTCGTTGCGGAAGCTGGCGGGGCGGCGGCGGCCGAACGGCTGATCCGTGCCAATCGCCTCGCCGAGATCGAGCGGACCCTGCCGTCGCTTCAACGGGTGGTCGACGAGGCGGCAACCAGCCGCGACCAAGCGTCCGACGCGGTCGAAGAGCATCGCCGTAATGCCGACGCGGCGCGGGCAGCGGCGAGTGAGGCCGAACGCCACGGACGCGACGCGGCCCGCGCGGCGGATGCTGCTGCCGGCGCCCTGGAACGGCTCGATGCGCAGCGCACGGCGCTGGCAGAGCGGCGAGCCGACCTCGATCCCCTGCTGGTGGCGTCGCGGGAAGCCGTGACCGTCGCCGAGGGAGCGCTTGGCGCTTTATCCGATCCAGCGCAGCTGGCGGGCGAGATAGAGCAGGCGCGCGAAACGGCTTCGTTGGCCGGGCAGGCCGTCGCTGACATGCGGGCTGCGGCGGCCACGCGCGCCCGCGAAATGGGCGCCGACCGCGAGCGCGATGCGGCCGCCCAGCGCGAGCAGGGTGAATGGCGCGCCCGTGCCCGGGACGCGGAAGAGCGCTTGCTGGAAACCGCGAAGCGCGCCGAGGATCTGGCGACTGAGCGCGGCGAATTGGCCGGCGAGCCTGACCGGCTGGCAACCGAAATCGCGCGCATTGAAAAGGACAACCAGGCGAGTGAGGCGTGGATCGCCCAGGCAGCGGCTGCCGAGGCGCAAGCCGAATCCGCGGGATCGGCCGCGGGCAGAAAGCTGGCTGAGGCCGGGGAGGCCTTTGCTGCCGCTCGCGAAAACCGTGCCGGGGCAGTTGCCAGGGCCGAGGGTCAGGAAGGCCGACGCGCCGAGCTTGCCCGCGATTGCGGCGAGCAATTCGAATGCCCGCCACCTTTGCTTCCGGAGCGCATCGGCTTCGATTCCGAAAAGCTCGAGGACGCTGAAACAGAGAAATCGAACCTCGATCGCATGACCGCCGAGCGGGAGCGCATCGGACCGGTCAACCTGGTGGCCGAGCAGGAATTGGCCGAGCTGGAAGAAAGCCGGTTGGCCGGTGCCGCCGAGCGCGATGAACTGCAAGAGGCGATCAACCGCTTGCGCGGGTCGATCGGCAGCCTCAACCGCGAGGGCCGGGTGCGCCTGCTCGATGCTTTCGAACAGGTCGACCGGCATTTCCGCAGCTTGTTCACAACCCTTTTCGATGGGGGCCAAGCGCACCTGGAACTGGTCGAAAGCGACGACCCGCTGGAGGCCGGACTGGAGATCATGGCCCAGCCGCCGGGCAAGCGGCTCAGTGCCCTGACCCTGTTGTCGGGCGGAGAGCAGGCGCTGACGGCCGTGGCATTGATCTTCGCTCTGTTCCTCACCAACCCGGCGCCGATTTGCGTACTCGACGAGGTCGATGCGCCACTCGATGATGCCAATGTCGAGCGCTTCTGCGACCTGCTCGATCGAATGACGGCGGAGACCGACACACGTTACCTGATCGTCACCCATAATGCGGTGACGATGAGCCGCATGCACCGGCTCTACGGCGTGACAATGATCGAAAAGGGGGTCAGCCGGCTGGTGTCCGTCGATCTCGGCGGCGCGGAGACCCTGCTTGCCGCCGAGTAATTATTCCGCGGCCTGAATGGAAGCGCCGTTCTGCCGATAAATTTGGGCCCGGGTTCGCGGCTTTCGCGACCGTAGCCAGATGATGATCCCGGTCACCGACAGCAGTGCAGGGATGATCCCGCCCAGGAAGATGATCGCCTGCCACACGGGGCCCATACCCGTGCCGTCATGCAGGCGGCGCATGGTTCGGGCGACGGTTTCCGGCTGGGGTGGCTTGGGCTTCCTGGCCTTGCCGTTATCATCCGCGACAGTCACTTCCGCCGGGCCGCCCGGGCGTTCGTAGCTGACTTTCCACTCGGGCTTCTTGTCGGTCGGCCAGGTAATCGTGGTCAGCGGCCCAGTTGCGAAAGCGTCGGCATTCGTCACGGCCTCATCAAGCGGCGTCAGGGTCTCGATAAGCGGCCGGGCCCGCATGGCTTGTGCGCGGTCCTGCTGGTTCGGCGCCGGCTTGGACTCGAACATGCCGAAGACCTTCGGGAAGGAAATCCAGGCGCCGGTGAAGCTTAGCATCGCGAGCGGCAGCAGGATCCAGAAACCCGAATGATAATGGAGATTGGCGTTCAGCGTATTGCGCCGCCTCCAGCGCAACCCGCTGGTGAACGATCCGCTCAGCGGCCACCAGAGCCAGATGCCCGTGAGGCATGACAGGAACATGAAGGCGCCGACCCAGCCAACGATGGTGCGGCCCCAGCCCGGCCACATCAGGCTGCCGTGGAGGGCGTGCATGACCTGCATAGTGCCGCTACTGGCCGACGCCTTGTCGATGACATGAGCGTCGCGTGGGTCGAGCCAGACGTTGGTACGCTCCGGCCGGCCTTCGCCCTTGGCCGGTTTGCTGGCGGTGACGAGGACCGGCTTGTCACCGTCGAAGCGGATCGTGGCGATGCGTTCGTCCGCAGATAAAGAGTCTTTGGCGGCGGCGGCATAGGCCGAAGGCGCCAGTTCGGCCGCGCCGAGAGACTGATGGCGCTGCGGCTCCAGCTTTGAATCCAGCCAGTCGTGCCAGACGAGGGCGGAGCCGGTCAACGAGATCGGAATGATCAGGATCGCAAACGTCAGCCCGATCCATTTGTGCACGGTCAGCCAATTGGCCCGCAGCTTCTTTTTCGTGGTCTTGGCCATTCCTGCTCGAACACGCTCCCCATTGAGAACACCGCCATAACGGCAAAATTCCGTGTTACAAGCTATTGCGAATGATTTGCAGTAACGCTAACCGGCTCAACATCCTCAAGGGGTCATCGAATGCGTTCGCCGATTGCGTTGTTCACTGCCACGTCCCTGACCGCTCTTGCCCCGCCGGCATGGGCCGCGGACGTCGGCCCTGAAACGGTAGCGGCGGCCGCTGCCGCCACTGCCGACGCTGGCGATTCCGCCGAGAGTGATGAGAAGATTGTCGTCGAGGGCCAACGCGAAACCTATGGCGTGCGCAACATCCGCTCGGCGACCAAGACCAATACGCCGCTCCGCAACGTGCCGCAGGCGGTGTCAGTCATTTCGGCCAGCCAGATCGAGGACCAGCAATTGCGTTCGATCGGCGAGGCGCTCTACTTCGTCCCCGGCGCTTCGGTCGGGACTGGCGAAGGCAATCGCGACCAGATCGTCCTGCGCGGCAACAGTTCGACCGCGGACTTCTTCATCGACGGGATCCGCGACGACACCCAGTACATCCGCGACCTTTACAACGTCGAGCGCATGGAGGTTCTGAAGGGCCCCAATGCGATGATCTTCGGGCGTGGCGGCGGCGGCGGAATTATCAACCGGGTCACGAAACGCTCGACCCTGCGCAGCAACCGCCAATTGCTCACGTCGGGCGACGGATTCGGCGGCGTGCGCTTCACGGGAGATTTCGACCAGCCGCTAGGGGACAATGTCGGCTTGCGCATCAACGGTTTGTACGAGGACGGCGACAGCTTCCGCCATCACGTCGACCTGAAGCGCTTCGCGGTCAATCCAACCCTTGGCGTGATGGCCGGCCCTGATACGCGCATCGACCTTGGCTACGAATATCTCCACGACCGCCGTACCGCCGACCGCGGCGTGCCCTCGCTCTCCGGCAAGCCGCTCGAGGGTTTCGACCGGACCTTCTTCGGCGATCCGGACCACAGCAACGTCAAGGCGGACGTCCATCTCGCCACCCTGGCGATAGAACATCAGTTCGCCGATGGGCTGACGTTGCGCAATCGGACGATGGCCGGCGACTATGACAAATTTTACCAGAACATTTTCGGCAACGGCCTGTCACCGGCCAACCCGCTCAATCCGAGCGAGGTCGGCACCCAAGTCGTGATGAATGCCTATAATAACGGCACGCAGCGCCAGAACCTGTTCAGCCAAACCGATCTCATTTGGGAAAACCGCTTCGCCGGCATCGACCAGACGATGCTCTTCGGCGTCGAAGTGGGTGTCCAGAAATCGCGCAACCGGCGTGAGACCGGCAGCTTCGCGGGCGGCGACAATCGCTTCGAACTGAGCGATCCGACGATCGACGCCAATTTGACCTTCGCGCCCAGTGCCAGCGACGCCAACAATCGCAGCCGTGCGACGGTCGCCGCGGCTTACATTCAGGACCAGGTCCGCATCTCGCCAAGGTTCGAGATGGTCGTCGGCTT
>Ga0207701_10003476_pt1 | contig 16141 bp, 12 predicted proteins | sample KBSSwiSSwithPhiX_FD_184294 | JGI IMG/M metagenome (GOLD analysis project Ga0207701, IMG submission 184294) | Switchgrass rhizosphere bulk soil microbial communities from Kellogg Biological Station, Michigan, USA, with PhiX - S5 (SPAdes) (version 2) | ecosystem: Environmental > Terrestrial >... | reverse complement strand
AGGTGCTGACGCGCGTGCTGCACGACGCCCCGGGCAGCTACGAGGCCAACCGGATACTGGCGACGCTGTACCTGTCGCAGCACCGTTTCGAGGAAGCGATTCGTGTCGCCGAGGGCGGCCGCAATGAGAGGCCGTACGACCCGGTGAACTACGGCGCCATCGGCGACGCCCACGTCGAGCTGGGCAACTACGACGAGGCGTTCACGGCCTTCGATCGGATGATGGCGCTCCGACCCGGTGCGCCGTCGTACGCGAGGGTCGCGTACGCGCGCGAGCTGCAGGGGAACCTGTCCGGCGCCATCGAGGCCATGAAGCTCGCCGCCAGCGCGACGAGCCCGACCGATCCCGAAGGCCTGGCGTGGGCGCACGCGCAGGTTGGCGATCTCTACCTGCAGCTTGGCAAGGTTCGCGAGGCGAAGGCGGAGTACGCCGCGGCGTCGCAGGCGTTTCCCGGGCATCCATTCGCGGTGATGGGCTACGCCAACGCGATCGCCACCGAAGGCGATCTCACCGGTGCGCTCGACCTGCTGCGGCGCCTCGCCGAAACCTCGCCGGGCCCGGATCTCGCGTCACGAACCGGTGACCTGCTGCGGCGTCTTGGCCGCGACGACGAAGCGGAGAAGCAGTACTCGCTCGCGGAGGAGGGCTGGCGCGGCGCGCGCGAGCCGAAGAACCTGGCGCGGTTCCTCGCCGATCACGATCGCCGCATCGACGAAGCGGTGACAATCGCGGAGGGCGCGGCGGCGCATCGACACGACATCTTCACCGACGATGCGCTGGCGTGGGCGTACTTCAAGGCGGGACGCGTCGCTGACGCCAGGGTCGCGATCGCGAGGGCGCTGCGCACCGGCACGCGAGACGCGTCAATCCGCGCCCATGCCGCTGCGATAAACGGCGCGGTGACGGCGCGCGCCGCGCGATAGTTGCTGGTTGCTAGGAGCTAGTTGCTAGTTGCTAGAAGAGCGCTCCTAGCATCTAGCAACCAGCTACTACAGGACGCGCGAAGCGCGCCTACGCCTGCGTCGCAGGAGCGGCGCCGTTGCGCGCCAGCTCTTCGATCGCGTGTGCGAAGGTGTCGACTTCTTCGAGCGTCGTGTAGATGTTCGGCGTGACGCGCAGCCCCTGATAGTCGTCGCGCTTGATCGCGGCGGTGATGATCCGGTACTTCGACCACAGGAAGTCGTAGGCCTTCGGCGCGTCGACGCGCTCGAGGCTGACGTTGAACAGGCCCCATGCCTGGTTCGGCTCGCGGCTGTTGAGGATCTTCACGCCGGGCAGCTTGTCCACCCGCTTCGCCCAGCGATCGTTCAGGTAGCGCAGGCGCGCCGCCTTGCGCTCGGTGCCGATCGCCTGATGAAAGGCCAGCGCCTCGGCAATCGCGTTGTGGTTCGCCGCCGGGTGCGTGCCGACTTCCTCGAACTTGCGGATGTTGTCGCTCTTCGACGCCGCGGCCGGCGTCAGCGGCCAGAGCTTGGCGATGTTCTCACGCCTCACGTACAGGAACCCGGTGCCGACCGGCGCCAGCAGCCACTTGTGCAGCGAACACCCGTAGTAGTCGCACTCGAGATCCGACATCTTGAACGGGAAGTGCGCGAACGCGTGCGCGCCGTCGACGATCGTCTGGATGCCGCGCGCCCGCGCCATCCGCGCGATGTCGCGCACCGGAAACAGCTGCCCGGTGAGATTGGTGATGTGGCAGATGTGAATCACCTTGGTCTTGGGCGTGATCGCGCGCGTGATCCGATCGGTGAGCTCCGACAGGTTGGTCGTCGGCACCGGGAACGAGATCTTGTTGACGACGATCTTGTCGCGGCGGACGCGCTGATCCCAGGTGTCGAGCATCCGGCCGTAGTCCTGGTTGGTGGTGACGACTTCGTCGCCGGCCTTGAGATCGAGGCCGAGCTGTGCGATCTGCAGCCCCTCGCTCGCATTGCGCGTGATCGCGAGCTCCTCGGAATCGCAGCCGATCTCGGCGGCCAGGTTGCGCCGTACGGTCTCGACGTTCGGCTCCATCTGGTTCCACATGTAGTGGATCGGCGCCTGGTTCGAGATGTCGAGGTAGCGCTTGAGCGCCTCGTGCACCACGCGCGGGCTCGGGCAGGTGTAGCCGTTGTTGAAGTTGAGGATGGTGCGATCGAGCGTGAACGCCTGCTGGATCTCGCGCCAGTAGCTTTCGTCCGCCGCGAGCTCGGCCGGCGTGCGATCGGCCGCCGCCACCGTCGCCGAAGCCGCGCGCGCCAGCCAGTCGGTGTTGAGCGCCGCCATGCCGGCAAGACCGGCCGGCACAACCTGCCGCAGAAAATCACGTCGAGCCGTCATCTCAGCCTCCCTGACCGGCCAGCCCCCAGCGACCAGCCCCCAGCCACCCTAGCCCCTAACAGCCAGGCCCCTACGCGCGTCCGCCCATTATCGGCTCCCCGGCGTCCGCCGTGGAGCGCTTTCTTCGGGCGGACGCCTACGTCGCAAGTTTCGGCGCATCCGCGTGCACCGCATCCACTCTCGAGCCCGACAGCGCGAACAGCACCGTTCCGAGCGCCGCGTAGTCCAGGTCGGCCCCGCCGGCGGCGACCAGCGCGTTGATCATCTGCGAGACGATGGCGGTGGCCGGCATCGCGACCGAGTTTGCCGCGGCCGCTTCATGGGCGATGCGCAGATCCTTCTGATAGAGCTTCGCGCGGAACCCCGGCTTGTAGTTGTCGACCAGCATCCGCTCGCCGTGCACCTCGAGCACCCGGCTCGCGGCAAAGCCGCCGAGCAGCGCCTGGCGCACCCGCGCCGCGTCGACGCCCGCCTTCTTCGCCAGCGCGAACGCCTCGCTGACGCCGGCCAGCGCGCCGCCGATCGCCACCTGGTTGCAGACCTTGCAGATCTGCCCGGCGCCGGAGCGGCCGATATGGATGATCTTTTCCGGGTTGCCCATCTTTTCGAGGATCGGTCGCGCGCGCGCGAACGCCGCTTCCTCGCCGCCGACCATGATCGACAGCGCCGCGTTGACCGCGCCGATCTCGCCGCCGCTGACCGGCGCGTCGAGCATCGAGCCGCCTTTCGCCGCGACCTGGGTTGCGAGCCGTTCGGTCGCCACCGGCGAGATGCTGCTCATGTCGATCACGATCGCACCGGCCTGGAGGCCGCTGATGACGCCGTCCGGGCCGGTGAGGACGCGCTCGACGTCGGCCGTATCCGGCAGCATCGTGATCACGATCGACGACTTCGACGCGACCTCGGCCGGCGTCGTGGCCGCCGTCGCCCCGGCCGCCACCAGTTCGTCGACGGCGCCGCGGCTGCGGTTGTGAACCACCAGGCGGTGGCCGGCGGCGACGAGATGCTTCGCCATCGGCTTGCCCATCACGCCGAGGCCGATGAATCCGATGTTTTCTGGCACGGTGCTCCCTTTCCGTGTGATCCAGTCGGCAGGCTCAGGACTGCGCCTGGCGGCTGTACTTCCCGCAATGCCGACGCGGGCGGTATATCCTAATGCGACTCACCTGTCGTGGAGCTCATTAACAGAGTCGCGCTCATCACGGGCGGCAAACGCATCGGCCTGGTCGTCGCACGCGATCTGGCGTCGCGCGGCGTCGACATTGCCGTCAGCTACGCGCGCTCGCAGGAAGAAGCCAACCTGGCGGTCGAGACCGTGCGCGCCGCCGGGCGCCGCGCGGCCGCCTTCCAGGCCGATCTCTCGCAGCCGGATGCCGCCGCGGCGCTGGTCACGTCGGTCGTCGAGTCGTTCGGCCGCCTCGACATCCTGATCAACATGGCGTCGGTCTACGTGCAGCGGCCGTTCGCCGAGCTGAACGCCGCCGCCTGGGATGCGGTGATGAACGTCGACCTGCGCGGCGCCTTCCTCTGCGCGCACGCCGCCGCGCCGCACATGCGCGCGCAGGGCGGCGGCCGCATCATCAACTTCAGCGACTGGATCGCGCGCAGCGGCCGGCCGCGCTACGCCGGCTACGTTCCCTACTACGTCGCCAAGGCCGGCGTCGTCGCGCTCACCGAAGCGCTCGCGCTGGAGCTCGCCCCCGACAACATCCTGGTCAACGCGATCGCGCCGGGGCCAATCCTCGCGCCGCCGGGGACGACCAGCGAGGAAACCGCCGCGGTCGAGGAGGCGACGCCGCTCGGCCGATGGGGCGGCGAGATCGAGATCGCTCGAGCTGTCGCCGCGCTGCTCGACGGCGATTTCATCACCGGCGAGACCATCCGCGTCGACGGCGGCCGGCATCTCAGATAGCGCCGCGGCGGCGTCCGCCTCATTTCATCCAGCGACGTCGATCGAACGCAGAGACCGCGGAGACCGCAGAGAAAGGATTTTTGGGTGAAGAGCGAGCCTAGACTGTCACCCCGAACAACTGCTTCATCGACTCCAGCGCCCCGGTGAGCTCTCGCCGATCGCGCGCGAAGCAGAACCTCACGTACCCTTCACCGTTGCCGCCGAAGTCGACGCCAGGCACGCAGCCGATGCGTCCGTGCGTGATCAGATGTTCGACCATCCGCCACGACACCGACCCGTCCGCCGGCCGGCCCGCGCCGCCGACGTCATTGCCCCAGCCCGGGTCGATGCGCACGAACGCGTAGAAGGCGCCCGCCGGCGGCTTCCCTGAGAAGACATCGCCGGCCAGCTCGCTGAGGCCCTTGTAGAACAGGTCGCGCCGCGCGCGCAGCTCGGTGCGAAACTCGTCGATGCAGTCCTGCGGTCCCTCGAGCGCGCCGATGCCGCCGAACTGGACGACCGAGGCGATGTTGCTCGCGGTGTAGAAGAGGATCTTCTTGGCGCGGTCCCTGATCTTCTGATCCTTGATCGCGACGTATCCCAGACGCAGCCCGGTCATCGCGTACGACTTGCTGAAGGTGTACAGCGGGATCGTGCGCTCGTACATCCCCGGTAGCGACGCGATGCTGACATGCTCGCCGTCGAAGATGACGTCCTCGTAGGCCTCGTCGGAGATCACCCAGAGGTTGTGCTCGCGCGCGATCGCCGCCAGGCGTTCGACGTCGCCGCGGGTGAGGACGCCGCCGGTGGGGTTGCTCGGTGAGTTGACATAGAGCACCCGCGTCCGCGGTGTGATCTTCGATTCGACCTCGTCGAGATCGTAGCGCCAGCCGTTCGCCTCATAGAGGCGGCAACCCACCGGCACGCCCCTCGCCGCGAGGATGTTGCCCGCGGCCGGCGGCCACTCCGGATCCGGAATCAGGACCTCGTCGCCTGGCTCCAGCAGCGCGCGGCAGATAATGTGGAGCCCGTGAATGCCGCCGTTGGTGACCAGCACGTCCTCGGGATCGTCGACCGGGATCGTGTTCTTGCTGCGAAGCTTCGCCGCGATCAGTTCGCGCAGGCGAGGCACACCAGTGGTCTGGAGATAGTGCGATTTGTTCTCGGCGATCGCACGCGTCATCGCCGACTTGACGGTGTCGGGCGCGTCGAAGCTGACGTCTCCCTGATCGAGGCGGTACGGATCGGCGACCGAGTACATCATGTCGCGGATGCGGATAATTCCGGAGAAGGGAACCGAATCGAGGTACGAGGCCATGCTTTCAGGGTATCAGAGTAGGGCGCCCCTTCAGGGGCGCCTCGATGAGGCGGCGCGAAACCGTAGGATTACGGCCGGTAGGAGAAGTACTCCGCAACATCCCGAGCGACGAGGCCGATCGCGTTCTCCAGCATCTCGCCCGAGCCGAAATGATTGCCGGTGAAGATGCTGACGATGATCGTCTTGCCCGGCGCCTCGAGCATCCCGACATCGTCGCCGACATAGGGGAGGAAGTCGCCGGTCTTGTGCGGGATCGTGTAGCCGGTGACATAGCGCGGGATGCGTGTGCGATACAGCTGGCCGCGCATGATGCGAAGCATCAGGTCCGATGACGGCTTGTCGACCAGCGTGCCGCGCTCCATCATCTCGAGCAGGCGCCCCATCTCGCGCGGCGTGGACATGCCGAACGGATGCATCCCGCCGCGATAGAACTGCTCGGTCGTCGGCGCCGCCCGCAGCGCCGGGAACCAGCGCGACGGAACGTTCATCGCCCGCGTCTTTGGCAGGCCCAACTTGTCCATGCGCGCGTTCACCGCGTCGGGGCCGCCGACCATGCGGTAGAGCACTTCGGTCGCCGTGTTGTCGGAGACGATGATCATCAGGGTGATGAGATCCTTGATGGTCATCACTGCGCCGGGATCGAGCCGCTGAATCGTGCCGGTGCCGGGCTGCGAGTCGGTCTGGACGAAGGTGTACGTGTCCTCCAGCTTGAACTTGCCAGCCTTGATCTGCTCGAGCACTTCGACCATGAGCGGGATCTTGATCGTGCTCATCGTCTCCATCTGCCGGTCGGCGTCGAGCGCGACCTCCTCGCCCGTCTCCAGCGACTTCACGTAGATGCCCCACGTCGCCTGGATGCTGCGCGTGGTGCGCTGGAGCGACGCCTCGAGTCGCTGCAGCGGCGTTTGCGCCTGCGGCTGCGTCCTGACTGTCGTTGATGAAAGCAGCAGCGACCCCGCAAGCAAGCTGACCTTCCAGCCTTTCATCACCGCCTCCGCCGTTTTCGCGTTCGGGCCTTTCCGCCTTCCCGCCCTCCAGCCTTCTCGTTTACGCGATAACTCCGACTTTCTCGAGCACATCGGCGAGCGTTTGCCGCGCCCTCGCGACCGGCAAATTGCTGATGTAGAAATGGCGGGCGCCCGCGTCCATCAGCGTGCGAATCGTCCGCGCGCACACGTCTTCCGGCGTCGCGCCCTCGCCAAACTCCTTCGTCAGCCCCTCGACCGGAACCGGCAGGAACCCCTGCAGCGCCTCGAGCGTCCGCGCGTTGGCACTGCGGTAGTAGAAGACCCCGAACATCCCCGGCAGCTCCAGGCCGCGCCGCTCGGCGGCGGCGATGAAGCGCGCGACCTCGCCGGCGTGATGGTGGCTCACGACCTGCGTCAGGTAGAACTCGGCGTTGAAGTCGGGCGCGGCGAGGTAGTCCACCTGCCGCTCGGCATCAACATGGGGGTTCGCCCAGCCGCCGAGCGTCAGCGCCGCGCCGCGCTGCCGCAGCAGTTGGCGCAGCTGCCATGCGTGCTCGACCGCGCGCGGCGCCCCGACCGCCTTGTCGCCGCCGAGCACCACCAGCGCCGGAAACCCTTTCTGCCGCGCCCGCTCGGCGTAGGAGACGCAGTACTCGAGCGAGTGCTTCGCGGTCAGGAACGGCACGATCCGCTCGCGCGGCACGTCGTTCCCGAGGTTGGTCACCAGGTGCCGCAGGTTGTCCTCTTCCTGCGCGCCGACCGCGCTGTCGGTCAGGAAGACGTAGGTGCCCTGCCGCGTCAGCCGCTGCACCGCGTGATAGGTGTCGATCCACGCGTCCATGCCCTCTGAGGCGGCAAGCTCCGCCCGCGGCGGCCGCAGTTCGGCCGCGAACACAGAGCCTCCCGATCCGAGCGCAGTCAGCAGATCCATTCGCAGTCTTAACTATATAGGCGCGTGACCATCACGACGCGCGCGACATCGGCCTTCGCGACACGGTAGGGGACGCTGTTCAGAGCGTCCCAAAGAGCTCCGCGCCACCCAGGGACGGCCTCGAAGGCCGTCCCCTACGGAGAGCTGTTTACCGGTGTCCCTTGAGGACTTCGTCGATGAGGAAGAGATCGGTGAGGAGCGCGCGCAGGTGGATCGACGCGTTCAGGTTGTCGACCAGCTGCGAGCTGATCGCCTTCTGCGCCAGCACCAGCTGCAGCGCCGCCTGCGCGTCGCGGGCATCGCGGTCGATGACCTTGATGAAGGCCCCGTAGGCCGCCGCCGGCTCGAGGCCGAGCTGTTCGGTGAATCCGGTGAGGAAGTCGCCGAAGTTGTCGAGCGCGGTGCTGGCGCGCGAGAGGAACTCGCGCGCCTGGCGGCCGGTGGCTGTTTCCTGATCTGAGGAGAGGCCTTGCGAGGCGTACGCGAGCATGAACTCGTACGCCTCTTCGATGGTGTTGATCCGCGTCGTCAGCTCGCCCAGGACCTCCGCTGCACTCACGCCTGGCCCGCCGGCTTTGCTTTCGCCGTCCCGTCGGCGCCGACCGGCCATCGCGCCGGCTCGTGGTGCTCGAGGTACTGCCGCCGCGTGATCCAGCCGAAGATCATCGACTTGGTGATCCACCACTTCTCGGGCCGCACGGCGAAGTAGACGTGCGCGATCACCAGGCCGACCAGGCCGACGCCCGCGAGCCCGTGGCTCACGTAGGTGAGGCCCCAGGTGACGTCGCTCAGATAATACGGGTTGCGGGTGAGCACCCCGGTGCGGATACGCGGGATCATCAGCAGGCCGGTGGCGACGACGCCCAGGCCGGCGACGACGATCGCCAGGTGATAGAGGCGGTTGCCGAGCGGATACTTGCCCGACTTGGGCCCCGGCACGTCGTGGCCGAACTCGCGCAGAAGCTCCGCCTTCAGCTCGGGGATGTCGCGCGGGCCGACCCAGATCGACCAGAAGTCGAGGAAGAAGGTCGCGTGCACGATGTGGAAGAGGATCGAGGCGGTCAGCACGAGCCCCGCGATCCAGTGCCACTGCACCCACGCGAACTTCACGCCGACGACCGGCAGGAACGCGGTGAACAGCAGCACGAACATCGACGCTGCCATCACCCAGTGGAACAGCCGGGCGCTCAAGTTGTGCCGTTCGATCTTCGGCGGCAGGTTCTTGAACTTGGCCTCGAGGGCGGCGGTCTCAGCCTCCGGACGCTTGCGGTGTGCCGAGAACAGCATGTAGCTGGCGTGCGCGACGAAGAACAGCACGCCGGCAAACAGCGACGCCCAGAACAGACTCCATGAAACGTGGGTAAGAACCCACTCGCCCCACGGACTCCGTCCCCACGTTAAGAGGTCCATGTGCCAGCTCCCCGAATGGCTCGTTTCACCAGGTTTCGCATCAGCGGCACCTTGTAGGCGTTGTGCCGCAGGACCTGCGCGCCTTCAACCGCCATGTCGCCCGCCAGCTTCGCCGTCTCCTCGTTCATCGGCTTGCCGACGACCGCCGCCTCGACGTTGTGCAGCCGGCGCGGCCGCGCCGAGACCGCGTTGACGACCAGGCGAATCTCGCCGATGTTACCGCCGTTCGGCTTGATCGCCGAGGCGACGTTGACGAGCGGGAAGTCCCACACCTGGCGGTCGCGCACCTTCTCGAAGTAGAACTTGGCGCCGGCCCAGGTTGCGGGGATGCGGATCGAGGTGAGCAGCTCGTTCGGCGCCAGCACGTTCATCCGCGTGATGTCGGTGCCCGGGCCGATCCAGTAGTCCTCGGCGTTGACGACGCGCTCGCCGCCAGGCCCGCGGATGACCATCTGCGCGTCGAGCGCGAGGAGCGCCGGGGCGCTGTCCGACGGGTTCACCGCCACGCAGCGGTCGGCGTCGAAGATCGCGTGCTCGCGGTTGATCGCCGTCGGCGTGTCGGCGTAGCAGATGTTGCCGCCGGCGCGATAGCAGGTCCAGCCGCCGCGGTAGTACCAGCAGCGCGTGTCCTGCGACACGTTGCCGCCGATGGTGCCCTGGTTGCGAATCTGCGGCGACGCCGCCAGCTCCGCCCCTTCCATCAGCAGGCTGAACTTCTCCTTGACCAGCGGGTGCTTGACGACTTCAGTCAGCGTCGTCATCGCGCCGATCTCGAGGCCGCCGTTGACCTCTTTGATGCCCTTGAGCTCCTTGATCGTGCCCAGGTCGACGACGACCCTCGGTTTCTTGAGGCGGTCCTTCAGCCAGTCCATGCTGTCGAGGCCGCCCGCGAGCACCAGCGCATCGGTGCCGTTTCGATCGAGCAGGCTGACCGCATCGTCGATCGAACCCGGCTGATACAGCTCGAAGACCGGCATTACGTCGCGAATCACCGCCATATAGTGCCTCTCTGTAGTGCGGATTGCGGACGGCGGATTGCGGATTGATTCCGCAATTTAATCCGCACTCCGCATTCCGCGATCCGCAATGTCATCGTTCAGATATGAGCCGTCAAAGGTTCGTGCGTCCGGTTGCCGCCGTTCTCGATCGACGCCAGCAGGATGTCCGGTGTCACTGGTGACCGCCGGAACGCCTCATCGCCGATCGCATCCAGCAGTGCGTTCATGATCGATCCGTACGCCGCGCCGACCGGCGGCTCGCCGACACCGCGGATGCCGGTGGGCGTTTCCGGATCGGGCAGTTCGACCGCCGCCCAGCTGTAGGTCTTCGGCGTGTCGAGGATCGTCGGCGGTTTGTTGTGGTGGAACCGCCGCGCGAGCGCCACGCCGTACTGCTGGTCGTAGGCCCACTTCTGGCTCAGGACATGGCCGAGGCCGAGCATCGAGCCGCCGAACAGCTGTCCGCCCAGGCTCCGGTGGTTGAGGACGGTGCCGACGTCGGCGAGCGCGGTGTAGTGCTCGACGGTGTAGACGCCGGTCTCGATGTCCACTTCGACTTCCGCGAAGCCGACGACATAGGACTGGGTCTGGCCGTCGCGCGGATACGCGTCCTTGGCCACGGCCATCAGTCCCTGGCCGACGAGGGCGGTCGCCGACGTCTTGGTGAAGGCGTTGATATCGGCCGGCAGTTCATGTCCGTCGAACTTGCCGCCGTACTCGATCGCCTTCTGAGCCGCCTGCGCGAACGTCATGCCGCCGCCGGGGCCCGAGACGCGGCCGCCGGCAACCTTGTACGCCGCCGGGTTGCCGCCGTGCGCCTTGGCGGCGACTTCCTGCAGCTTCTTGATCGCGTCGGTCGCCGCCGCGTGCGCGGCGCGCGTCATCGCATGCGCGGTCTGGCTGCCGGCCGACACGCACGTCCACGGGAGGTTCTTCGCCGTGGTGCCGAAGACAACGTCGCACTGATCCCACGCCACGCCGAGCATTTCAGCGGCGACGCGGTGGACGTCAATCACCGAGTGGGTACCGAGGTTGCCGATGCCCGACTGGAACTGCAGCCGGCCATCCGGCTTGATCAGGAACAGGCCGTCGAAGCCGATCGATCCGCCCGCATAGGGGCTGACCGCGACGCCGATGCCGCGGCGCTTCGTCCCGCCCGCGCGCTTGGTCGCGAGCGCCGCTTTTTTCGCCTCCCACTGGAAGAGGTCGCGTCCCTTGTCGAGCGCCTCGCGCACGAAGGCGCTGGTCACATACGCCTGCTTGCCACTCGGCAGCGCGGGGCCGAACGGCGCGTGGCCGGACGGCGCGTTGATCTTGCGGACCTCGACCTGATCGAGCCCGAGCTTCCTCGCCGCCTTCGAGATGATCGGCTCGACGATGCCGATGCCCTGCATGCCGCCCGGCGCGCGCTGCGAGGTCTTCGGCGGTGTGTTGGTCAACACCGTCACGCCGCGCCACCGCATCGTTTCGGGCTGGTAGGCGAGCGACACCGAGTTGCCCGCGGAGCGGAAGTCGCCCTGGGCGTCGTAGGGGCCGTTGTCCTGCACCGTGTACATGTCGATCGCGGTGATGCGGCCGTCCTTGCGGAAGCCCATCTTCACGCGAGCGAGGATTCCCGGCCGCGCGCGGCCGATGAAGTGCTCTTCCTCGCGGGTGATGCGCATCATCACCGGCGCGTTGGCTTTCTTCGAGAGCAGCGCCGGGATGGCCATGGAGATCGCGCCCGGAATCTTGCTGCCGAAGCCGCCGCCGGTGTACTCGCTGATGATCACGACCTTGTCCGGCGTGATGCCGGTCCAGCGCGCCACCGAGGCGACCGTCTGTACCGTGCTCTGCGTCGAGCCGTGCAGGTGCAGCTTGCCGTTCTGCCACAGCGCCATCGCCGTGCGCGTTTCGAGCGGCTGATGCCCCGTCGACTGGGTCATGAACGTTTCTTCGAGGACGAGGTCGGCTTTCTTGAACCCCTCTTCGAGGTTGCCGTAGGTCCACTCGTCGGTCGGCTTACCCATCGGCATCTGCCCGGCGGGTGCGTCGGCGAAGTCCTGCTCGGTCCACTTCCACACCGCGATCTGCGGCGGCGGCGGACCCGCGGGAGCGGCGCCGCGTCCACCACGGCCGGCCGGTGCGTTGGCGCCGGCGGCTGCACCGGCAGCCTGTGCCGGAGCGGGCGCTGCGCCCGGGACGGGCCCGCGCTGTTCGCCGGCAGGACCGGTCGGTGTCGGGGTTCGCGGCGCGGCGGCACTGGCGCCGGCGGCGGCGTTGGTCGGGCCGGCCGCACCGGGCGCCGCGGGCGGCGCGGGCGGACGCATCCACACGTTGCCCTGCGGGCGTGCGTTGGGGCTGCCGGGCCGCAGACCTTCAATCGGATCGACGACGAACGGCAGCGGCTCGAGATCGATTTCGATCGCCTCGATCGCGAGCGCGGCGGTGTGCTCGTCGATGGCGGCGACGGCGAGAATCGGCTCGCCGTGATAGAGCGGCTCGTTCGTCAGCCCGCGTTCGGTCTGCGCCGTGGCCTGCACACCTTCGCCGAGCGTGGCTCCCTGCGCGGCGCCCGGCATGTCGTCGGCGGTGAGGATCGCCTTCACCCCTTCGATCGCGAGCGCCTTGCTGGTGTCGAGCCGGCGCACGCGCGCATGCGGCATCGGGCTGCAGAGCAGCTTCGCGAACAGCATTCCCTCGACGCGATAGTCCTCGGCGTACTTGGCCTGGCCGGTGACCTTGGCGACAAGATCGGGCGTTGTGTAGTTCTGGCCGATCAGCTTGTTATCAGCCATTACGCATTCCTCATGTGCTCAGCGCCGCGCATCAGCGCGGTGAGAATCTTGTCGTAGTCCTGGCACCGGCACAGATTGCCCGAGACGCCGTGCGCGAGCTCCGCGCGCGTCGGGTTCGGGTTGGTCTTGAGATAGCCGGTGGCGGCCATCACGAACCCGGGCATGCAGAACGCGCACTGGAAGCCCTGTTCGTCGATGACGCCCTGCTGGACGGCGCTCAGCTTGCCGGTCGCCGGATCGGCGAGGCCCTCGATCGTCTGGATCTTCTTGCCGCGCGTCGTGTGCGTCAGCACCGAGCACGAGTAGTGCGGCACATCGTCGATGAGGACGGTGCAGGCGCCGCACTCGGCGCGGTCGCACCCCAGCTTCGTGCCGGTGAGTCCCAGCTTGTAGCGGAGCGTCATCGCCAGCGTTTCCTGTTTCATCACATCGACGCGGCGCTCCTGGCCGTTCACCGTCAGCGTGATCAGGCGCTCGACCGATCCGGGCGCGGAAGGTTGGCCCAGAACCGGCGTCGTGCGGAACAGGTATGCGGAGGACGAGGCCACGGCCCCCGCAGCGATGACGCCCTTGATGAAGCCGCGACGCGAGACGGATTGTGAGGTTTCGTCCGACATCTTGTTATCGTCCATTGCAGGATCACCTCGTCGGGTCGGGAACCGACCCCGTGGAGAGGGATTTGGTCCCGCACACGATAATCCTGTTCGGGTATCGGGGGCAATGATCTTTCAGCCCAAATCTGGATGTCTCCGAATGTCATCGGCGGCCGATAGATCGCGGCGGGATCGCGCTTTAGCGGGACGCTACGCTGGCCCGCCGGCCCTGAAGGGCCGCGCCCTACACGTACGCTGACCCGGCGGCCCTGAAGTGCCGCCCTAGGCGATCGTCGCGGACCACGCTACGAACACAAAGCTCATCTTTCGTGCCCATTTGCGGGCAGCGGCGCGCCAGCCTGCGCACGGCGGAATACTGCCCTGATGTAGGCTACGAATGACGATGTCCGCGCCGATAACGCCCGCACCCGCATCCACGGCCGCCGCGCCGCCCGACGCCTCAACCGGACGGAAATACCTGCTCGAACGCATCGGCGAGGCCGCCGTGGTTCAGCTGTACGCGGACGGGTTTGGTGATCTGCCTTTGCGCGAGAAGACGCTCGTCTGGCATCTGGCCCAGGCGGCGATTGCCGGGCGCGACATCTTCTTCGACCAGCGCTACGCCCATAACCTCGACATGCGCGACCTGCTGGAAGCAATCGTTTCGCGCCGCGATGCGATCGATCGCGCCACCTTCGAGGAGATCGAGCGCTACGCCAAACTCTTCTGGATCAACACCGGACCGTACAACAACCTCACCGCGCGCAAATTCGTGCTTCGGTGCACGCCGGACGCGCTCTCAGCCGCGGCGCACGCCGCCGCGCGCGACGGCGCACGTTTCCCGCAGCGCGAGGGTGAAACGCTCGACGCCCTGCTCGCGCGCCTGCGGCCGATGTTCTTCGATCCGGAGTTCGACCCGACGATCACCAGCAAGACGCCTCCGGGCGGCAAGGACATCCTCACCGCGAGCGCGAACAATCTCTACGAGCGCGTGACGATGGCCGACCTCGACGGTTTCGAGGAGAAACAGCCGCTCAACTCGCGCCTGGTCAAGCGCGACGGCCGCCTCGTCGAGGAGGTCTACCGCGTCGGCGGACGCTACGGCGCGCAGATCGCCGCCATCGTCGGCCACCTCGAGGCGGCGCTGCCGTACGCGACCGACTCGATGGCGCACGCGCTGCGCGCCTTGATGGCGTTCTACCGCACCGGCGACGAGGCGGCGCGCGAGGCCTACGACATCGCGTGGGTGCAGGACAAAGCCTCGCCCGTGGACACCATCAACGGCTTCATCGAGGTGTACATGGACGCGCGCAGCATCAAGGGCGCGTGGGAGGCGATCGTCTACTACGTCAACCGCGAGAAGACGACGCAGATCCGGACCATCGCCGAGAACGCGCAGTGGTTCGAGGATCGGATGCCGTGGGATCCGAAGTACCGCAAGGAAGGGGTCCACGGCGTCACCGCCAACGCCATCGATGTCGTCATCGAGACCGGCGAGTCGGGACCGATCACGCCGGTGGGCATCAACCTGCCGAACGATCAGCGGATCCGCGAGCGCTACGGCAGCAAGTCGGTGTCGCTGTCGAACGTCAGCGAGGCCTACGACAAGTCGACGCTGCCCGAGTTCCGCACCGAGTTCTCGTGGACGCCGGACGAGGCCGCGCGCGCCACCGAATGGAGCGCGTTTGCCGGCGAGCTCACGACCAACATGCACGAGGTGATCGGCCACGGCTCGGGCAAGGTTGACGAGCGCCTGCACGGCAACCCGCAGGCCGCGCTCAAGGAGCAGTTCTCGGCGATCGAGGAGTCTCGCGCCGACCTCGTGGCGCTCTACTTCGTCGCCGATCCGAAGCTGGTCGAATTCGGGCTGGTCGACGCGGACTCGCACGCCGACGTCGTGCTCGCCGAATACGAGTCCTACACGCGCAACGCGCTGGTGCAGCTGCGCCGCGTGCGCGAGGGGACGCAGATCGAAGAAGACCACATGCGCAACCGCCAGATGATCGTCCGCTGGCTGATGGCGAACACCAGCGCGATCGACGTCCGGACGCGCGACGGCAAGACCTTCTACGTGATGACCGATGCGGTGGCGTTCCGCGACGGCGTCGGCCGGCTGCTCGCCGAAGTGCAGCGGATCAAGGGGGAGGGCGACTACGACGCCGCGCGCGCGCTCTTCGATACCTACGGCGTGCATTTCGATCCGGCGCTGCGCGACGAGGTCGTGGCGCGCGTCGATCGGCTGCAACTCCCTTCCTACACCGGCTTCGTGATGCCGCGGCTCGACGCGATTGTCGGTCCATCAGGGGCGATCAGCGACGTCGCGATTTCCTACCCGCAGGATCTCACCGCGCAGATGCTCGAATACTCGGCGGCCACGCGCCACCTGCGTGCGTGATGCTCGGCGCGCTCTGCCCGCTCCGCGTTCTCCGCGCCCTCTGCGTCCTCTGTGTCCTCTGTGTCCTCTGTGTGGTGGCGCGTGCGCAGGGCGGCGCCACTACGCGCTTCGCGATTCTCGACGCTGAAGATCGCCGGGCCCCCACCGCTCGCGACCTCACCGTCTTGCGCTCCGGCGCGCGCAGCGGCAACCCGCAGACCGCGCGTGTGGCGGTCCGCGCGCTCGGGCGGCTCGAGCGACCGGCTCTCGTGGCCGACATCCTCCCCGCCCTTCGCCATTCGCTGCCTGAAGTCCGATCGGAGGCCGCCAACGCCGTCGGACAGGCGGCGCAGGGCTGGAAGAGCGAAAAGACACCGCCCTCTGCCGCGGCGTTCGACGCGGCCGTCGCGCCGCTCACCGCGCGCCTCAAGGTCGAAGACGACTCGGACGTGCGCGCGGCCATCTGCGAAACGATCGGCCGCCTGCCGTACACCACCGCCGGCCAGGTCGAAGCAGCGGAGCGCACGCTCGTCGAGATGGCGGCGCGGGCCGTCTCGGCGGG
>Ga0207701_10003473_pt1 | contig 16157 bp, 26 predicted proteins | sample KBSSwiSSwithPhiX_FD_184294 | JGI IMG/M metagenome (GOLD analysis project Ga0207701, IMG submission 184294) | Switchgrass rhizosphere bulk soil microbial communities from Kellogg Biological Station, Michigan, USA, with PhiX - S5 (SPAdes) (version 2) | ecosystem: Environmental > Terrestrial >... | reverse complement strand
CGTTCGTTGACTTGCGTTGACGTGAAACCAAAGCTTTCTGCGCTGCTGTACAAATCGCGCAATTGGGAAATTGCCCGATCCCGTTTTTTCAAAGCTAGTTTGATATCCATATGCATTCCCTTTCTGTTGCTAGTACGCCCTCAAGCCCGGTAAGCTTTTCAGCTGCCGGGCTTGAGATTATTTCGGGCTGTTACCAGCCGAATTTTTCAGCGCAGATTGGACCGATCCCCTTTAGTTTCCAGTCACTGCGCAGTGTCGCGTTGCATATGCAACAGGTTCCTGTGGTCTGCCCATAGACTTTTGCAGCCTCTTGCGGATCGGCAATAAAGCTTTGCACTTTCGCGGTGTCGGCTGCGGTGCATTCGCGGGCTGCGTAAAACTTGCCTTGTGCGACTTTGCCCAAATAGGTTTGACCAGCTTTGACGTAAAGCGCTCCGGGGTTAGCGCTGTTAGCTTTTGCCGGGCTGATAGTCATGCCATCGATTGTGATGCGCGGCGAAAGCTTCAAACCTTTTTCAGCGCTGTAAGCCACAGCCTTGTCAAAGCTGGCTTTCAATCGGTCAATTCCAGCTGCGTCAACAGCTGGCGCATTGGTGATAGCGTTTTCGCGAGCCACAGCCCGCGCTACATCCCGCGCAATGGCGTTGCGGATCAAACCCATCTGCTTTTCGGTCAAGTCACCGTAACGATGCAAGCCAGCCAGCAGGCTTGCTGCAACGTCCCAACGTGGTGCAGTCATTACCAGCCATTCGTATTCAGCTTGATTGGCTGCTTTGAAATCCTCAACAGATCGCGTCATAATTTTTTCCTTTCGTTCTGCTGCCTTCTCTCGATTGTTTTCGCGCGTTGCGCTGCTGGTCTTGAAAACCTTTTTGCCCATTCCCTTGCATGCAAAGCAGTCACCGACAACGCGACCGGACCAGCTGACAAACTTACCGCGTCCATTGCATTTCGGGCAGCCTTCCTCAAATCGCTGCGTTGCGGGCTTGTATTCGACTGCGTTCTGCCGGATCGGGTACTCTCTGACGGGACCGGTATCACCATCGAACAGATTGGAAAGCGGATCATTCAAGTCAGTCATAGCATTCCCCATAGGTGAAAAGAAAGAAGCCCGATAGCGTTATCACTATCGGGCTTCACTGGTCAACTAAGAATTATGGAAAGCCAGAACCCTATAGTTCCACAAAATAGGGTTAGAACGATGGCTGCCAGCCAGTCTGCAACGATATCATTGGTCATGGTTGCAAGCTTGTTCAAATCGATCCGCACTAAACCGGCCATTGCTGCGCTTGCAAGCGGCCACAAACGAGTTAACGACAGATTGCCATTGCGCCAGCTTGTTAGCGTCCCAATGCGGTGCGGGCTTGCTTTCGGCCAGCACAGCAGCAATGAAACAGAAATGACGGTGTTCAAGTTGCGGCGTTTTGCGCATTCCTGCGATGTCTCTACCATTCATTTTGATGCATCCTTTATCGTCAGGGGACTATTCCCCAATGCCTCAAGCCCGGTAAGCCTTTGGGGCTGCCGGGCTTGATAGCAATGTGGCCGCGCTAGCTATATTTGCCTTTTTGCATATGTATCCATTCGGACAAATCAGCCCGCGCGCGTTCGATATCTTTTTTGCCGGAATATTTCGCGCCAGTGTATTTGCCAGCCTGTTCCAGAGCCAGCTTAAGGCTTGTCCATGTGCGGTGGGGTTTGATCCCGACTGCCATCAAACCTAGACCAGAACGCAGCGCAGCCGCTTGAAACACCATCACAGCGTCACCGGTAAAAGACCGCGCGTTGCCGTTTTTGTCATAGGTGATTTTGCTATCGGTCATCGGCGTTGTCCCACTCTTGCCTTGCTTCGGATCGGGCTGTTGCGGCCATGGTGAACGTCATGGATGACCGGCATTTCGCCAACAGTCTTGACGTATGCCGCAATGAATTTTGATGCGTCGCAATCCTCTTCTAAATACAGCCAGAATGGATCGGAATAAGAGTACCAGCTGAAATCCGATCGATCCAAACCAATGGCTTTGCAGTCATCGATTGTAACGCGCAGCCAACCATGACCGGCATCTGAGAAAAAAGAATAGTGTCGATCTAGCATTGTGCATTCTCCTATCGGGACCATTCCCAAGGGGCAATCCTATCAAAGTGATAGCGTTATCGTCTAATCAACAAATGTTACATGGTACCATGCATAGGATTGAATTAGAGGACTGCTGAGTGGGGTTTCACCACAGAGCTACAAAGTGACAGGCTGCCGGAAATAACGAATGTGGGACGTTTTCGCTATTTGTTCTCAAGTGTGGGATAACCTCACTACAACTTAGTGTATACGCTAACAACTCGCGGAATTGCATGCAACTTATTAGTGTAAATATTCCCCACTACATCGGCCCACAGGCTGCCTACAGTCCGGTTTTTGCTGTGGGAGTGGGAAATGGCCGATCTTGATTTTATTACGGAAATCAGAACAACCCCACAGCAAAAACGGCGTTTTTCTAGTTGTATCTAGCTCACTGTGGGAAATACAACCTATGTTCTTGGTTTGTTCTTTGCGGGAAAGGCTGTTAATTTGTATTATTTCAGTGTGGTTTTTAGAAAGACCGAGCAATATCAACAATTTACGTATACATTCCCCGCAATTAGTACAAATTAACAAAACACTATGATCAGGCCTTTTTGATGTGGGGAATGGAGACACCATTAACACGGTCTATGATGCGTAAATCGGGTGATGACTTGGCTAATGCGTAAAATGCGATTGGAGCACGGTCCATAGCGCTCCAAAGCAATCCGCGAGTGGGACCGTAAAAGAGACTTTCAACTACACCTAGCGCGCGACCAGCTTCTATGCGGGCTGCAACTAGTTCGATTGGGTTAGCAGCCCGGTCTATAGTCCATTGCGCGTTTTCATAGGTTAGGCAGGCAGCGAATAGCAGATTGCAGCACTCAAGCACTAGATCGGCGTCAATGTCGGCTAGGTGCAACATTTCCCGTTTGATCGGCATCAGTTCGATGCCGGGCTGTTTCAAGCCTTTTGCGCCAGCTGCTAGAATGTCGCGTAGTTCGTTGCGCGCCAATTGATAGACACTCAATTCCGTTGACATCGTTTTTCCCCACATGTTAGTGTATACGATGTGGGATCCCCCACATGATGAAAGGACGCATCTATGAAGCATGAACGAATTGCAGCCATCGACTTGCTTGGTATGGTCGATGAGTTAGCAGAACTCAAAGCCCGGATCGCACCATTGCAAGAACGTGAAGCAATGATAAAGGACGCACTCAAAGCGACTGGCTTTGAACGCATTGACGGCAGCAACCACACGGCGGTCATCATCCTGTCAGAGCGCGAAACCATCGACACCAAAGCGCTACGGGCTGACTTAGGTGAAGCTTGCATAGCGCCTTATCTATCCCGGTCCTTGGTTACCACGCTAAAGGTAACAGCGCGCAAGGTCCATTAGCTTGCATCACCTAGCATGGCTTGCCGGGCTGCTAGCGCTGGTTGCGCTAGCATTCGGTGAACGGGCTGCGTCAGCTGTCGCAGCTGCTATCATCATCATGGGGCTGCTGCTGGTCGTTCTGTTCTGCCTGTTCATAGCGTACCATGGCGGGCTACCGCGTAGCGTATGACTTAGGACCGGATCGGGCTATTCCTGATCCGGTCCTTTTATTGGCATGTGGTATCTGGTATACTGTATACCACATGCCATATGCCAGTCGCTCTGGCATCTGGTATACTGTATACCAGCAGGTACCGAATTGCTATTAGAAGGTGGTGCATCGGCGTTCAGGTACCGGTTAAGTCGTCGGCTGCGGCGGACTGGCTCACGAAACACACCCTATCAGGAATTTTGGTATACATGTTTACAATATGGTTGTGTCTAGAAATTTTTTAGGGTCTACTCCCCACGCGAAGCAAAAGTAACCCAAGGTGTCCCATGCCCCGCGTCAACGTGACTGTTTCAGATTTATTCTTCAATATCGACCTGACCGATGCCATCGAAGAGGATAAAGAAACTTTCACCTACAACCATGCCCGGCTGCGCGAACAGGCCGAATGGTTACTCTCCACACTACAAGACATTGGATGCACGGTGACCCTTCCTTCACCAGACGAACTGGTTGAAGATTTTCTGGGGCGAGTATGAACATCGATAGGTATGCCGTAGCGAGGCTACTGGCCGAAGCTTTGCTGCATGTCCTTCATTGCGAAAAGGATAAGGCGGTCACCAAGCTTCAGTTAGTTTTATCCGCATTGCTGGAAGATGGAGAGTTGTTGTGAGAAGGCGCAAGTTCGACATTACCGGCCATCCCTGCCAATCGCACGATGTCACTAAAGATGTTTGGTATTACGTCCAGAAGGAAGGACTGACATTGTGTCACCGCGCTCGCGGCCAGATCGACATCATCGTCATTCCTTGGCGCAAGATCGCACGCGCCTTAGACGATCACGCGAAAGCTAAGGACCGCCGCCATGAGTGAAGCAGCAATCATGCAGGCTGCCCGTGAAGCGGCAGCCACTCGCGTCTACAGATCGGATGGCGATCTGTGGACTGACGGGCCGATCAACTTGAGCAAATTTGTGAGGTTTCTTGCGCGACAGCCATATGTTGTTGCTGATCCGTTACCAAAGCCGAAACCGAAACCGGTCTTTCCAAAATGCCCGGAATGCGGCAACCGGCATGACCGTAGACAACCCTGCATATGAAAATGAGGAAAACAAAACCGGTTACCGTTCGCGACATGGCCCGCCGACGCGGGCTTACAATCCACAAGGCAAAGCGCGGGGGCTGGTACATCATGGCCGGTCCCCTTTATATTTTGTACTGCACCCATGAGTGGGAGAAGGTGAAAGCATTCGTCATGAGCACGCCGATCCTGATTAAGAGGGGTGAAGAATGATACTGGCTGAAACGATAGACGTGGCTGACGATCTGCTCAAGCACTTCATCAGCAGGCTGCACGTACAGGCAAAGGACATCGGCCAGACAGCTGAACATGCCGGGCTGGACGATGACACTATCTTAAAGATCATCGCGACCGGTCTGGTGTTTGAGCTAATCAAAGTCGCGATGCACATGGGGATTGACGAAAAAGATTTCGTAAGTTTCACCCGGCTAGCGTATACTGAAGCCCGGAAGATTGAAAACGACAAGGATTAAGCGTAGCGTCCCCTTTTCGGGGTACCGCGAAATGACGCACCTCAAGGAATGGGCAAAAGATAATTCTGGGCTACTTTATTTTCTTGTTGGGCAGTTTATCGCCATTGGTGCCGGTGCTGCGTCGATACTTGCGTACTCAGTCAAGTTGGAAACGCGCGTACACATTATGGAAACCCGTGGCGCAGAATACACAGTCGCGCGAATGGAAGCCATGAAGGAACGCATTACAGTATTGGAAACGCGCATCAAGAGTAACGAGGACCGGCTGGAGCGGCTGGTAGACAGGGCGACAAAATGAACGATCACCTGAAGCTGACTGAAAAGGGCGCGAAGTTGATCCAACATTTTGAAGGTTGCCTGAAGCCACACGAAGGAAAATTCAAAGCATATAAGTGTCCAGCAAACGTGCTCACAATTGGTTGGGGTCATACCAACCATCATGGAAGGCAGTTCGATGCAGCTACTAGATGGACGGCTAAGGAATGCCATCAAGTATTTCTGGAAGATATGGAAGGTTTCGAGCGAGACGTTCGAAAGGCTGTCAAAGTCCCTCTCACGGATTATCAGTTCGACGCCTTGGTTAGCTTCACGTATAACTGCGGCTCAGGCGCGCTCAACAAGTCAACTTTGCTCAAAAAACTCAACGCAGGAGACTTCGCAGGAGCAGCCCGCGAGTTTAAAAAATGGAACAAAGCCGGTGGAAAAGAACTTAAGGGGCTGACCCGGCGGCGTAACAGCGAAGCTGTGATGTTTGCCGGTCTGTCGGATGAAAATTTCGACGGGGTTGCCGACGATCCCATGCCGCAGGCAATAGACGATGGCGATATCGAAAAATAAACTGGTTTTTATCTTGGAGTGGTACACCTATGACCACATTCCATATCGCAGACACACGTTGGTAGTCGGTTACGAACAGGCAATGGCGTATAAAGGACATCCAAAAGTAAACGTGCATCCACTTATTTTAGAATTGTACGACGAAATTTATAAAGGCGAGCGTAAATGAGCGGAATTGCACTGAAGAAAGAATTGCGCGAGAGGTTTGAGAACTTGAGTGCTGACAGCACGGCACTTCAGGCCAAGTACAATAATTTTGCCGCCGCGATCCACGAAGAACAGAAGGCGCTCAACGAAAAAGCCAAGACATTGTGGGCTGAAGTCATCGATAATTTCGGTCTGGAAGGCGAGTGGCGCTATGAGCGCGGTTCCGTGTACCCGGTAGACGAACCAAGAACAAACTGATACTCCTTGGCAAACCAAGGGGTATGCCATGGCACGCGATACCGGGGACAATGCGCTATTTGATGACAGCCTGAACCCTTCCTTCGGTCTGGACCCTGCCTACGGCGTGCGTTCGGTATCGCTAATCCCCAAAGAAGTCTTTCCTGAACCATCGTCAGCGATCCTGACATCAACGTCAGCGACATACGCGCCGCCAGGATCGACCGTGCGCTCATTCGCGCCAGAACCGGGGCAGCCGGTCAATCTGATACAAGACGGCGCGGACTTGCGACCGCAACAGGTGGTGCAGGCGCAACAGGTGGCACCGCCGCTGCGCCAGCCGTCACCGACACCCGGCGCGGACGTGCCGCCAACCGGTCTGACCAGCATGGTACCCGCACCAAAACTCGATCCAAACGCCGCGTTGCAGAACGAACGGGATGCGTTGGTGAAACAGCGCGACCAATCGTACAAGCAGGGCTACGGCTGGTTTCGCCAGCTTATGGATGACGAAGGTGCGCAAAAAAGCCGCGACGAATATCAAAAAGCCAACGAAAAAATCGATCAGATCGACCAAAAAATCCAGACACAAAACACCAACCAGCAGCTAGCCAAGAACTCCGGTCTGTTTCAAGCGATGCCTGCGACGGCAGACGCGACCGCGATTGCCGCCGCGCAGCTGGACGAATGGAAAAATCAGGGCAACATCGGCGCATATCGCGGTCTACTGGCGACCGGCCACGCGCAACAGGCTGGCATTTACAATTCGGAAGGCTTCAACAAGCTTGGCAAGGATGTTGTCAGCGCCGAAAAGGCGTTTACCTATCTTGATGCCGCGAAAAACGAAAACGACTACACAATCCAGCGTAAAAAAGCCATGGCGGAAATCGCCAGCAACCCAAACGCTAAAAGTCTGGGCTTGAGCGAAGGCAACATTCCAAAAAGTCTGGAGGAATACCGGGGGCGGCGTGCCTTGATCCAGAGCCAGAAGAACGACGCGGCGGAATTGGTAAGTACGCACATCCAACAGCAGGAAAATCGCGGCGTACCGCAAGTCATTACCGACGAAAAAGTCGCCAAGCCGATTGTCGAGCAATTTCAGCATTCCAGCGGCGACGTGATGCCAAACACCAAAGCCGTAAAACTAAACGATATGGGCGGTCAGATCGGCGCGATGGCACAGCCGGGATCAAAAGACATCGGTGCTTTTGGCGATCAGAATGGAAAGCCCGGCAAATACACCGACATGAATACGCAGAAGTACAAAGACGTAACGGAAATGCTGGCGAAGCCAGAAGAGAAAGGTGCGATCAACAAATACAAGAGTGCAGTAGATTTCTACAAGACCGTGATGCACGATGAAAATTTCAAAAGCGGTCCCGGCGTTGCGATGGTCTATGACAAACTGGGTGGCGTGTTTCGTAACGTCGCTGAAGCTGCCCAAGGTTCGGGTACGATTGGTTTTACCAAGCAGCTTGAGTTGAAATTCGGCACCGTCGATAACGCTCTGAATATTCTGTACACCAACGCATCATCGCTCAAGGCGTGGCTGCAAAGCGGTCAGCAAGGTCCAATGCCGACGCCTGAACCGCGATTAACCCCGCAAGCCATTAAAGGTTTTCGGGACGCGGCTAAATTCGAACTGGACATGACCAAAGAACAATTGGTCAGGCTGGAAGGACCAATAGGATATCTTGGTCAGAATGGCGGCAGTCTGAGCAAGACAGGTCTGGACAAAGAGGCGCAGGAATTGTTGCAGCCGCTTCTCAATGAAGCAACGCAACAGGCGCGGCTGGACAAGGACAAATATCCGGCGGTCATCAGAGGCGACCAGCGGGTTTATCTGCCGCAAGGTACTAAAGGCAAGGATGTCATTCCGGCAGGGTCGTATGCGGAAAGCATAAATGCGATCAACAACAACGTAGTTACCCCTCCCGCCGCTGTAACTCCCGGCGGCAGTAGCCCTACCGCGCCCGTTGTACCGCCTTCAACACCGGGTGGCGGTGGTGGCAGTTCACGCGCATCAGCACCGCCGACAGCACCGGCTGGCGGTGGTAGTTACGAACGCGGCATTGTTGCAGGCGAAAGCGGTGGACAAAATCTACCACCTAAAATTCCCGGCGGTGCCAGTGGCACGCACCAATTTCTTAAAAGCACTTGGAATGAAGTCAAGCCGGAAGGTGCGCCTGACGAAGCATACAAAGCTACACCTGAACAGCAGAGACAGGCGTTTCAAACGTTCACTGCGAAGAACACAACAGCGTTGCAGCAATCTGGCGTCCCGGTCAGCCCGCTGACGTTGGCAATGGCGCATCAGCAAGGTGCGGGTGGTGCTATTGCGCTTGCAAAAGCACCAGATAGTGATGCAGCACTTAACTACGTTCGTCGCGATGCAGCCGCAGCTAATGCACCGTTCTTCTGGGGTGCAGATGGCAAACCATTAACGGTAGCGGAAAGCAAAGCGAAGTTTGCACAGTTCTACCGTACTGGCGGCGATACTGCGCAAGTCGGTGCGGGTACGAAGCCATTTCCCAATCCGCAGACTGACAAAGAGTACGCAGCCAACATCAAAGCCGGTTTTCCTCTCACTGACGCGGCGAGAGCGAAAAACATCAGGGACGCGAAGGTAGGTGCTGCGCACATGGCACCGGCAGCGTTGGGCACGCTTGGTGCAGTCGGCGGAACGGTAGTTGGCGGACCGTGGGGTGGTTTTGCCGGTGCTACGACTGGCGGTGCTCTTGGTGGCGCTATTGAACACTACGTTACTGGTCCTGAAGATCAACAAAATCCTGCGGGCTTTGTCATGCCGACTGCGACGGGTGCAGCCAAAGCCGGGGTAGCCATGATCCCCGGTGCGGGACCGCTAGGGGTTGCTGGTCGCGTTATCGGTGCCGGTGGCGTGTATGGTACGGATGCAGCACTTAAAGGCGGCACACTTCCAGAAATAGCTGCTACTACTGCTGGTGCCATGCTTGGTGCTACCGGTGGCGAAGCGGTAGCAGCAGGATTTTCAGGTGCGCTTGGTCCAACGTTTAGCAAAATCTACAATGCGTTCACTGCCACTGAACAAGCTGCAACGCGGGCAGCGGGCAAGGTCATTGCTGAACAAAAACCGAAGAACATGCTGGCTGACGGTACCACAGTCGAGAACAAAGCTTATACGGCAGCTGAAAAGCATTTGGAAGATAAAGGCATCGATCCTGAACACGCCGCCCATGCGTACAACACGTCGATAAAGAAACCAACGACCGCAGGCGAAGCGTTCGCAACGCGCCCCGGTCAGGTCGCGCGAATGGAAGCTGGACAAGAACTTGAGGACATCAAGAACTTGGTTGGCGCTACCGGTGCCAATACGGGTGTCGGGCCAAGAAATCCGATCCCTAGTCCTACGCTTACGCCGTCAAAAGGCGGCGTGCTGGAAGCATTACAGACACCGCAAAATCCGGGCGGCACAATTGGGCACCAGTACCATCCTGAAATACTTCAGGCTGAAATGAAGGTGCAAACGACCGCCAACAACATGGGTGAGCGGTTCGGCAACATGGCTGATGCCCGCACGCAACTGCTGGAGCATGAGAGAACGGCGATAACAGCCGGTGACGTTGGTAAGGCTAAAGCCATGCGTGAAGCCGCCGACATCGTTCGTGGTCAACAAGAAACGTTGATAAATCGCCTGCTACCACCGGCTCAGGCGCAGCCCTTGATTGACCATCTGAGGTCCGCGAGCGAACGCTATCGCAATGCCATGCTGGCGGGCGGCAAGGATATTGTTGCGACGATTGCCAAGGGTGGCGCTGAAGGTACCGCAGCCAAGGTTGCGTTCGACCGTGTGGCTGGTACAGACAACGTTGCAAAACGTTGGGTAAACTCGCTGGTGAACGCGCATTCTTCCAGCGGCAAACAGAAAAGCGATCTTCTGTATGTAGTGGCTACCGGTGCCGGGGCGATGGCATCACTGGCTGTCATTCCGATTGTCGGTCCCGCGATTGGCACCGCCGCTGCCGGTGCGCTTGGCGTCATCACATACGCCAAAGCAAAACAGGCGCTACAGACTTACATGACGCAAAAAGCTTCAGGCAAAATGGCGAACTTCAAAGACTTGGTGTCGAAGGAAATGGTGTCGCCAATGCAGATGTCTAGACAGTCAGGCGCGGGACTTGGGGCTGGTGGTGGTGCAATGGTTGGAGCGCAGGCGACACAACCGGCTGTTCCGGTCCCTGCGCCATGAAGTACAGTGCAATTATCGCAGCTACGCCAACAACAGGTAGAGCATCGTTACCGTACCAGAGCAAGACAGCCATCAGGAAGATAGCGAAGGCGAAGTAAACCATGACAGTCAATCCTTTCCAGCAAGGTCCAGAAAAAACACCAAATGTGCTGTTCGTGGAAGCGGTTGCTGCCGGTCATACCGACAAGGCAGCAGCGGGGTTGGCGGGTTGGACGGTCGAAGAAGCTGAAGCATTTACCAAGTCCAATGATCGTGAATACCAAGTTGCCGACAACAAGCGGCAGCATACTTACGAGACTTACTTGATGGCGACCGGTCGCGGTGTAGACATTGCGCGCGTTGCACTGCGACAAGAAACCAAGTCTTGGGTTCAGAAGGCGGAACCTATACCTGTCAAGATACTTGAGGACTACGTTGATTAACCGGAGGACCGTCTGATGGCTGAACTGTCGAAAACTTCGCCGCAGGAAAAAGCTAGCGGCGAGCAATCTAAGAAGCAGGACACCAAGGAAGAAATTGAAACCAGAGTGAAAGAACTCAGGGAAGAAATTTACGGTCAGCTTGAGAGTACGAATGCGCCACCCGAAGTTGCTGAACGTATCAACCAGATTTTCAACGACACCGTGGCTGCGATCCCGCCCGATCCGCAGATACCTATCTATCAAAGAGCAACCATCGCTACGACCATGACGAAACTGAAAGAACAGCTGGAAGCCGTCCTTCACAGCTTCAATGCCAACAAAGACATAACCGACAAGTTTATTCAGCCTGTTGAAGAAGCTGAAAAGCAAGCTAGGGAAGAAGATCATAAAAAGCAGACTGCGCAGCCCGGAGGGCCGTCGCAGTCTCAAGAGCAAACCCGTGCCAAGAACCAAGCTGAACAAGCTGAACACGAAGCGAAGAGGGGGCGTTAAGCCTCTTCCATATCCAGATCACAGTCACCGCAAACTAGTTTTGCGGTGACTTTTGCCCATGCGTTTTGGCCGCAGTCCGGGCAGACGAACTTGAATTTTGAAGTTTTGCCCCTGCCTTTCTTTTTGGGGTCGGGCAGATCGCCAAACAGGCTCATGTCGTACTTCTTCGAAAACTTTTCGTAAGCCCGGTCATACGGGTCTTCCGGCACGATGTAGTGACTGACATAGCGTCCGGTTTCGGCACCGCCGGGCTTGGCAGTGTCGGAAGGATGCAATCCAACGTCTTTCATCATTTCTGCCCATTGCTTGTTGTGGTACGCGCCTTTGGGCGGCTTGCCATGCTCTTGCTGATACTGATGCACCATTTCATGCACCAGCGTTGAGAACGTTTCCTTGGGCTTGCGAACGCGGATATGGGACGGGTTCAAAGCGATTTCGTGAACCGTGGTCTTGCTGCCGTTCTGGCCGAAGCGATCAGCCCAAAAGTAGCCGAAGGCGCTGCGGTGACGGTGCAGCAGTATCATGCTGTCTGAAAGTTTGCCGCCAAACAATTCCTTGTTGAAGAACGCGAAGGCTTCACGAAGTACGTCATAGGTTTCCATAGGCTTCATTGGTATCTCCCGATTGCGATAACGTTACCGTATACAATTTGCATGGTACCGTCAACAGCAAAGGTGAGGTATCCCGATAGGGAAAATAGGGTTTCTGTATACGGGAATACCGGCATACAGTGAAACCATTCTCAACCCCCAGAAAGGGAACCGAAATGGTCAACATCGTAAACGCGGGCACCCTTGGTGGGGGCTTCCGGCACTATCAGGGTTTGGTGCCTGTCAACCTTGGCAGCGGCAACCCGTTCAACGCATCTGTCAGGATTTTCCACGTCACGGCGGCGAACGCGGCAGCGATCTTCCGGGGCGACATTGTTTGCATGTCCAGTGCGGCTATTGGTGTTCAGGGTGCGGCGGACTTGCCTTTCAACATTACCGCGCCGTCCGCGTCGGTGGTTGTTGGTGGCGGTGGTGGCACCGGTCTTGGCAACACGTCGATGGCACCGAATGTCACACGATGGGTGCCGGGTGACGTTGCGGCAACGACCATCATTGCTGGCGTGGTTGTCGGCTTCGGTCCGATCACGCTTTATCAGGCCAAGAACGGTTTCCAGTACATTCCGGCGAACACCGAAGCATGGCTGGCGGTCGAAACCGATCCAGACGTTGAAATGTATGCGACCGTGCCCACCGTGCCCGGTACCGCAATGAACCTCAATCTCAACTCCGGTGCTGACGTGAAGGCAAACGCTGGTCAGCAGTCGGCACGTTTCGGCATTTCTGGTGTCTCACTTGATCCGGCATTTGCCCTGACGGCTACGCTACCGCTGCGCGTTCTTTCCAGTGGTAGGCTGATTGGCAACGATACGACTGCGGCGGGCATGGTGGTCAAGGTCACCTTCAATAAGGCACGGCATTTCCGTGGCAGCGCTGCGTTTGTTGCTACGAGAGAAGCAGACGCCCTTAGCGGTCCTATTCCTGCCATCGAAAAGGACAAGGCTGAAAGGGAGAGGGTTGAAGAGGAAAAGACAAAGGCAAAAGTAAAGGCGTAGTTCCATGGCTGGCATTGATCTTCTCAACCAGTTTCCAAGATCAAAAATGGCTGCGGCTGCCCGTATCGGGCAGTCGCGGTTCAGGAGTACGGAAGGCACTTCCGTTACATCTACGGCAGTGCTGAAGTCCGGTCAGGCAACGATGGCTAGCGTGAACGGCACAACGTCAACAGCAACACTGCTGACGTTGTGTGGCCTTACGACTTCGTTTTCGTCCCTCATGTTCACCATCGTTACGTCAGCGGCAGGCGTTGCAATCACGCCACCTACCCCTGCCGTGGTCTACCCACAAGGTGCTACTGCAACGTTCAACAACGTTTCTACATCGGCAAATCAAGTTTCAGTTTTAACTGCGCTTGCTGATGTGGTGACAGTCAACTATGTCGGGACATAACCGTCATGAACCCCGGAAGCGGCAACCTCAACATCTACCGGGGTGACACGAAGCGTTGGCAGTTCAAGCTGTGGACCGACGCTGCAAAAACTCAGCCGTCTGATCTTACAGGAGTGGCAGTAAGCGCCACTATTCGAGACAAGGCACTTGGCGGCAACTTCGAACTGCTACTGACGTGCGTTATAACGCTTCCAAACATCATCGACATGGTGCTGACTGCACCTCAAAGCCGTATCCTGCCAGCTGTAGGCGTCTGGGATATGCAGCTGGTCTATCCTACCGGAGACACCTTCACCCCACTGAGAGGTGACGTGATCGTCACGCAGGATGTTACCCGGCCTAATGTTGCATTCTGATGAACCAGATCACCAACATCGATGTGCATCTTGATTATCCAGTAATCGTTGACGTACATTTTGATCCTTCAACAATTGAGTATGTTGAAGTTTCCTATCCTGTCGGTGCGCCCGGCGATCCCGGTCCACCCGGACCGGCAGGACCGCCCGGTACGACTGGACCACCCGGCGCAACCGGCCCGGCGGGACCAGCAGGACCAGCTTCGACCGTACCCGGTCCGCCCGGTGCAACCGGACCACCGGGAACGCCCGGTCCGCCCGGAGTACAGGGACCGACAGGACCAGCTTCGACCGTGCCGGGACCGGCAGGGCCGCAGGGACCGATTGGACCAGCTTCGACCGTACCGGGACCGGCAGGACCGCAGGGACCGCAAGGCGATCCGGGGCAGAGTTTCACAACATTTGAGTACATGTTTGACAGTGCTACGTTCCAGCCGCCAACTGGAAGTCAGGTGCGCTTCAACAACTCGATATACACGCTCGTTACTGCTCTTTACGTAATGGACATGGCTGCTGACGGTCGTAACAACGCCAATGCTTTTACGTTGGTTGAAGAAGGTAACCGCATTTTTGTTCAGAACAAAACTGATGCAACGCAATGGGTGTCGTTTAATTGTACTGGTCCCGGCATCGACCATATCAATTATTATGAATTTCCGGTGACGTGGCGGGCATCCGGTCCAGCAACATTGCCGCAGCAACGTGTGCTTCTCAACATAGCAGTAAGAAGCGCACTTAATGAAGCACCGCTAGACAGCAAACTATACGCGCGTAAAAATGCCGCGTGGGCCAGCATCCCAAACATCGTAGTTGCTTCAACTGCACCGTCTAGCCCGGTGGTAGGTGATGTATGGATTGACACAACATAGGAGGATGTAGATGGCTACTTTTAATAAATACAACACGTTCGTAGATGAAATCGCCAAGGGTGGTCACAACCTTTCGACTGCCGTGTTCAAGGCTGCGTTGACCAACACAGCCCCGACACTGGGAAGTGATACGGTATGGAATACCACGGTCGCGCCTGCGCCTGCGGCGGCAAACAATTACACCGCAGGCGGCAATACGCTAACGACAACCAGTGCAACGACAACGGGCGGCATCTTCAAGTTGGTGTTGGTTGATAGCGTGTTCACGGCGACCGCAGGCGGTATCGGACCTTTCCGTTACGTTGTCTTGTACAACAGCAGTGCGACCAACAAGGTTGTCGGTTCCTACGATTACGGTTCGTCAATCACGCTGGCTGACACCGAAACTTTCACCATCGACTTCGATGCTGCCAACGGCGTTCTGACGTTGCAGTGAGGAATGTAGTCCCGTGCGGCGACTGCCATCTATGCTGTCGCATGATGACGTTGTTGCGTCCCGACAAGGGGGACGATGTGAGCCAGTACGTGACAGCGCAATGGTATCGCGACGGGTTGGATAAACCGCCTGTCACGATCCTTGATCGCTTGCCTAATGGCGACTGCGCCTATCTTGGCGAACATGGCTGCACCATCCACGAACGCGCGCCGTATGAGTGCAGGCAGTTCGACTGCCGCGCGATCTTCCGCAATTCGGATCGACCGGGACGCAAGCTGGCGGTCAAGAACGGCGTCATGCCCAAAGCGATCTTTAATCGTGGCAGGGAGTTGCTAGGGTGACGTTGCCAGTCACAATCACGGGGATCAGCACAGCGGTCGCGCCGGTTGGGCCGTTCAAGGTGGCGGCGGGGAATTATGCTCAAGTTGCGATTGACACCGGCGCTACGTTACAGGCTGGGAACAATGTTTATGGGGGCGCTGGTACCGAAGCTGCTCAGGGGCAATCGCTTACCAATGGTGCCAGTTCACTTACGCCTTCAAATGTTGTCCTGTATATTTATAAAACGGGCACGCCGACAGACAATTTTTATATCGAGATTACGTCCACCAACCCCAGCGGATCAGTACTCGCAACAAGTGATCTGATTTCTGCGACGACTATAACGGCGACTACAGGGGCCACGGCGCAAGCAACTACATTCACATTTGCGTCGCCACCAACAATTTCTGCCAGCGCAACATTCGGCGTCAGGATCTGGCGCACAGGAAGTCGCGATACATCGAATTACATATCTATAGCTGCGCAGGCCGCCAACGTTTATGCCGGTGGTTCTACATGGTCGTATAACGGCATTACAACTACATGGGCTGCGGGAAGCGTTGACGCAAAAGTTATTGTCAATAGCAGTATAACCCTCGCCACCGACGCCTACTACTTCTTCGGCCGCGACGGCACCACCGCCACCACGATGC
>Ga0207701_10003471_pt1 | contig 16159 bp, 10 predicted proteins | sample KBSSwiSSwithPhiX_FD_184294 | JGI IMG/M metagenome (GOLD analysis project Ga0207701, IMG submission 184294) | Switchgrass rhizosphere bulk soil microbial communities from Kellogg Biological Station, Michigan, USA, with PhiX - S5 (SPAdes) (version 2) | ecosystem: Environmental > Terrestrial >... | reverse complement strand
CGACGCCGTCTGTGAGCGAGCTGCAGCTGACGACCACCGGCACGTCGCGCTACCGCGAGCTCGAGGCGACGACGCGATATCTCCGCGATCGGCGGGATCTGACGCTGTCCTATGTCTGGGCGAAGGGCACGGCCGACCTGAACAACTACGATCAGTTCTACGGCAACTTCCGCAACCCGATCGTCCGCGCGAACGAGTACAACCTGATCGCGACTGACGTGCGGCACCGGCTGCTGCTGCGCGGCACACTTGGCCTGCCGGGCAAATGGGACTTCGCGCCGATTCTCGAGCTGCGCTCCGGCTTCCCGTGGTCGGCGGTTGACGAGTTCCAGGATTTCGTCGGCCCGCGAAACCGCAGCGGGCGGCTGCCGGCGGTGCGAACGCTGGACTTCACGATCGCGCGGCCGTGGCGGGTGAAGAAGTACCGCCTGCGCGCCGGCCTGAAGATGTACAACGTCTTCGGCGCGGCCGCCGACCGCGACGTGCAGAGCAACATCACCTCGCCCGACTACGGCCGCTTCTTCAACCCGCTGGAGCGTTCAATCGGGTTCGTGTTCGGCGCGGGCCAGTGAGCCGGAGAGAAATGCCTTCTTCCTGAGTCTTCGTGCCTTCGAGGCTTCGTGGTCTACGTCCGCGCGAAGCGGCCGACGCCGAGCACCCACGCGGCGAGAAATGCGAGCGGCACGGCGGCAAGGCTCAGGAGCACGCCCATGCCGGTCTCGCTCCGCAACTGCCCCGGCGGCAGGAGCGCGTCCACGATGAAGAGACCGATGCTGAAGCCGATCGCCGTGATCAAGCCGATGACGACGAGATCGCGCCAGCCGATGCGGCTGGGTAGATGCAGCCCGGCGGCGAGCGCCGCGCCGACGGCGATGAAGATGCCGAGCGGCTTGCCGACGATGACGGCGGCGGGCACGCCCCAGGCGCCAGCCTCGAACGCGCGCAGCGGCACGCCGGCGTTGACCAGGCCGAAGAAGAACAGCGCCCCCTGCACCGGATACTTCCACACCAGCTCGAACTGGCTGAGCGCGTCGCGCGCCGTCGACCTCGCGTCGACGAAGAACCCCGGATCGCGCGCCGCGTGCGGCATGAACGGCATGATCGGCACGAGCGCGAGCGCCGGATGGAACCCGCTCAGGTAGAGCGCCGTCCACGAGATGATGCCGGCGGTGAGCATGTACACCCAGAAGCTCCGGTAGCGCAGCCGCCGCACACCATAAGCGACCGCGAGCGCCACGGCCATGATCGCCGCGCCGAGCGGCAGATTGGTGTCGCCGCCAGGGTGAACCACGCCGAGCGCGAGGAACGCGAGCGCGTCCGAGGCGATCCCGAGCAGCAGCAGGAACGGGATCGCCGGGTGCAGCCTGAAGATGATGCGCGCGATGAAGTAGCTGACCGCGATGTCGGTCGCGAAGGTCACCGGCCAGCTGACCGCCAGCATCGGCTCCTCGAGCCGTTCGACCGTATAGACGTGCAGCAGCGCCGGAATCATCGTCGCGCCGATAGCGACGACCACCGGCAGCAGCGCGCGGCGCCACGGATGGAGCACGCCGCCCGGCGCCGTCGCCTCGACGACTTCCTTGGTCATCAGCGCGAAGAAAAAAACCATCGCGACGCTGTTGACCGCGAACGCGATCGAGAAAGTGAAGCGGTAGTAGCTCTCCGGCAGCGTATTGACCCAGAGTAGCGCGATCGCCGCGCCGAGCGGCAGCAGCAGCAGGTGCTCGACCGCGAACTGCGACAGCCGCGGCACGCTGGCTCGCCAGCGCCGCATCCGCCGCCCGCCGCGTCCGTGCGACGCGCCGCGCTCTCGATGTCTGTCGGCGGCGGATTCGTTGGCCATGGTTGGTGCCGGCTCGCCCCGCTCAGCCCTGCGGGCGCGCGGCGCCAGCCGGCGCCGCGATTGCCTCGGGCGCGGTGGCGCCGGGCCGCGGCTGCCGGCGAATCACACCTGAGTCGACCGTCCGGCCAGCGCGCGAGATAGTTTGAAAGAACATGTCCGAGCCGGCGACTTCCACCGCCATGAAGCTGAGATCCTGATCGTAGGACGCCGCGGTCTGGTCGGACGGATCCATGTTCCCCTTGCGCAGCTGGCCAGCCGAGCCCGAGACGAAGTAGTAGATGCCCTTCTGTGGTTTGATGCGCTCGTAGACGTGATCGTGCCCGGAAAAGACGACGTTGACGCCGTACTTGATGAAGAGCGGCTCCAGCAGCACGCGCAGATCGACCGCTGAGCCGTGGCGCGCGGCATTCGAGTACAACGGGTGATGGAAGTACGGAATCTTCCAGTCCTCCCGCGCGTCGCGCAGCGTCGTGTCGATCCAGTCGAGCTGCTTCCTGTCCATCAGGTTGCTGTCGAGGGCAAGGAAGCGGACGTTGGCGCGCGTATAGGTGTAATAGCGCTGCCCGTTCATGTTGTAGAGGCGGTAGTTCACCTGCTCCGGGCGATCGTGGTTGCCGATCGAGGCCTGGAACGTCACCCCGGCGCTGAGGAGCGGCGCATAGGGCGTCTCGAATTTCTTGACGTAGTCGGAGGCGCTCTGGCCGCCGTACATGTTGTCGCCGAGCATGATCACGAGGTCGAAGGGAAACGTTTTGTGCACCTTCGCCATCTGATCTGCCATCTCGTACTGCGCGCGGTCGCCGGTGCCGTTGTCGCCCATCGCGGCAAACTTGAGCGAGCCCTGCTGGTTGGGGAGCGGCGACGATTGCGCCAGGAGTGCGGACGACGCAACCGCGGCGACGAGGAGGAGCGTCGAATAGAGACGGCGCGCAGGGGCAGCCACGGAACTGTTTACACGATACACCGGCGCGGCCGTACGAGCGAACCCCGTCGGTGGACGTTGTGGGAGAATCGTCCGTCTGTTTGTCCGCGACAGACAAGCAGAGACATCGTCGGACCGCGCCGGAACCAGAATGGTTTAACAGCCGCGAGGCCAGCAATTTACATCGCCGGCGGGCATTCGCTCGCGAACGCCCCAGGCTTGCGGGGCGCGGGTGGCGAAAGGCAGGCGTGATTTGGCACAGCCCACGAAATTGATCCGGAACGGTCGGCTGGCGGCATGGGCGCTCGCCGTGTCGCTGGCGGTTGTGTCGGCAGCAGCGGCGCAGGAGCCGGCCTCCCGCGCCGAAGCCGACAAGCAGCAGCGCGAAGAAAAGAGCCGGAACGCCGAGCCGTACAAGCCGGGCGGCTTCGAGCGCGCGATGCACTACGTGGAGGAGAAAGGCATCTTCATCCTCGGCCGCGAGGGCCTCTATCCGAAGCTCGGCTCGCTGACCACCGGCAGCGGCTTCGCCTACGGCGCCGGCTTCCGCGATCGCGACCTGTTCGACAAAAAGGGCACGATCGACGTGTGGGCCGCGACCAGCACGCGGTTGTACTGGGCGACCGAGGCGCGGCTCACGTTTCCGAAACTCGCGCACCGGCGGCTGCTCGTCGAGGCCTGGGCCGCGCACCGCGATTACCCCTCGGAGGATTTCTTCGGCATCGGCCCCGATTCGGCGCGCGCGAACCAGACCAGCTATGCCATCCGATCGGATCTCTTTGGCGGCCGCGCCGGGGTCCGGCCGGTCGGCATCGTGCTCGCCGGCGGCGGCCTCGAGTATCTGAACCCGAGGCTGGGCCCCGGCGAGGACAGCCGCGTACCCTCGATCGAGCAGGTCTTCGATCCGGCGTCGGCGCCGGGGCTCGGCGAGTCGGTGGACTACCTCCACACGATGGCGTTCGTGGAGGTGGACTATCGCCAGCCGACCAACGCGCGCAAGGGCGGCTGGTATCGCTTCGACCTGTCGCACTTCGACGATCGCACCACCGGCCGTTATTCGGTCACGCGCTTCAACACCGATCTGCGTCAGTTCATCGGTTTCCTCGCCGGCCGCCGCGTCATCGCCACCCGCCTGTTCGTCTCGACGTCGGAAACGGGCCCCGGCGAGGTGATGCCCTTCTACGCGATGCCGACGCTCGGCGGCAACGACACGCTGCGCGGCTTCCGCGAATACCGCTTTCGCGGGCCGCACGCCATCCTCGGGCAGGCGGAATACCGCTGGGAAATCTGGAGCGGCCTCGACGGCGCGCTCTTCTACGACGCCGGCAAGGTGGCCGACCGCCGCGCCGATCTGAACTTCAAGGACCTCGAATCGGACTACGGGTTCGGGTTCCGCTTCAACACCGACAACGCGATCATCTTTCGAGTCGACGCCGGCTTCGGGAGCAGCGATGGCAAACATCTCTATATCGTCTTCGGCGGCATTTTCTAGCCGCCGCGCGCTCGGCTGTGGCGCGGCGATTGCGCTCGCGCTCGTCGTCGCGGCCGGAAACGGTGCGCGGTCGGCGGCGCCGCGCTTCTATCCCGACGATCCGATCTGGTCCGACGACGATCGCGCGTTCGACGCGTCGAAGGTCGTGCCGATCGAGGACACCAACGGCTACGACTTCGTCGTCAACACGTTCGCGGCGCCGGGCGAGCGGCGCGACGTGCGCGCGCTGAACGTCAACACGGTCGACGAAGTGCCCGACTCGAGCTGGTTCACCAACCGCATCGGACGGCGCGAGATCAGCGCCGCCGATGTTGCCCGCGGTCCCGACCGCTCGTCCGGGCCGCTGTCGCTCGAGGGCTGGATCGTATCGGGCGGCAAGAGTACGGGCGTGCAGCCCGGCTTCCGCATGACCGATCCGTCGGGGCAGCTGTATCAGATCGAAGTCGACCCGCCGTCGAACCCCGAGCTGGCGAGCGGCGCCGAGATCATCGGCACCGCCTTCTACTACGCCATCGGCTACAACACGGTGGAGGTCTACCTCGCCGAGCTCGATCGCGAGAAGCTGGTGATCGCGGAGAAGGCGACGATTCGCGACCCGCTCAACGGCAGGCGGCGCGGGTTGAAGAAGTCGGACCTCGACGAGGTCTTCGAGCGCGCGGCACGGCGACCCGACGGGAAGTACCGCGTGCTCGCCAGCCGCTTCGCCGCGGGCAAGCCGCTCGGCAACTTCCGCTATTACCACACCCGGCCCGACGATCCGAACGACATCGTCGCCCACGAGCATCGCCGCGAGCTGCGCGGGGCGCGCGTCTTCGGCGCCTGGCTGAACCACGACGACTCGCGCGGCATCAACAGCCTCGACATGCTCGAGACCGCGGAGGGCCGCGCCTGGGTGAAGCACTACATGTTCGACTTCGGGTCGATCCTCGGCAGCGGCACCGTCTACGAGCAGCGTCATCGCCCCGGCAACGAATACATCTTCGAGCAGAAGCCGGGCTGGCTCACACTCGCGACCCTCGGCGCCTACGTCCGGCCGTGGCAGCTCATCGACTATCCCGATGTGCCGAAGTCGATCGGCCGTTTCGAAGCCGATGCGTTCGACCCGATGAAGTGGAAACCGGAGTATCCGAACGCCGCGTTCGAGAACATGCGGCCGGACGATGGGTTCTGGGCGGCCCGGATCGTCGCGCGCTTCACCGACGAGATGATCGGCGCCATCGTCCGCAAGGCGGAGTATTCGGATCCGCGCGCGACGGAGTTCCTCACCACGGCGCTGATCACCAGGCGCGACAAGGTCGTCGACGCGTGGCTCAACCAGGTTGCGCCCGTTGTCGACCCGGCGCTCGCCGCAGATGGCGCGTTCACGTTCGCCAACGCAGCGGTCGCCGCGCGCGCGGCCGAACCGGCGGCGAGCTATCAGCTGCAGTGGTTCCGCTTCGACAACGCGGCGTCGACGCGGACGCCGGTCGGCAGCCGCGAGACCGTGACCGCTCTCTCCGCCCGCGCGCCGGCGGAACTGGTGGGCTCGGGCGACTTCGTCGGCGTCGAGATCAGCGCGACGCATCCACAGCGGCCAGGGTGGGCAAGGCCGTCGACGTTCTTCTTCCGCCGCGGCGGCGCGGGATGGACTCTGGTCGGCGTCGAACGTGGGTAGCGCGAAGACGCAGATCGCCCGAAGACGCAGGTAGCGCGAAGACTTTAGCCGAGCGTCCAGCCCGGATGGGCCGGACCGTAATCCGAGGTGACCAATGCTATTGCGGACGATCATCGCGCTCTGCGCGCTTCTGACAGCGCCGGTCTCCGGACAAGTGCCGCACTCGGCCGATGAGGCCGCCGTGCGCGCCGTCGTGCGGAGCTACGTCAACGCCCGCGAACTGCGCGACCCGGCGGCGATCGGCGCACTGTTCACTGGCGACGCCGACCAGTTGACGACCTCCGGCGAGTGGCGCCGCGGGCGCGACCAGGTGGTGCCGGGCACGCTCGAGTCGTCGCGCCGCAACCCCGGCTCGCGCGCGATCGAGGTCGAATCAGTACGCTTCGTGGCCCCGGACGTCGCCATCGTCGACGGCCCCTATGTCATCACCGGCCCTGGCGGTGCACAGGCGCGGCAGATGCGGACGACGATCGTGCTCAAGAGGGAAGCCGATGCGTGGCGAATCTCGGCAATCAGGAACATGGTGCCCACTGGTGCGACACAGTAGGGGCCGGAAGCTGGGGGCTAGGGGCTAGGGGCTAGGGGCTAGGGGCTAGAGCGGTTTCCTTTTGTACGTCGTGTCGGGCTTTAGCCGGACCGTGACGGGTCCGCCTGAAGGCGGACACTACGTGCAAATGAAAATCGGGGGCGTGCAGAACTCGCAGAGCGCAGAGAATTTCCAGTACAAAGCGTTCTCAGCGGTCTCTGCGTTCCCCCCGTCGCGATCGGTAGACGGCGCTACTATCCGACGTGCACGCGCGGGCGTCGGAGCGGATCGGGCTCCGACTTGCGGAGCACCTCGCGAGTGACCGGCGCCGTATCGCCCTCCCCGAACGCGAGGAACTTCAGCACGTAGGTGATCGGGTTCCCTTCGGTCCAGCCGAAGTAGACGTGCGGCAGGTGCCCGGTGGTGTCGCGGATGTGCAGCAGCAGCGCGGCAATCGCGTTCGGGATCGCCGGGCTCTGGCAGCGCAGCACGCGGTACGGCCCGACCTGCACCCCTTCCACTTTCAGCACCTCGGTGAACTGCGACGCGTCGCCGGGACGGACCTCGAGGAACAGCACCGACGCGTCCAGCGTCAGGTGATGCGAGCTGCGCGCTTCCCGCACCTTGTCGTCGTACTCCCGCACCGATCCATCGTCGGGCCGGTTGGCGATGATCCGAATCGACTCGCTCTTGTCCGCCTCCTCGATGAACCGGGTGGCGTTCTCGTCGAGTACGAAGCCGTGCGTGCGCAGCTCGGTCGAGCGCAGCGTCCTCGACACCAGCGACGAGATGACGATGCCGAGGATGAACAGCAGCGCGATCTTGATCCCTTCCGGTCGCTCGATCATGTTGGTGACGGTGGTGTAGAAGAACACCGCCGCGATCGCAAAGAACGGCGCCCACCGCGCGACCTGACGCCAGGCGCTGATCGCGACCGCGAGCGCGGCCGAGCTCATGAGCACCAGCACACCGGTCGCATACGCGCCGCCCTGGGCCTCGACGTCGGCGCGGAAGACGAGCGTTACGATGATGTTGATGCCGGTGATGATGATCACCAGCGGCCGGTTCGCGCGCGCCCACTCGGGCGCCATGCCGTACTGCGGCAGGTAGCGCGGCACGAGGTTCAGGAGGCCCGCGAGCGCCGACGCGCCGGCGAACCAGAGAATCGCGATCGTGCTGGCATCGTAGAGCGTGCCGAACGCCGCGCCGAACCGCTCGTGCGCCAGATACGCGAGCGCGCGGCCGTCGGCGGCCCCGCCGGGCTGAAACGCCTCCGGCGGAACGAGCACGGCGGTGACGAAGCTGCTCGCCAGCAGCATCACGCTCATGATCAGCGCCGCCGTCAGCAGCAGCTTCTTGGTGTTGCGGATTCGCCCGGCCGGACTAGCCTCGGTGTCCGAGTCGTCGCCGCGCACGAGCGGCATCACCGCGACCCCGGTCTCGAACCCTGACAGCCCGAGCGCAAGCTTCGGGAAGAGCAGCAGCGCCATCGCCGTCATCATCAGCGGATGACCATGCTGCACGCGCAGCGAGCCTTGCCACGCCGCCAGCGTCTCGGGGTGCGCGGCAATCGCCTGCAGGCCGTTCACCAGCAGCGCGATATTGAGGACGAGATAGATCGCGACGAGCAGCACCGCCAGCGTGATCGCGTCGCGAAAGCCCTGCAGGAAAATGCCGCCGAGCACGAGGAGCAGGACGATCGTCACCGGTACCGGATGGCGCAGCCACTCCGGCACCAGCGGGTTCTCGATCAAGTGCGCCGCGGCATCAGCGGCCGACAGCGTGATGGTGATGACGAAGCTGGTGGCGGCGAAGCCGAGCAGGCAGAGGACGACGACCTTGCCCTTCCAGCGCGGGAACAGCTGTTCCAGCATCAGGATGCTGCCCTGACCGTACGGGCTCATCTCGGCGACCCGGTTGTACATCGGCAGCGCGCCGAACAGCGTCAGCAGCACGAGGACGAGGGTGGCCACCGGCGAGAGCGTGCCGGCGGCGATGAACGCGATGCCCGGCTGGTAGGCCAGCGTCGAGAAGTAGTCGACGCCGGTCAGGCACATCACCTTCCACCACGGCGCAGTGTGGGTGGGTTTGGCGTCGGGCCCGGCCGACCGTTCGTAGCCTTTGTAAAACCAGTCGTGAACGCGGCGCTTCGAGACGGGCCAGAAAAGCGGGGTCTGCGCGGTGGGCTTCAACACCTACGAATGTACCATTAGCCGCTACCCTCCGGGGCCTTTGCTGGTCGAGGAGCGAGCCTTGGCCGTCTGCTGTGCGAGGTCCCAACTCAGTTGGTGCACCAGCCTCGCGATCTTTTCCATTTTTTCGTAGTTGATCTTTTCCGGCCGGTCGTTGGCCGTGTGGTAGTCGGGATGCAACCCGCTGTGGAACCAGATTGCCGGAACTCCGCGTTGCAGGAACGGCCACTGATCGCTGCGCCGCAGGAGATTGGAGGCGTTGTTGTCGAGGTCCATCTTCAGTTTCAGCCCCAGCGCCTTGTTGGCCTGCTCGACCGCCGCCTTCAGCATCGGGCTCCTGGAGTGGCCGATGATGTTGACGCTGTTGCTGTTCGACTCGGCGCTCTGCACGTCCAGGCCGTTGAACCGGCGGCCGCCTCCGATCGGGACCTCCATGTTGCGGCCGATCATGTCCATGTTCAGGACGGCCACCGTCTTGTCCAGTGGCCGCAGCGGGTGCTCGGTATAGGCCCACGACCCGAGCAGCGGCCCGCGCTCCTCCGACCCGAACACCGCGAACAGGATCGAACGGCGGGGCCGCTGGCCGGCCTTGGCGGCCAGCACGTAGGCCTCGGCGATATCGATCACCGCCACCGATCCTGATGCGTTGTCGTCGGCGCCGTTGAACACCTGGGTGCCATCGGCGCCTTCGTGATCGTGGTGCGCCGAGATGATCACGACTTCGCTCTTCAGCTCGGCGTCCGAACCTTCCAGCAGGGCGACGATGCTGCGGTCCGGCACGACGTGGCGGTTGACGCCGACTGTCAGCGCCACCTGCGGCCCGGCAATCGGCAACGGTCCGTCCGCGCGGGGCGACTCGGCGGAGCGTGACAGATCGTCAAGAGTGCGGTGGGTGCCACGAATCAGGATCGAAGCCAGCGCCGGCGAGATCTGCGCCGCCGGAATTCGAATCTTGTCGAGATAGTCGGCGAGGAAGAACGACTCGATGCGCGGCGGTTTGGATGGCCAGTAGGCCTGGGCCGCTGCCTCGAAGTTCGGGACGCCGGGATGGTTGTGGACGTCGGAGACGAAGAGCACGCCGATGGCGCCCTTTTCCTGCGCCGCCAGCACCTTGCGGAAGGGGACGGCGGCTTCCGCGCTGACGACGCCGTCGAACGGGCTGGCGGGGTCGCGCTCGCCAGGCTCGTGGTCGAGAATCAGCACGATCTTGCCCTTGACGCTGTCGCCGCGATAATCGTCGTACGACAGCGCCGGAGCGGTGATGCCGAAGCCGGCGAACACGAGCGGCCCTTTGACGCGCGCGCTGGCGCTGAACCGCTGCGGGTAGTAGTCCTGTCCCGGCTGCAGACGGGTCGCGATCTGATCCGCGTCGACCACTTCCAGGCTGTTGTCGGCACCGATTCCCGCGGTCACCAGATTGAAGGTCTGGAAAAACGACCCATCAGGCCCGGCGGGTGCGAGGCCCAGGCGCTCGAACCGCGATTTGATGAATTCGGCGGCGAGGGCATTGCCTGGCGTGCCGACCAGCCGGCCCTGGGTCAAGTCGTGGGCGACGAAGAACAGATCGGCTTTCAGATCCTCTTTCCGGATCGAGTCGTTCTGCGGCGCCGTCGTCTGCTGCGCGGCGAGCGGCGGCACGAGCAGCAACAGAATCAGGAACGCACGGCGGACAGACACATAACCTCCTCACCTAGCATCTAGCATCTAGCATCCTGCAACTAGAAGGTGAACTTCAGCCCGAACTGCATCTCGCGCGCATCGGTGGCGGTGGCGCCGATTCGCCCGAATGCGCCCGACGCGATGTTCAGGTTCGGAACGCCGTAGTTGACGCGGTTGAACAGGTTGAAGACTTCAATCCGGACCTCGATGTTCATCCCCCGGCGCACCCCTTCGAGATGCATGCGTTTGATCAGCGACGCGTCGGTGTTCACCAGGCCCGGACCGCGGAAGGAGTTGCGCGGCGCGCTGCCGAATTGACCGGCAGCCGTACGGACGTAGGCGCTGGTGTTGAACCATTGCGCCGCCGTCTGCGCTCCGCTGTCGGGATCGCCAACCAGGTTCGGCCGGCATGACGCGGTGTAGCCGCCGGCGCGCAGACACGGATCGGCACCGTCGAAGACGTTGTAGGGAAACCCGCTCTGGAACGTCCACAAGCTTGCGGCCGTCCACCCGCCAAACACGTGCGCCAACGCTCCGTCCTGGAGCCAGCGCCGGCCGGCGCCGAACGGGAGTTCCCAGATCTCGGACGCGGTGAACCGGTGTCTGGCGTCGAAGTCTGAAGCGGCGTATTCGGCTTCGGGGTTGAGGCTGTCCTGGGGCTTCAAGAGATAGGTCGTGCTGGTCGCGCCCGAGTGGAACCCGGACATCAAGTCGTGCGAGGTCGCCAGCGTGTACGACGCACCGAAGGCGAGGCCGTTGCTGAACCGGCGCTGAATGCTGGTCTCGAGCCCTTTGTAGTCGGAGTGGCCCCAGTTGGTCGAGCGCAGCACGGAGCTGAAGCCTTGGTACGGGCGGAACAGATCCTTGTTGAGGGCGGTCGTCTGCCCGGCGACGTAGAACGGCTGGTTCATCTCCTCGAACTGCAGCAGGTCCTTCCCATCGTTCTGCACGTACGCCGCCTCCGCCACCATATTCCTGGCGAATTGCCACTGCAGACCGACGCTATAGGCGACGGTGTAGGGCGTCACGATGCCGGGGTCGGTCGAGTACAGCTGGCCGATGATCGGAGTGCCCGTGACCGGTTTGATCGGATTCTCCAGCGTCGTGTCGCGGTAGACCGGCTGCTCCTGGAACGGATACGAAAGAATGTGTTGCAGCGCCAGGTTGTTGCGTAGCTGGTTGTGAAACACGCCGCCGCCGCCGCGCAGCGCCAGGCGACCGTCGCCGAAGATGTCCCACGCGAATCCGACCCGGGGCTGGATATTGTTCTTGTCCGGAAAATAGGTCGAGTTCTCGGGCAACCCGTTGGTGCCGGCGATGATCACTTCGGCGACGCCGCTCTGCGGGGTGCCGTTATCCGGCTGCCGGACGACAAATGTCGAGGTCTGGCCCAGTTCATCGGTGATCGGACTGTAGTAGTCGTAGCGCACGCCGAGGTTGAGCGTGAGGTTGTCGAGCACCTTGATGTCGTCCTGGAAAAACGCGCCGACGTTCTGGTTCCGCATCGCCAGCTTCGTCCGTCCCTTGGCGTGGTTGAACTCGACGGCGCGGCCGAGGAGGAAGTCGGCGAACGAGTCGCCGGTGTAGGTGCCGTTGAACACGAAGCGGCCGACAAAAAAGAACCCGAGATCGAAATCGTCGACGCCGCGGCGGAACTCGCCACCCATTTTCAACAGGTGACGCCCGGCCGACTTCGAGAGCACGTTCGAGATCTGCCATTCCTGCGCCGGGTTGGTGGTCGGCCCCTGAATGGTGTTGCCGATGCCTGACAGCCCGTTGATCGTGATGTCGGGCAGCCCGAGGCCACCAGCCGTATCCTGATTCCGGTCGTAGTTGATGCCGAAGTCTTTCGGGTTGAGCAGCGGCAGATTCAGGCTGACGTTGTCGTTGCTCGATCGGCCGATCCGCAACTCGTTGAGGAGCGAGCTCGAGAGCGCGGCGTTGACCGCGAAGGTGGCGTGCTGGGTGCGCGATTCACCCTCGGTGGGAAACCCGAGGTAGTTGGCCGGACCCGAACCTTGAAACGGGTTGAAGTCGGTGTTGTCCTGAAGGAAATGCCGGTAGAACACCGACCACTTCTGGTTGAAGGTGTGATCCAGACGGAGCATGTACTGGTTGAAGGTCTGTTCCTGCGAGGGGGACGAGACGAAGTTGTTCTGGCGTGGGGCGACGCCATCGATATTCGGCAGCGGCATCAGCGCGAGCAGTTGACGCGCCGCGGAGCTGATGCGATTGTCCGGGATGACGTTGCCCGCGAATGGCAACCCGGTCTGCGGATCGACGATCGGCCTGGTCAGGAAACTGAAATTGCCGGCGCGCTCCGCCGCTGTCGCGACCACCGCCTGCCGCGTCAACCCGCGGGTCAGCCGGAAGCCTTCGAACGCGCCGAAGAAGAAGGTGCGGTTACGGCCGTCGTACAGGCCGGGCACTGTCAGCGGGCCGCCGACGGTGCCGCCGAATTGATTCTGCTTGAGCGGCGGTGGCTCGGAGGTGGCGAAGAAGTTCCGCGCCTGGAACTTGTCGTCGCGCAGGAACTCCCACACGCTGCCGCGCACGCTGTTGGTGCCTGACTTGGTCACCACTTGCACCACCGAGCCCGAGTTGCGGCCGAACTCCGCCGAGAAGTTGCTGGTCTGTATCTTGAACTCCTGCACGGCGTCCACATTCGGGCGCGCCTGCACCGTATTGCCACCGAGCGAGACGTTGGCCACGCCGTCCAGCTGGAAGTTGTTGCTGTCCTGCCGCTGCCCGTGCACCACGTAGGCCGCATCGGTGGTCGACTGCCCGCGCGTCGTGACGCCCGGCGTGAGCAGGCCGAGACTCGTGAAGTTGCGGCCGCTCAGCGGCAACTCGAGGATCTGCTTCTCCTCGATGACCTTCCCGAGCGTCGCGGTCGTGGTCTGCACGATCAGGCCCTGGCCGACGACATTGATGGTTTCGGCGACCGCGCCGACTTTGAGGCTGATGTTGACCAGCGCTTCCTCGTTGACCTGGACGGTGATCGGCCCCTGGCTGAAGCGACTGAATCCCGCGAGTTCGGCCTCGACCTGATAACGGCCCGGCTGCAGGCCCGGCACTTCGAAACGGCCTCGCGCGTTGGTGACGGTCTCGCGCGACACCCCCGTCTCCAGATTGCGGACGACGATGGCGACGCCTGGAAGCGCGCCGGCAGATTCGTCCAGCACGGCGCCGAGGATCTTGCCGCTGCTCACTTGCGCCTGGCTGATCGCCGGCAGGGCCAGCACCGCGGCAAGCGCCAATGAAAGGACTCTGACGAGGGTGGATGACATCACCGCCTCCAGCGAAAGGGGGCCGTACCCGTTGTTCCTGAAACTGGCCAGAGCGAAAACAGGGTACGGCCCCTTGCTGCTCTCAGTGCTGCGAACCGGGCGCGGTTATGTGGTTGACGAATCGTGGGCGCGTGGGGCTGTTCGCCAGGTTTCGCGTCGACAGATAGACGAGCCTGACGATCTTTTCCAGCTTCGGGTAGTTGATGCGGTCCCAGGTGTCGTTGGCGGTGTGGTAGTCAGGATGCTCGCCGGTGTTGAAGAACGCAACCGGCACGCCCTTCACCGCAAACGGGTATTGGTCGCTGCGCGAAAACCATCCCTCACGGTCGTCCGCGTCGGTCTTGTAATCGAGCTTCAGGCCAATCGCCTTGTTCTCGGCCTCGACCACCTTGCGCATGTCGGGGCTATACAGCGTGCCGATCAGGTTGACGCCGTTGACGTTGTCGGCGGCGCGCGTGTTCCAGGTCGGTGAATCCTCGTCGCGGCCGATCATGTCCATGTTCAGGACCGCCACCGTCTTGTCGAGCGGCACGATCGGATTGGCGATGTAGTGGAACGCGCCGAGCAGGCCATCTTCCTCGGCCTCGAAGACGAGGAACATGACGCTCCGTTTGGGCGGCGCCGGTAAGGCCCTGAACGCCTCGGCGATCGCCAGCACCGCCGCGGTGGCGGAGGCATTGTCGTCGGCGCCATGGTAGATGAACTGATCTTTCTGGCCGACGTGGTCGTAGTGTCCGGTGACGAGCACATACTCGTTCTTGAGCACCGGGTCCGAACCCTCGATCACCCCGACGACGTTTCGAGTCTGGACGATGCGCCGATCCTTGATCGCGCGGCGCGCCTCGATCGCCACACCCGGCACCGGCATCGACTTCGGCGCGCCGCTGGCGTTGATCTCGGCTTCGAGCTGATCGATCGTCTTTCCGCCGGGAGCGAGCAACTCGTCGGCGACGCGCCGGCTGATGCTGAACATCGGCAGATCCCAGAACGGGCTGGTCAGGGTGTGCGACGGCCGGTCGGTTCGGACCTGCGCGTTGGTCGGGCCGCTCGCCTTGCGCGGCGGCCGATGCGCCGTCGCCTCCTGCACCATCAGAATCGCCACCGCACCCCGCTGGCGAATGACTTCCGGCTTCCACCAGTTGTAGGCGTGCACGGTGTTGAACCCGCCCATGAAGCGGCTTTGCGGATTGCCCTCCTGCGGTTCGTGATTCAACACCATCACGACCTTGCCGGCGACGTTGACGCCGGCGAAGTCGTCGTACTGGTACTCGGGTGCGGAGATGCCATAGCCGGCGAACACCAGCGGCGCGTCGACCGAGACGTCGGCATTGCCCTGGCGCGCCATCGTGAAGTCGGGGCCGAACGCGTAGTCGCGGCTCGAGGTGCCGCCACCGGCGGGCGCAGAGTTGAGGCGCGCACGCAGGAACGAGGCGCTGCGGTCGATCTGCGCCTCGGCCATTGGGAAATTCTGGAAGTAGGTGCCGTTGTCGCCGACCGGCTTCAACTGGTAGCGATGATAGAACCCGGCGATGTACTGCGCCGCGATGCGTCCTTCAGCGCTGAGCGAATCGCGCCCCGCCATCTCGTCCGACGCGAGAAAGTAAAGGTGGCCCTTCAGCGCGTCGGCACGGATCGATTGCAGGCCGGGATCGTTGTCCGCGAACAGCACCAGGGGCAGCGACGCGACCGCCGCGGCGAGCACGCAAAACCTGCTGCTGACACTCCACCGTGACCGCTTTCTCATAGTGCGAGACTTGTATACGCCGCCTCCTACGGAGTCAACACATTACCGGCCGGCTTTGCACGCACATTTGCGCGCGTCAGACGTTCAGGTACGGCCCCCCGACCCGCGAGCTCGCTTCTTCGCGGAAGCGGACCACGGCGAGCAGCGTCGCCGCGGCGAAGATGGTCAGCGCGAGCAATTGACTGACCACGAACGGCGGTTCGGTCTGCGTCGGCGCGAGCGCTCTAAGCGCCGGCACACGCTGGAACAGCTGCACGATCAGCACGAACACGTTCAGGTACAGCGAGACGACGGCGCCGACGACGTAAACGGTGCGCCACCAGCCGGCGAGGCGCTTCGGATAGCGCGCGACGATGGCGGCCGCGAGGACGACGAGGGAAATGGCCCCGACCACGTGCGAGGGCAGCAGTCGATCAACCGGAAACAGGAACCCGGTCACGCTGGTCAGCACCGTCGTCGTCAGGAACAGCGACGTCCACCCGTTCAGGCGCCGCGCGTCGAACAGCCCGAACAGGACGACCAGGCCGGATGCGATCCCGGCCAGGCTGATGATGACGTGGATCACGGTGAATGTGCCCAAGAGCAGTCCTCCGCGCGACACTTTGACAGATTGCGGGTCGGAACGTGCGGGAAATCGCTGGAAGGCCTTGTGAACGCGGAGCCGGCAGGGGCCGCAGAGAATCGTGTGGAACTCTCTGGTGCCCTGCGAGCTCTCCGGTCAGAAATCACTCGTCTACGTGACCCTTGGTGGTCCCGGTTACCGGCCCGACGCCGCGGTCGTCGTCGGCGTCTCCGGCAGCAGCACCTTGCGATCGAGCTTGTTCACCTCGTCGACGA
>Ga0207701_10003470_pt1 | contig 16160 bp, 14 predicted proteins | sample KBSSwiSSwithPhiX_FD_184294 | JGI IMG/M metagenome (GOLD analysis project Ga0207701, IMG submission 184294) | Switchgrass rhizosphere bulk soil microbial communities from Kellogg Biological Station, Michigan, USA, with PhiX - S5 (SPAdes) (version 2) | ecosystem: Environmental > Terrestrial >... | reverse complement strand
AAGAAACCGATTGAAGTATGGGGTGGTAAACAACTCCGCGATTTTACGGATGTGGAAGATGCGGTTGATGCCTTGCTTGCTGTCGCTACGAATCCTTCTGCGAAAGGTCGGGTCTACAATCTAGGTGGAAGTGAAGTCGTTCAACTGGAAGATCTCGCCAAGCGGATGGTAGAAATAAATGGTAGTGGTGAGTATAAGGTCTGCGACTTCCCAGCGGAGCGGCGGCCCATTGATATTGGCGACTATTATGCCGATTTCTCAAAGATACGTTCGGAACTTGGATGGGTTCCAACACGGCCATTAGACGGAACGATCAAATCTACCTTAAGCTACTATCGAGAGTTTATCTCTCACTATGTTTGATGTATCTCCCAAAGTGAGACCTGATTCGCGTTATTCCAGATGAACGTAATTCAGGAAGACAAAGCTCAGGCACGAGGAATGGGACTTCCGGAAACTCTGACAAGACTGAGGACGGAAGGAAAACAATGGTGGCTCTTTTGTCTCGTTGTTGTAGCTATCAAAATATTTCTCCTCGCGCTGGATCCGCTCCCGAAAATGTTCATCGGCGATTCGGCTTGTTATATTGCTACCGCGATAGTTGGGTGGATTCCGGATGATCGATCTTACTTCTACGGGTTTGTAATTCGTTGGGTGGCACTGTCAGTGCAAAGCCTAACGCCTCTTCTCCTACTTCAAACATTGATAAGCGCCGCAACTGCAGTTTTGCTGGCTTACATTTGTAGGACTCAATTCGGATTATCTCTGCGCGGTTCCTACATTATCGGACTTGTTTGTGCGCTCGATCCGTTCCAACTGGTCTGGGAACGCTATGTCATGACCGAGACAATCAGCCTCTTCTTTTATATCGCAGGGTTATATTATTCTCTCCTTTACCTGAAGCAGCGTCAGATCCGGCATTTAGCTATTGTCCAGGGACTCTGGCTTGTCCTCATAGGTTTTCGAATGAGTTATCTTCTGGTGGTTCAGGTAAGCACGGTTCTCCTCCCGATCCTGGCCTTCTCTCCCGGGTTGATAGAAAGGTGGCGGAATCACATTCCTCCCCGTCGCGGAATGATGGGACCGCTGAAACCCGGCGTCGGCCACTTGTTAGCCAGTATTGCTATGATGTTCATTCTGCACGGGACTTATAAGCAGCTGAACGGTTTGTTTTGTGGTCGACCTCCCGCCTATCTCTACGCAACTGGCTTTCACCTCCTAGCTTTTTGGGCGCCTATCCTAGTACCATCAGATGCTTCCGATCCGCGTTTGGCACAAATTATCGAACAGGGGGACGAATTTAACATTAAGGAGCTAACCGCGAGAAACGATCAGCGTTTCGAATCCGGTCATCTTGTTCCAAGATGGCAGGACGTTGAACCCGATGTTGCCCGCGCGAATAAGATCGCAAAGGAAACTGCGTTGCGAGCGTTAAAGCGCGACCCGATGGGAGTAGTGCGATTGGCAGCGCGAACGTTTGCTCAGTACTGGAACCTCAAAGAACTCCTGCATTATGCGCGGATTGACTTGGGTCACAATGATTTGGCGGACGATCAGATCGCGTTACTGGCCGACCGATTTCATTTCGCAACAGACGGCCGAATAATTGATGCTCCACCGACGATACTACAACGATATTTTCTCTTTTCGTGGCCCTACTGCTATTTCCTACTTCTTTCCCCGATTGTAGGCATCGCGGCGGTTTATCGTGCTCGTGAAAAGCAATTCGCTCTTTTGTTCTTGATTCATTTACTCATTGTTTTGACGGTTACGATTGCGTTTTCAGTTGCACCAAGTTTCCGTTATCTGCAGCCCGCCTCTTTGTTGGCTCTCTTCCTGGTAGCTCTTTGTCTTAGCTCCTTACGAACTCGGGAAGAGCTAGAAATCGGACAGTGATGAATGCATTGATAACGGGTGGTGCCGGATTCATCGGTAGTCACCTAACAAACCGGCTGTTGTCGGCCGAGAAAGCTGCGAAGGTAGTCATTTACGATAATTTCACTTCGGGGCAGCGAAGTTACCTGGAAGCTTTCAGAAGTGATCCGCGGCTCTCTGTGGTGGAAGGCGACTTAAAGGATATCGACAGGCTTGTCGCAGCAATGAAGGAGTGCGACACCGTTTTTCATTTGGCCGCGAATCCAGACATCGCCAAAGCAGTTACCCAACCCGATATCGATTTCTGGGAAGGCACCTACCTGACCCAGAATGTTGTGGAAGCGATGCGGCGGAGCGGAGCAAAGCGTATATTCTATACTTCGGGAAGCGGTGTTTATGGGGAAAGGCCGGAGATTGATTTTCCCGAGGATTACGGGCCCTGCATTCCAATCTCAACCTATGGTGCCAGTAAGCTTGGCTCCGAATCGCTAATTGCTGCTTACTGCCACCTATTTGGCATCATTGGCCGTGCCTTTCGTTTTGCGAACGTTGTTGGTCCGCGCCAGACCCACGGGGTCGGTTATGATTTCATTCGTCGATTGAAGAGTGACCCAACCGTGCTTCGCATCCTTGGAGATGGGACACAGAGAAAGAGCTATATCCATGTAGATGATGTGTTAGACGCAATTTTCCTTGTCTCGGCGAATAGCGGTAAGCCATACGACGTATTTAATGTTGCCACCGATGACTACGTTACTGTCCGCGAAATCGCCGATCTGGCGGTGACAATCGCCGGTCTTTCTCTCGAAAACGTCAGATATGATTTCAGCGGCGGAGATCGCGGTTGGAAGGGAGATGTTCCTGTTGTTCGTTTTGATTGCTCGAAAATCCGCGGGCTAGGTTGGAAGAATCGTCGTTCGTCGATCGAAGCGTTAAGCGATGCGATGAAGGCTATGCAGAAGGAAATTGAAGGTTCTTGATCCGAAGATGAAACCCGGAGAACAGGCTAAGGCCGAGTTCGATCAGTTTGCTCGAGATTACGAGGCGCAATTCAAACCGTGGCTAAAAATAGCGGGCGCTTCGAGAGAGTTCTATGCGCGCACCAGATTGGATTGGTTAGCCTACCTTTTGAGAAACCAGCAATTCGTGCCGAAACGAGTAATGGATTTTGGCTGTGGCACTGGGATATCTCTGCCATTGTTGGAGACAATCTTGGGGGCCGAGGAGGTTGTTGGCTTGGACACATCCGAAGAATCGCTGGCCGTTGCCCGTGAATTAGTCAAAGGCAGATCCGTCCAATTGGTTACCCCTAACCAATATGTTCCCGAGGAGAATCTCGATTTGGTTTTTTGCAACGGCGTCTTTCATCACATCCCCATTGTGGAACGGGTCGGGGCGGTGGATTACATTTATCGTTGCTTGCGACCCGGGGGTATCTTCGCAATGTGGGAAAACAATCCTTGGAATCCGGTTCAATCCTTTGCCATGAAGCATGCTGAGTTGGACAAAAATGCGATACCCCTTCCCCCACCAGAAGCACGCCGGCTTGTCGCCTCGGAACGCTTTCCTGCGCTTAGAACAGATTTTCTCTTTTTCTTTCCAGGATCTCTCAGCTGGTTGCGTTCGTTAGAAAAATTGCTGGTCAAAGTGCCGCTGGGTGCTCAGTACCAAGTGTTGTTCCGCAAAGCGTGATTATGAACGGTGGACATTCACTAAGTAAGCTGAGCAATCCAATTGTGGCGCCGATGGCAGAATTGAATGTGAATGACATCTCATCGCCATCCACTGGTCCGCACGATGTCATTGAGCATCTGGTGCCTACAGGCGTCGCGATTGACGAGGTTGAACTCAGCATTGTGGTTCCGGCCTTGAATGAAGAAATCACCGTGGGTGAATTCGTCGATTGGTGTAAGGAAGGGCTGAGACGTGCCGGGGTTCGTGGACAAATCCTTATTGTAGATAGTTCTAACGACAACACAGCGAGGATTGTTCTTGAACATGGTGGCGAAGTCCTTCGGACACCGAAGCGCGGTCTTGGACGCGCTTACATCGATGCCATCCCGTTCATTCGAGGAAAATGGATTGTAATGGGCGATGCAGATCTGACCTATGACTTTCGAGAATTGACTCCTTTCGTAGAACAGTTTCGAAACGGAGCAGAGTTTGTGATGGGGAGTCGGTTTCGGGGCAGCATCGAGAAGGGCGCGATGCCCGGGTTACATCGTTACTTTGGGACCCCATTTACGACTTGGATTCTTAACCGCATTTACCAAAGCAACTACTCGGACATCCACTGTGGAATGCGCGGCCTTACTCGCGATGCTCTGGAGAAGATCGATCTCAAATCTCAATCTTGGGAGTACGCCAGTGAGATGGTCTTGAAAGCGGCACGGTTAGGGCTTGTGACGGCTGAAGTGCCGGTAAGATTTTATAAAGATCGCGAAGGCCGTGTTAGTCATCATCGCCGAATGGGTTGGCTGTCCCCTTGGATGGCAGGGTGGTTGAACTTGAAGGTCATGCTCGTTTACACGCCGGATTCATTTCTCCTCAAGCCTGGTTTGGTGCTGATGGCGGTCGGATTGCTGTTTTCTTTGGGCCTGGCCGGGGGACCCGTTATGATTGGAAACATTGGATTCAGTTTGTACTGGATGCTGTTTGGCGTGACCTGCACGACTCTTGGTTATAGCTCCATCCAAATCGGAATCATTGCTCGGGTGATGCATCGGTTGCGTCCTGGCTTTGTTCGGCGGATGCAAAAGCTGGTGACTTACAATCGTGGAATGGTCATCGCTATTATTTCGGTCGCGGTCGGAGTGATGCTTTTGGGGACGTTAGTCTATCGTTACCTAAACCATGGTCTCCGGTTGGAAGCGATCTCGCACCCAGCGATTCTAGGTCTTCTGCTCATCATTCTTGGGTTTCAGACATTTTGTTTCACGCTACTGATGGAGATGGCCCAACGAGTTGCCTCGACGTTTCGCGAATGAGTTCGCGAGCTGACGAGAGCTATGGCCAGCGCGGATTGACCATGGCTGATCGGCTGGGCGTATGGCTGTCACAAAGGGCGATTCGCCGGTACGTTCCAGGCAGAAATGATTTGGAAGTCTTGGAGCTAGGCTGCGGGTACAACGCCACTCAATTGATTGCCTTGGGACCCAGACTAAAGCGAGGAATTGGGGTGGACTTCCAGATCGCGCCAGAGTTGAAGAAGCAGGAACGGTTTACTTTCCATGAGGGTACAATCGAGGAGACCCTGCCAAAGCTCGAAAATGAATCTGTTGACGTCGTGATGCTTGTATCGGTCCTGGAGCATCTTGTTAACCCAGGTTTCGTCCTCCAACAAACCTGGCGGTTGCTCAGACCATCAGGCGTGCTGCTTGTAAATGTTCCGACATGGATCGGAAAGCGATTCCTCGAATTCTCAGCTTTCCGGCTTGGTTTGAGTCCGAAAGTAGAGATGGACGACCACAAAATGTATTACGGCAAACGGGATCTCTGGCCAATTCTGGTGCAGGCTGGTTTCAAGCCGAGCCAAATCCACCTTAGGTATCACAAATTCGGGCTGAACCTGTTTGCGGTTGCCAAGAGATAGAACAGGTTTCTCGTTCTCTCGACGCTAGCAATTAGCGATATGCTCTGGACAACTTCAGTTAACTTTTCCACGCTCAAAATTCTTGGATGATTATCACTCGCTCTCCATTGCGAATCTCGCTCGGTGGCGGCGGCACTGATTTACCTTCCTACTATCGCGAGCACGGTGGGCTTGTTATCGCGGCTGCTATCGACAAGTACGTCTACATAAATGTCCATCGCCGTTTCGTAGAAGGATTTCTTTTAAAGTATTCGCACCTCGAAGAAGCGGCCACTATCGGAGAGATTAAGCACCCGATCATCCGCGAAGCTCTGCGTTTGGTAGATATCCAGGAACGGAATCTAGAAATAACAAGTATGGCCGACATCCCGGCCGGAACCGGTCTAGGCTCATCGGGCAGCTTTACAACTGCGTTGCTTAAGGCCTTGCACGCCTTACGTAAGAATCTTGTCCATCCAGCTGAACTTGCCGAACAAGCATGTTGTATTGAGTTGGAAAAGCTCAGCGAACCAATTGGAAAACAGGATCAATACATTGCTGCTTTTGGCGGGATTACTTGCTTTCAGTTTTTGCCTAACGGCCAAGTGGAAGCGTGTCCACTTAAAGTCTCGGATGAGACATTGTATAACCTGGAAGATAACCTTTTGCTCTTCTTTACAGGGTATGCGCGCTCGGCTTCAAAGATCCTCCAGGAACAGGATGATAAAAGTAAACAGGGTGATAAGACGATGGTAGAGAACCTGCACGGCGTGAAAGAGCTTGGACGGCAAAGTCAACTCGCACTTGAAAGCGACAATTTGCCTGAGTTCGCCCGGTTGATGGATGTCCACTGGCAGCGCAAGAAGGAGCGTTCCCAAAACATGAGCAACCAGGAGATCAATGCTTGGTATGACCATGCGATGGCTAATGGCGCGTTAGGTGGAAAAATAATCGGTGCAGGTGGTGGCGGATTTCTCATGTTTTACGCAAAGGAAAAGACGCGTCTACGTCACGCGATGCGCGAACGAGGTTTGAAAGAAGTCCGGTTCCGTTTCGATTTCGAAGGGACCAAGATTCTTAACCAATGACGGATGGGCGGGAGGAGATTGCCATGGCCGATTGGCCTGTGGCCATCCTGGCCGGCGGCCTCGCCAAACGATTGCGGCCGATTACGGAGACAATTCCAAAGTCACTGGTGACTGTGGCGGGGCTTCCATTTTTGACGCACCAACTACGGCTCTTATACAACGCCGGTTTACGGCGGATCATAGTTTGTGCGGGTTATCTCGGAGAAATGATCGAGAAAGAATTCGGTGACGGCGCCCGGTTCGACCTCAAGATAGAGTACTCGTTTGATCAACCATGTTTGTTAGGTACGGGCGGAGCTTTGAAGCGAGCTCTGCCATTGTTGGGGAGCCACTTCTTCGTTTTATATGGCGATTCCTACCTGCCAATCGACTACCGACAGGTTTTGCTTGCCTTTATCGCTGGCAAACGGGCCGGGCTGATGACTGTTTACCGAAACGACGATCGCTGGGACACGAGTAACGTCCGATTCGAATCAGGCAGGATTTTGCGTTATGACAAAAACGATCGCACTAGGGATATGAATCACATCGATTATGGACTCGGTGTTTTGAGCGCCGAATGCCTTTCCCGCTGGCCAACGAATGAGCCATTCGATCTAACGGAGGTTTACCGCCAGCTTCTGGCAGAAAACCAATTGACGGGACACGAAGTCACTGAGCGCTTTTATGAGATTGGTTCGCCGAAGGGCCTTGCCGAACTCGATGCTTTGCTGCGTCACCAGCCTGCGAGCTAGGAATTATGAGCTAGGTTGAGAGAAATCATGGTTTCCTAGTCGTGATCAATTCAATTCATGAATTCGACTGATTTTCTGGTGGTGGGCGGTGGGATTATTGGACTCAGCGTTGCCCGAGAGCTGAAGAACCGTTTTCCTAACACCAAGGTTACATTATTGGAAAAGGAAACCACCTGTGGTCAGCACGCGAGTGGGCGAAACAGTGGTGTGATTCATGCCGGATTCTATTACTCCGCCGATAGTCTAAAGGCGAAGTTAACCCGCGCTGGTAATCAGGCGATGACCGCCTATTGCGAAGCGAAAGAAATTCCTTTGAACCGTTGCGGTAAGCTGGTGGTTGCGAAAGACGAATCCGATCTTCCACAACTGGATGAATTGCTTCGTCGCGGTGCTGCCAACGGGGTTCCACTGGAAGACCTAACGGAAGACGATGCGCGCAAGATTGAGCCACGGGTGAAGACACACCAACGCGCCATTTTCTCGCCTACTACCTCGTCAGCCGATCCCCAACGTGTCATCCAGGAAATGGCTAAGGACGCGGTGAGAGAGGGCGTCACCATCCAGACAGGTGCTTCTTATTTGCGAAGAAAGAATGGAGCGGTCGTTACACCGTCGGGAAGTTTTAGTGCCGGCCATATCGTTAACGCCGCCGGACTTTACGCTGATAAGATTGCCCTCGACTTTGGATTCTCTGAGAAATATCGGGTCCTTCCTTTTAAGGGGCTTTATCTCTACTCCGACGAGCCCCCGGCCGCTTTCAGAACAAATATCTATCCGGTCCCAGACCTGCGAAATCCGTTCCTTGGTGTCCATTTCACGGTAAAAGCCGATGGTCATGTTAAGATTGGTCCAACCGCGATTCCGGCGTTGTGGCGCGAGCAGTACCGGCGCTTCGACAACTTCAAATTCGGCGAATTTGTAGAAGTCTTATTTCGCGAAGCGGGTCTTATGATGTCGTCGAACTTTGACTTTCAGAAACTTGCGCTCGACGAGGTACGAAAATATTCACGACCCCACTTGGTTGCACTTGCGGCACGCCTCGCGCATGGAGTGCGATCCGAACATTACACGCGCTGGGGTGAGCCCGGAATTCGGGCACAGTTACTCGACATAAAGAAGCGCAAGCTGGAAATGGATTTCGTCATCGAAGGCGACAAAAGCTCGACCCATCTCCTCAACGCTGTCTCGCCGGGTTGGACCTGTTCTATTCCGTTCGCTCGCTATACCGTGGATCGGATTGAAAAAGCAATAAGCTAACCGATCGGCGTATCATGAGTTACTCTGAACAGCACCTGCGAGAGACCGCTGAGATCGTTTCGCGCCTGGATCACACTCTTTGTGAGAAAGCAGTGGAATTGTTAGCGGCCGTCAGGGAACGCAACGGGCGCCTTTTCATTCTTGGAGTTGGTGGAAGTGCTGCGAACGCTTCGCATGCGGTTAACGATTTTCGTAAGATAACTGGACTAGAATGTTATGCACCAACGGACAATGTCTCTGAACTAACGGCGAGAACCAATGATGAAGGTTGGAGTACCGTGTTCGCGGAATGGCTGAAGGGAAGCCGAATCAACCATAAAGATGCGCTTCTTATTCTTTCGGTTGGTGGTGGTAACGTGGAAAAGAATATCAGTCCAAACTTGGTTGCCGCGTTAAAGCTGGCGAAAGGTTGTGGCGCGTCTGTCCTTGGCATTGTCGGCCGAGATGGCGGTTACACAGCGACGGTAGCCGATGTCGTAATCGTGATTCCAACTGTGAACCCGAATAACACGACCCCGCATGTCGAAGCTTTCCAGGCGGTGGTGTGGCACTTGTTCGTTAGCCATCCGAAGTTGAAGGTCGCGCAGACAAAATGGGAAAGCACGAAGTAAAGCGACGTGCAGTTTTCTTGGATCGTGATGGAGTCATTAACAAGCCTGTCATTGTTAATGGCCGGCCTCATCCTCCTGCGAAGGTGGAAGAGTTCGAACTGTATGAAGATGTTCCCTCCGCTTACGCACGCCTCGAATCAGCGGGTTTTCTTCTTGTTGTCGTAACCAATCAACCAGACGTAGCCCGTGGGACACAAACGCGAGCTGCTGTCGAAGCGATCCACCGCAAAATGTTCGATATCCTTCCACGCCTTTCACACCTTGAGGTCTGTTGGCACGCCGGCGACAATTGGGGGGATCCGTGTAGCTGCCGCAAGCCTCAGCCCGGAATGGTTCTAGGTGCGGCAGAAGCGCTCAATATCGATTTGAGCGAGAGCTTTCTAATTGGTGATCGCTGGCAAGATGTCGATTGTGGTCACGCAGCTGGCTGCCGAACGGTTTTTATTGATCGAAAGTACTCCGAATCGTTGAAGAAGAATCCGGATTGGATCGTCGATTCATTTAGTGAGGCAGTTGAAGTGATTCTTAACGCAGCGGGTATGACGGCTAAAAGCGACTTGCACCCAGGGGTTAAACCCCGCTAGTTGAAGAGGTGAGCTCCGCCATCCTGGAAAGGCTGCCGATCAAAATATTCGCGGACGGAGCAGCGCCCGAAGGTATCGTCGACCTTTATCGAAAGCCTTTTATCAAGGGATTCACAACTAACCCCACCTTGCTTCGAAAGGTCGGTATTTCCAATTACGAAGGTTTCGCTCGTTCAATTCTGGCAACTGTCACCGATAAGCCAATATCGTTTGAAGTCTTCTCGGACGAATTTTCTGAAATGCGGCGACAGGCTCTGAAAATCAGGGATTGGCAGGAGAATGTTTATGTCAAGATTCCGATTACGAACACCAAAGCGGAATCAGCGATCGACCTTATCCGTGAATTAGCGCGTGAGGGCGTCAAAGTGAATGTAACTGCAATTCTAACTCGGCAACAAGTGGAAGCCGTAGCGCAGGTGCTCAACCGAGAAGTGCCGGCGGTCGTCTCCGTTTTTGCTGGAAGAGTTGCAGATACGGGTGTTGATCCAATGCCATTGATGAAAGAAGCGCTGAACCTGACTGCAGCGCTCCCCAAAGCGGAGTTACTTTGGGCTAGCGTGCGCGAGGTCTTAAATATTTTCCAGGCCGCAGCATGCCATTGCCATATTGTCACCGTGCCTCACGACATTCTGACTAAAGCGATAAAGTTGGGTGGAATGGGTCTCGAGGAACTATCACTCGACACGGTGCTGATGTTTCATCGCGATGCGGTCGAGGCAGGGTTTGAGCTTTAGTGTTTGGTACCAGCGGATCAGAGTACCAACTCGCTCGAGTAGATTTATCTTCCGAATTTCTGCAACCCGTTAATCACATACGCGATCGTATCGCCGTTTAGATGCGGATTAATTGGAACACTGAAGATTGTGTTCGCTATTTCTTCTGTGAGCGGAAAGTCTCCTCTTTTCCAGCCTTCATTCACATAGGCTCCCGAAAGATGTGGAGGAATTGGATAGTGGACCAGCGTTCCAATTCCGGCCTCATTCAAATGTTTTAACAAATCCTCACGGCGGCGATGTCGCAAAACAAACAGATGCCACGCGGACTCAGCGGCTGGCGCTACGCTCGGCAAGACCAGGTCGGGTTGTTCTTTTAGAGCGTCGAGGTATTGCGCGGCTATTTTGTGCCGGCGTGAATTCCATTCGTCGAGGTGTTTGAGTTTTACGCGGAGAAAACTTGCTTGAATGGGATCGAGCCTCGAATTGATCCCTTTAACTTCATTCTGGTATCTGGTCCTGGAACCATAGTTTCGCAGAATACGGACCCGATCGGCAATATCATCGTCGTCAGTCACAACCGCACCTGCGTCGCCAAAGGCGCCAAGGTTTTTGGTTGGATAAAAACTGAAGGCGGCGGCATCTCCGAGATGTCCAGCGCGTTTTCCCTGGTAAACGCTGCCGTGGGCCTGGGCGGCGTCTTCGATCACCTTCAAATTGTGTCGGAGCGCAATCTCGCGGATCGGTTTCATCTCCGCAGGTTGGCCATAGAGATGGACGGGGATGATCGCGCGGGTCCGGTTGGTTATGGCGTTTTCGATTCGGCCTGGCTCCAAATTATATGTTTGCAGATTCGGTTCGACCGGAACTGGCGTCGCCCCGACGTAGGAGATGGCCAGCCAGGTGGCAATATAGGTGTTGGCCGGCACGATGACCTCGCAACCCGCGCCAATTTCACAAGCCCTAAGGATGAGGATAAGTGCGTCCAAGCCATTTCCTACCCCGATGCAATGCTTCGTTTCGCAGTAGGCGGCGAATTCGCGCTCAAATGCATCAACTTCCTGACCTAGAATGTACCATCCTGACTCGAGCACACGCCGAGCAGCCGCATCGAGTTCGGCCTGTAACTCTCGATAGGCCGCCTGGAGATCAAGGAAAGGAACCTTCATGACCTAACGTTGCATTCTAACAGAAAGAAAGACGTGCGTCTGATAAAGGGTTGAACCCGATTGTGAGCGGTGGACTCACTTCGATCTGAATAAATGGTGTCATATGCCGAATCTAATCGGAGCGGAAACGACGCAACCTCGACACATTGCAATCGGATTTCTCCTTGACGGTTCCTGTCGATCCTAAACAAATTACGAAATGCAGGTCCATATCGCGCGGAACGGCCAGGCATTGGGTCCTTTTTCATTAGAAGAAATAAATCGCCAACTAGCTGCTGGCACATTGAGTCCGTCTGATCTCGCTTGGTATGAAGGTGCCTCTGGTTGGATCGCACTTTCCACTGTCCCTGGTGTGACTATCGGAGGGACGGCTGCGCCACCGCCTGCCGCGACATCCCCAGTGGCAACCCAACCGGTAGCATCTAGCACGACGGGAACTCCGGTTCCAGCCAGTAGAACGGAGCCGCTCGCAATTTTTTCGCTAGTCCTAAGTGTGCTTGGACTTTTCTGTTGTGCGCTCTTCACCGGTATTCCGGGAATCATCTGCGGGCACCTCGCTCTTTCCAAGATCGAAAAGAATCCTAGGTTGGAAGGACACGGGCTGGCTGTCGCCGGTTTAGTTATTGGCTACTTCGCTTCACTCGCGTGGCTCTTTTGGTTCATTTTTTTTGGCGGAATTAGTGTGTTACAAAGCGTCCTTCACAATCCGTAGAGGCAAGTATGACGGCGGTTAGGGTCGAGGCCACAATGCCGGCTTTCCGATTCGTTGGGGCGAAAAGTCGGCTCTCGGTGTTTCTAACTGTTGCAGTTATTTTCACCCTCGCTGCAATCTATGATTGGACGCGGCCTCCGCGCCAACAACTTTCCGTAGCGCTTTATGAACGGATCGTTACGCGCGGGTATCGCTCGCTGTTAAAGCCGTTTTCTGATCGTTTTGTTCATTGCCGTTTCGAACCGACTTGCGCGCATTATTCAGAGGAAGCGATGGATAGGCACGGATTTCCGAAAGGCCTTTGGCTCACGACGTCTCGAATAGTCCGGTGTATGCCTTGGGTCGAGGCAGGAACGCCCGATCCTGTTCCTCCCCCTAACGAATAATTCGAGATGCTTCCCATTTAGGGCAACAATCACTTATCCGCGGCAACTCATTTGGGATAAATTGGGCTGATTTTGGGATGAACGGCGTGTGGATCTTCGAAAATAGGAGGATCGACGATCGAAATCGCCGGAGTGAAGAGATTACATTTATGTAATTACGCCTTGACGTTCTCGCGGCTTCTACTAGGAGAACGGTTTGCGCGATGGCCAAATTCGCTGGACAGAAGTCCGCTTTCCCAGTAAGAACAAAACTTGATCGAGAAGCCCGACGCTCCCGGCGATATTTTCGGCCGGCCTGAAGAGGCAATGACCGAATCTCCGCTGAAATCGTAGTTGGCCCATCGCCATCTCCAGCAGACAACAACCTCAAGGAAAATATGAAAACGTCTTCAATCTCACTGAATAAGGCAGGAATAACGTTGTTGGTTACGGCTACGTTTCTCCTTTCAATAGCCGCCGCGATTTTCGGACAGGTTCGGCAACCTGGCGAAAGAATGTGGAGTCCCGTACAGGAACGCTCTTTGGATCAATCTGCCAATCGGCTCATTGTTCCAGCGGTATATCGGACCGTTCGCTTGGACCGAGCCGCGTTGCTCCAGACCTTGTCCACCGCCCCGATGGAATTCACCCGAAACCCATCCCAGAATCCGATCATTTATTTGCCAATGCCAGACGGGACGATGGCTCGGTTTCGCTTTGAAGAATCTCCTGTGATGGAAGCCGGATTGGCCGTCAAGTATCCCGGTCTCAAAACTTATCGCGCTCAGGGAATTGATGATCCGACCGCTACGTGTCGCTTCGATTGGCTGCCGACAGGATTTCACGCCATTGTTTTGTCAGCTTCCGGCACAGCTCTGATCGATCCGTATGCTCAAGGCAATACGACCGACTATATTACTTATTGGAAAAAGGACGCCGCGAATCTAGCTCAGTCATGGCAGTGTGATTATGTCGATCCGAAAATACCGTTGCCAAACGCAGGAGTTGTCCCTGCTGTTACTTCTGGCACTCAACTACGGACCTATCGCCTTGCGTTGGCTTGCACGGTTGAGTACGCCACTGCCGTAGGCGGTAATACTATAGCAGGCGCGCTCGCCGCCGAAGTGCTGATCATGAACCGCGTTAACGGTGTTTATGAGCGGGATGTCGCCATCCACATGAACATGGTCGCCAACAACAACCTGATCACGTACGCCGCGGACAATACCAGTTGCGGTGGACCTTGTACTACGACGACCGATCCCTACACAAACAACGATGGCGGCACGATGCTAGGCGAGAACATCTCGGTATGTAATTCGGTAATTGGATCGGCTAACTATGACATCGGTCACGTCTTCAGCACGGGTGGCGGCGGTGTTGCGCAGTTGGCTGTTCCCTGCACCGGGAGCAAGGCGGGTGGTGTTACTGGCTTACCGAATCCAGTAGGAGATCCTTTTGCGATCGATTTTGTGGCTCACGAAATGGGCCATCAATGGGGTGCGAACCACACGTTCAATGGGACAACCAGTAACTGCGGAGGTGGAAATAGGTCTGCAGGGTCAGCCTATGAACCGGGCAGTGGTATCACCATCATGGCTTATGCGGGGATCTGTGGAAACCAAGACCTTGCTGCTCACAGCATCGATACTTTCCATGTGAAGAGCCTCGAAGCGATCGTGGCTTATAGCCAAAACGGCAACGGTAATAGTTGTGCGGTGACAACCGCATCGGGGAATACTCCTCCGACGGTTACAGGACCCGGAAACTTCACCATTCCGAAGCAAACACCTTTCTTCCTAACCGCGTCCGCTACTGATCCTAATGGCGATTCTCTAACGTATGACTGGCAGGAGTACGATTTAGGTCCTGGTACAAATGCGACTCCTAACACAGACGCCGATGGACTACCTAAACCAATTCTACGGCCCTACCTTCCCACCGTTGGCGGAACAAGGACATTCCCTTCTTTGCAGTACATTTTAAACAACGCCAACGTCCCGCCAACCTTTGCGGGTGGTTTTCTGGTTGGCGAGCTCCTGCCGGCAATTACCCGGACGATGAATTTCCAGGTCGTGGCGCGAGACAATCGAGCCAATGCAGGTGGCATCGGCAGCGCCACGGCAGCGGTGAGCATTGATGGAAACTCCGGACCTTTCGCAGTCACCTCCCCCAACGTTAGTTTCGGTGTTCAGGTAAACACAAACTTCACCGTGACTTGGAACGTTGCTGGAACAAACGGAGCACCGGTGAATGCAGCGAACGTCAAGATTTCCCTTTCGACCGACGGCGGAACAACCTTCCCAACGGTTCTTTCTGCTAACACGCCTAACGATGGATCCGAAAGCATCCTGATTCCTAATACTCCAACCCAAACCGCGCGGGTAAAGATTGAAGCGATCGGGAATATTTTCTTCGACATCTCAGATGTTGATTTCGCGATCGTTACTGGACAACCAAGTCCAACGCCGACTGCTACCGTGCCTCCATCTCCTTCTCCCTCGCCAGCCTGCACGCCGAGTTGGGCACCTGGCCCTGCCTTCCCAGCAGTAGCTGTTGTCCGTGCCATAGGGGTGTTCTTCCCTGCGAATGGAAAATTCTATGCGATCGGTGGACGTAGTTCTGACACGGCCGGTAACAACTTCGCGAACCCGTTCGAGTACGACCCGGCAGCTAACACTTGGGTAATGAAGAGTGCGGCTTTGCCGGATATTAACGTCAACAACATGGCGTGCGGCGTCCTGACTGTTGGGGGTACTCCGCAAATCTACTGTGCGGGTGGCTCGGCTGGTGGCGGTACTACTTCGACAGCACGCGTCTTCAGCTACAACCCGGTCACTGACGCAATTACGGTGCTGACTGGCGATGATTGGCCAGGCGCTGCAAACAATACCTTGCCCGGCGGCTTTGCCGTTTCCGGAAACAAACTCTACATCATCGGTGGCTTCACCATTGGCGCTGACGCTAGCGCACAGGTTTGGCAATTTGATCCAACGCTCGCAGTTGGCGGTAAATGGCTCCAGCGGCAGAATCTTCCAGTGGCACGCGGCTACGTTCCGGCGACAGCGATCGGTGCAATGCTCTACACGGGCGGTGGTTCAATGATTGTGGCAGCAACCCTGACCGACGCGCCGGAGTCGTTCAAATTTGATATCGCGGCCAATACTTGGACGGCGATTCCAAACATCCCGAGAGCGACCGGAGAGACTCGCGCACTGACGCTGAATAACCAAATGTGGGTATTAGGTGGTGGCAGAAGCGCCCCGAATCCCTCTAACCAAGTAGATATCTATGATCCGGGCACGAACGCATGGAGTACTGGTGCGGCCTTCACGACGGCACGGCGTAACTTCCCTGCCGACACCGATGGCACTCATATCTGGCTCGCTGGTGGTTACGATAATGGAGGTCTCTTGATTAACACGATGGAGATTTATCCAACCACCTGTGCTACTCCAACTCCAGGAACTCCAAGCCCGAC
>Ga0207701_10003468_pt1 | contig 16163 bp, 21 predicted proteins | sample KBSSwiSSwithPhiX_FD_184294 | JGI IMG/M metagenome (GOLD analysis project Ga0207701, IMG submission 184294) | Switchgrass rhizosphere bulk soil microbial communities from Kellogg Biological Station, Michigan, USA, with PhiX - S5 (SPAdes) (version 2) | ecosystem: Environmental > Terrestrial >... | reverse complement strand
AAGCCGAAGCAAGCAACAGGGGCCCGCACACGCGACCTATGAAACCGGAGACATCCGCGAGCTGCCCTGTAAGGGAGCGGAATTTGATGCTGTGTTTTGCGACAAGGTATTGATCCACGCGGGTCCTGCGAGTGCCGCGCTGCGGGAGATGGCCAGAGTGACGCGGCCCGGTGGGCGGGTTGGCGCCATCGAGTGGCTTCCATTCTTCGCGATCAGCGCGACAGACTTGGCAGCGCTTGCCGCCTTCAACACAATCTTCCAAAAAGCGGTATATGAGTATTACGTGTCAGCCAACCTGGCTCGGCATTTCCATGCCGCGGGCCTTGAGAACATCCGCACGAGTGCTTTCCTGGCCCACACAACAAGTCTGGACGAACCTCCGTTTTGGCGCGCTTTTATCGTCCATCAAATGCCGATGTTCCTTCAGGCCGGGCTGATTGACGAGCCGCAGGCGCGTGCGTTCCTGAAGGATATTGAGGCGCTCAACGCGGCGGGCGAGTTCAACGCGAGTTTCACCGTCCAGGCCGCTACCGGCACAAAGTCACTCGCTTAATTCCGGGAACGCGAACACTCCGCGCGAACGGCCTAACCAATCGCTGGAGGTAACCGCTGGCCGCCATACTGAAAAGCTGAAAGATGAATGGAGCGAATGGTGATGAGAGACATAGAAGGTAAAGCCCTGAGGGAAAAGGGCGACTGAACCGGGGGGTGAAGGAGTTTCAATTATGAAGGATGAAGTGAAAGCAAAACTCACTCTCGCCAGCGGTGGCTCAGCTCCGTCTCGTTAGGCTGCGCAACACGCATCTATGCTTCCTCAGGCAATCACTGAACCTCTCACTCCATCCCGCGACGCACGCGGATTCGTTGTCGAGCCACTCTCGCTCGCACAGTTGACAGCTCAACAGAACGTTCACGTAGTGTGGACGGCGGCGGGCGCGGTACGAGGCAATCATCACCACCTGCGCGGTACGGAAGTCGCATTGGTTCTCGGTCCTGCGCTGGTCCGCTATAGAGATGCCAACGGCATTCAGGACGTCGAAATCACCAAGGGGACCCTGTACCGCTTCACCTTCCCGCCCAAAGTCGCACATGCCTTCGGTGCGTTGGGGCCGGAGCCGATGTTTCTCGTGGGGTTCAACACAGAGATCTACGACTCTGAGCACCCAGACGCAATCCCAGACCACATACTCGGAGCGGATGACATTGCCAAGTTCATATGAGCGCGCAGCCTCACCAGCGGATGAAGCTGACGACCTGCGGCCGCCGCCTCTGGCGGAACCTCAATGGAGGCCCTCTATCTTGTTTGCGGTGCCCACAAGCCGCAGCTTATGCCTATTCCGTTAGGCCGACTGAAGAATGAGTAGCGACATATCTAATTCATGTGGCGCGGCGCGCGATCTATTGTGCAGAGGGGCGAGCGGGTTCCTCCTTTGGTGTGCTCCGTGGCTTGTTTTCGGACTGGGCTTAAGCGCGCCGCCTTGGCTAAGAACTGCTCTGTGGACGGTGTCATTCGCGGTGATCGGCGCGGCGTGTTTGCTCAACGCTGTCCGCTGCGGTCGGATTCACTGCCGCTTCACCGGACCGTTTTTCATCCTTGCCGCTATTGCTTCCTTAGCTTATGGCCTCGGGCTCTTGCCGCTTGGACCATCGGGATGGAAGTGGATCGGCGCGGGAACAATCATTGGAGCTTGTGCCCTCACTTGCATCCCCGAACTGTTGCTAGGTCGGTATCGGCGAGGGAAAGAAACGGCGGCCTAACCAAGCGCTGCAGCCAACGGCTCGATCGCGGTATGTTTTCCATGTCAATCCTAATTAGTGTGATTCAACCCGCTGCCCACTTGCGCCTGCCGGAGCCGTGGCTGAGCTTGTGTCTCGTTAGACGCCAAGATCGGATCAGCTTGGCACTCACAAATGAAAGCAGTCGTTAAGGGCGTTGGGATGCGATGATCGCGTCTCCAAACGTCGCTCAATCCCAATCTGGACCGAGCCTGCTCGGAACCTGGCGACTAGTATCGTATGAAGCACGCGATTCGGAGGGTCGGGTCCATTACCCATTGGGCGAAAATGTGTCCGGCTTACTTGTCTACGACGGCGGCGGCAACATGTCCGCCCATGTCATGAGAAACGACCGCCCCTTATTTGCTGCAAAGGATCCGGCTCGCGGTACAGATGCAGAACTCCGTGCGGCCTTTGAGGATTACGGTTCCTATTTCGGCACCTACACCATTGACCAGACGAGGCAAACTGTGACACATCAAGTTCGGGGTGCTTGGTATCCGAATTGGATTGGCCACGATCAGGTCCGTCATTTCAAGTTCGACGGCAGTCGCCTGTTATTGTCCACTCCGCCGCTCATATGGGATGGGGAATCATTCGAGTACGTTTTGACTTGGGAACGCATCTCATGAACACGATTCGCCTTGCAAGAGCTCCGACTGAAGTCGTGAGCTGCCTAACCAATCGATGAAGCCAACGGCCCCTGATCGAATGATCGCCAGCATGTTTGCCACAGCCCCCTGCCGTGGGTTATCTCTGTCTCGCTAGGTCTCTCGATGCTGATGCGGGAATGATATGAGCGACCAATTTCAGCACGTGATGGTGCTGACCTCGATTATCATCGGCTTGGGCATTACGAACGTTCTTTTAGGCGTCAGCGGCGCGATCGAGCGTTACACCGAAGGCGACCGTCCACTGCAGCTCAGTTGGGCATCAGCATTCTGGCTGGGCCAGGTTTTTCTGTGGATGATTCTTTTCTGGTGGTGGGAGTTCCGCTTGGTCGACATCCTGAAACATTGGACGCTATGGGACTATCTTTTGATTATCTGCTACGCAGTTATTCTGTTTCTTCTCGTGGCTCTTCTCATTCCTAAGGACTGGGACAAAGTCGACAACCTGAATGCATATTTCCTGTCAAAGCGTCGCTGGTTCTATTCAGTTTTCTTGCTTGGCCTGGTCATCGATGTGATGGACTCATATATGAAGGGCGGCTGGACTTATGTCATAGGACTGGGCGTGTTGGGCTGGGGATATTCTGTCGCTGGTATTCCGGTGGCAGTCATTGGATTTCGCTCAAGGCGCATTCGCACGCATACGATAATGGGAATCGTGTTCTTTGTTTGGCAGGTAGTCCTCGGGTTCGACGTTTCCCCTTTGCTCCATCGCTAGACCTAACCAATCGATGAAGCCAACGGCCCCACTGCCAGACAACTTCAGCGAGCTTGCCGCCGACCCCGCCCGTGGCTTATCTCTTTTTCGTTAGATGCCTGAACGTGCCCACCTCTCCAACAGATGCTCGGATGAATGAATCTGCCGCCCAAGCTCGCAAAGCTGTGATTCTCGGCCCCGGTGAGGGGCGTTCCTATCCAATGGGCCGCATCGCCGCGGTCTTCAAGGCCGACGAATCCGAAAGCGAATCGCGCTACTCTATCTCGGAATGGTGGCTTGAGCCGCATACGCAGGGTCCTGGCCCTCATTCGCACCCCGAGGACGACATCTTTTACGTCATCGAAGGCACCATGAGTGTCCTAGTGGGTGAGGCGTGGACCCATGGCACGCGGGGTTCATTCATTCTTGTCCCGGGCGGTGTCACCCACGACTTTGAAAACCGCGGCGAGATACGAGCCGGGGTGCTCAACCTTTCGATACCGGGTTCGTTCGAGTCGCACATGCCTTCCATCGCGCAGTGGTTTGCCGAAAATCCACCCAAAGATGCCGGCATCTAGCCAGGCGCTGCAGTTCTCCACTGGGCGTCGCGCTGAAAGGCTGAACGATGAATGGGGCGAATGGTGATGAGAGACATAGAAGGTAAAGCCCTGAGGGAAAAGGGCGACTGAGTCGGGTGGTAAAGGAGTTTCAATTATGAAGGATGAAGTGAAAGCAAAGCTCGCTCCTGCCAGCCGTGAGTGAGCTTGAGGTCGTTAGATGACTCGGACGGCGTTCTTTTCGCATAGAGAACGACGGAAAGGATTGTTGCAATAACAAGCCGACGATGAGAACAAAGACGATCGCGGTGCTCGTCACGATTGCCTTCAGCGTGATCGGTGTGCTGGGTGACTACTTCCTCAAGCTCGCCAGCGCGCGCGAGCAACCGCTGCGGACGGGTTGGTTTTACCTCGGCTTCGCTCTCTACGCCTCGACCGCGTTCGGCTGGGTATTCGTAATGAGACACCTGAAGCTGGCCACCATCAGCGTCCTCTACTCTGTCTCCCTGGTGCTGCTCCTCACCGCCATTGGCGTGGTTCTGTTCCGGGAGTCACTGAACTACTTTGAGGTGATCGGGATCGTGTTGGCCGTGGCCTCGCTCGTGCTGTTGATGCGGTTCGCCTAGCGACCCCAGGCAATGCCTTCGCAAAGATGTACCAGTCGATGAAGCCAACGGGCCCACCGCGAGGCAACTTCGGCGTGCTTGCCACAGCACCCTGGATTCCATCCAGGTGCCCGGCTTCCCTAGTGCGACTCGCGTCTTCGCGCTCACGCACTCCCGCCGTATTGTTGTTCAACGCTAGCCGTGGTTTATCTCTTTCACGTTAGGTGCACTTCAGCAGCAGCGACAACGAACTAATGACAACATGATTACCTCAATTCATACCTTGATTTACTCCGACGATGCTAACGCAACGCGGGCATTTCTGCGTGATGTCCTCGGGTGGAAATACGTCGCCGAGGATTTCGATAACGATTGGCTCATTTTCAAATCGGGGCCGAGCGAGATGGGCGTGCACCCGACGCACAGCGAATGGGAAGGCCAAACCTACGACTACCCGCGTCACCACTCGATTGCGTTGATGTGCGACGACATCGATGCGACGGTCGGCGAGCTGCGGGCGAAAGGAGCGCAGTTCCGAGGTCCTATCGAGCAACTCGAGTACGGCCGCGTCATCATGATGATAGTGCCCGGCGCGGCTGACATCCAGGTGTATCAGCCGACTCACAAGCTCGCCTACAATCTTTAGAACACAGACAATCGCGTCATCGACTAATACAATCTCAGATGCGAAATGCCACTGGGCTTGTATCGTTAGGCGTATTGCTCTTCTGTCTGCTTTCAATGAACCATCGGAGGAACAAAGATGCGTAGCTTGGGCCTACACTGTCTGTTCGGAACAACAGCCTGATGCTGGTTAGCTTTGGCCAGGCGTCATTCGCCGACGACGCCTTGACCGCACGCAGCAAGTCTATTGTACGAGAGTTCTACACGACACTGTTAATCAATCGCGATGTAGATGCGGCGCCACAATTTCTGCGCCCGGACTACATCCAACGCAACCCGAATGTGCCGACGGGATTAAACGGCTTCATGGATACATTTCGTGCGCGCTTCGCTCAGCCGCTTCCTGCAGACTACAAACGCGAGCTACTTAATATCGTTGCTGAAAGCGATCTGGTTGTTATCTACGTGCGCCAGACATGGACGAGCCAGGGTGGTAAACACCACCAAGCGCTCGGGTTCGACATGTTTCGTGTGCAAGATGGTAAGATTGCGGAACATTGGGACGCGGATGATTGAACTTGACGCCATAAATGCTCGCCATCGCCAGCGGTGGCTGATCTTGTTCTCGTTAGACCGCCAGAGTAGAATTCCAGGTATTTTCTGAATACTATGCCGAAAGAATACATAAATCCGGATTCGCTTTTCCGAAGTCTGGAGTACGGTTTTTCTCAGATCGTCGTCGCCAATGGCGGCAATACAGTCTACATTTCGGGCCAAACTGCCTGGGACGCACAAAGGCAAATCATCGGCGGAACAGATTTGGCTCAACAGGCCAGGCAAGCCCTGCGCAATGTTCAGACTGCTGTTGAAGCTGTTGGTGGCACGCTGGCAGACGTAGTTGCGCTGCGCATCTACATAGTTAATTACAGACCAGAGCAAGCCGATGCAGTTGGAGGCGCGCTTCGAGAGTTCTTTCCCAAAGAGGAGCGTCCCGCAAGTACCTGGATTGGAGTATCCGCATTAGCGGTGTCGGACTTCCTGATCGAAATAGAGGCAACAGCGGTGCTAGATTAAATGCACACACAGAGCCGGCCTGACCAGACGATCCAGCAAACCGTGCCTATCCTCGTGCCTAGCCATCACAGTTTCATAAGATCATCTCTAATTCGCGCGGTCGCTGATCTTGAGTTTCGTTAGCGATTCTGCGCACTCCCTATGAACGAAAGACCATACGAGCCCGCCGATCTCACAAGCGTTATCGAGACTTATACGGCTTCGATTCGCGTGTTGGCGGCGCCCTACTATACCCCAGAGCAGATTGCCGCGTGGGCACCAATCCCACCTGATGCGGCACGCTGGCGAGAACGCTTGGCTCACCTTCACACCATCGTTGCCGAGTCGGACGGCCTCCTCGCAGGCTTCGCTTCCTACACGCTCGACGGCTACCTCGACTTTCTCTTCACTCATCCAGCGTTCGCTCGTCACGGTGTCGCCAGCAGCCTTTACCATCGCGTCGAGTCCGCGTTGCGCGCCGTTAGCACCCCGAAGGTTACCACTCTTGCCAGCCTTGCCGCACGACCCTTCTTCGACAGCCACGGCTTCCAACTCGACAGCGAGGAGTGCGTCGAGTGCCGTAGCGCTTACCTCCGACGGTTTGCCATGCACAAGCAACTCCGCAATGAACGAATCGCCTAACCAATCGATGCAGCCGACCGCGAGAGTTTATGTTTCCTTCTTGTGTTCGCCACGCGGTCGGCTGATTCTCTGTTTGTTAAACGGTTACGCCCTGCTCTGATGCGCCTGCGCCATGTTTATCTCGGGTTGTGCGTGTTAGGAGTTGTTGTGCCGTACTCGCAGTTTATCCCGTGGTTAATGCAGCATGGGCTCGATATGGGCCTGTTTATGAGCGAGCTTTTCACCACGCGCATCGGTGCGTTTTTCGCGTTCGATGTGGTTGTTTCTGCGCTTGCGCTCTTCGTCTTTGTCTTCACTGAGCGGACAGTAGCTCGTGTCCGACACGTGTGGCTGCCCGTCGTTGCTACTCTTGTGGTTGGCGTGTCACTCGGATTACCGCTATTTCTTTACATGCGGCAACGCGGTCTAGATGCAAACACCGTCTAATCAAGCGATACAGCCGACCGCGAACGGTATGTTTGCTCTTTGTGTTACCTACAGTGGTGGCTAATCTTTTGGCTCGTTAGGCCGAAACGAAACTTCCTGACAGGAAAACGAGCGGCGGCTTTCCTACTGAGTCCCGTCCACCTCCTCCTGAATGCTCCGGGCTAATGCTTTGCATAAGTATGTCAACGACCAAACCTTATCAACGTTTTTGCGGCGTCCGTTACGCACACGAAAGATTCAGCCGAGTATGGCAAAGAGCTGCGATTGGGACGTTTGATTTTCCTATCCGCGTAGTTGAACGGCTGCGGCAAACGAAAGGTCTAACCCTGGGGGGAATGCAAGTTTGGAGAGCGAGGTAAAAAAGTGGTCAACAGCATAAATACGAAGTGGCTCTCGTTCAATTCAAACCGGGCCGTAAATTTGTCGGGCGAGACATCAGTTAAACATCAACAACAAGAGAGAGGCATCATTATGAAGAAAGTAATTGTCGCTCTCGCCTGCGCGCTGTTAGTGCCGCTAGCATTCGCGCAGACGAGTTCCAAGAGTAAAAAAGAAGGGACTGCCACCACTTCTGAAGGAATCACGGTAACGGGAACGATCATCACAGACACTGAGGAAGGCTCCGCGGCCAACTATCAGCCTCTGAAAACTTTCGTTATTCGCGAGGACGGCTCGACCAAGCCCGGCCGCTACGAAATCAGCGGACCTGGTCATGTCGTGAACAAAGCGGGTAACGCAGTCACTACCTCAGTCAAACCGGGTACTCGTGTTCGCGTTTATTTCACGGGCACGGGCAACGCGCGTGCGATTGATCACGTAGTGGTTCTGGATTGAATCTGCGCGATCTGGGATATCAAAAAGCCGCTCGGTTTCACAAACCCTGCGGCTTTTGGCAGTATCTGGCGCGCGCATTACTGATCACGCTCTCGAAGCCTCCGACCCTGGTCTAGTTAGCTCCAGGTTGATGGCGCTTGCTCGCAATCGACTCGGATCTTCACTTGGATCAAGGCGCAGCGTCGCTAGCGGTAGCTGGTCTTATTCTCGTTAGGCCTGACGAATTGATGGTGCGAGATCAAGAGCATGATATTCGCGATCAAAGCCGAGGTTAGCGATCTGCGGGCGGAAACTTTCGGGTTCAGCGCGCAGAAGACGATGTATGGCGGCAAGCACATCGCCAAAGGCGATACGATCTTCGTCTTCGCGAGCGAGAACGAAAGCGGGCCAGGTCTCATCGCGAGCGGCGTCGTCACCTCGGCCAAAGCGATCGCAAAGAAACGCGGGATCGCCCGGCAAACGCCTCGGGTGAGCATCACCATCAAACGCACTGCGCTGGCGAAGCGGCGCCTGGGGCGGAGCGAGGTCAAACTTTTCTCCGACTGGAACGACGGTCGACCCGGGACCGAGCTCAATTTTAAATTTTATCGTCAAGCAACGAACAAGATTGCCGGCATCTCGGATAAAGCGGCGGCGTTCCTCCGCCGATTCTTTTAACCGCTGCCGATTTCGACATGAACATGATATGGCCTAAGCAAGCGTGGAACGAACGCTCACCGGACCTTATGAGCGACCTTCTCTGTAGCAAAAGAAACGAAAGTAAGGAACAATGAAACCACCGATAATTCACCGCATGAAAAGTACGCTTAACGCCTTGACGACAGTAATACTAATTGCTTTTGGCAGCCCTGTTGCGATTGCGCAGACAGATGCAAACGGCAAATCTGACGAGCAACTCCTGCGCAAGTTAATTCGAGAGGACAACGAAGGTAAGAATGTGATCAAACGTACCGCAGATTCCATTTTTGTCTCCGGCGCGTTCCCTCGCCCGATGATCGGTCATGCCGTTCAAGAGGCGCTGGGGTCGCGCAAGGATAGATCGAATGAATCGCGAAAGGGTGAAGTGGTGCGCCTCGTTAGCTCTCAGTCAGGAGATATGGCTGAGGAGTTCGGTAACTTCACGCACAGCTTCGACCAGCCCAACAAGAAGCACATCAGCTTTGATGGCTCATACCTGAGGGTTTGGCGTAAAATAAACGGCGAGTGGCTCGAAGATGCGTTTTTCGCGCGGCCCAACGAACCGGAAGAAAAGAAAAAGTCCGATACCTGATCTAATCGTTGTGAACAAAATCTGACCAAGCATTTCACTGAGCGCTATTACCGGGACAAGGCCGGTTGGTTAAAGGCCAGCGCCCGCGGCCTAACGTTCCGGATGACGGCAGAACAGGTCCTGAATCATGTCCTACCTGCGTTAGCCGGCGTTAAACCGAACCTGACCATTTAGGTGAAACATCGCGACGCGGACTTTCGTCCTGTTCTCTGACATCTGCTCTCATGACGGTCGCAGCGCTTTATGATATTCACGGCAATCTCCCTGCACTGGAGGCGGTGCTGGAGGACGTAGCGCGTGCCGGTGCGGACAGGATCGTTATCGGCGGAGACGTCGTTCCCGGTCCCATGCCCCGTGAAACTCTCGTCCGGTTGCTCGAACTCGACCTCCCGTTCCAGTTCATCGTTGGTAATGGCGAACTAGCGGTGCTCGCGGAGATGAACGGCCGGGATTCCGGGCTGCCTGCCCGATATCGCCATAGCATTCGATGGAATGCGGCACAGCTTCACCCGTCGGAAGGCGAATTGCTAGCAGCATGGCCGACTACCCTGCATATGAACATCAGCGGAATAGGCAAAGTTCTCTTCTGTCACGCTACGCCGCAAAATCCTAATGATGTTTTCACTCGGCTCACCCCTGATGACAAACTAGTTTCGATTATCGGTGAAACGGATGCCGACATGCTTGTTTGCGGCCATACGCATATGCAATTCAACCGCATGATCGGCGGCCTTCGCGTCGTCAACGCCGGAAGCGTCGGGATGCCCTTTGGAGATCCCGGCGCTTATTGGCTTCTGCTTGGACCGGACGTTGAGTTCCATCGAACAGAATACGACCTGGAGATGGCGGCGACGCGAATTCGGCAGACCCATTATCCCGAGGCTCAAGAATTCGCCGCAAATCACGTTTTGCATCCTCCATCAGAGGAAAAGATGTTAGCGATCTTTAATGCGATGTGACCACCCGCTTCCGTTTCGACAGGCTCAGGGCCAGCGCTTGCCGAGGGCGGTCGACGGACCCAGACAGTATTAGTTTGGGAGATTGCAGATGGTAGACAGAAGACGAGCAGCCAGTTGCGCTAACCTGAGTCAGGGCTGAGCGTCTGTCTCGTTAGATCAAGCAACCGTAATCATATGATACGTCGATCGTTTCTGAGAAAACTGGCAGCCGTGCCGCTTTTCGCTGCAGCGGCCGCTGTCCCCGCCGCAACAACAAACTCAACCAAACTGAAAATCCTCATGAAAAGTGCCTGGGGTTCGGACGACCCGACGAAGGCCGCGTTTCCTTTTCTACATGGCGATGCCCTTTCTGAAGCCGGCCATGAGGTCCAGATATTCCTTCTTGGCGAGGCCGTATCTTTGATGCGGAAATCAGTGGCCAACGCAGTGGTTCCGGTGGGCTGGCCGCCCCTGGGCGAAGTCCTCGCCAAACTCGTCGCCAAAAAGATACCGATCTACGCGTGCGGCGCCTGCTCACGCGCGCGCGGGGTGACGGAAACAGATCTGGCCGAGTTCGGCGCAAAATTCGGCAATCCTAAGATCTTTGTTTCACTGATTGAATGGGCCGACAAAGTCATCACCGAGTAGCCGACTACTGACTACCTGACTATATGACTACTGAACACAGACTACCGACCACACGACAACGTGTCACACTTGCTCCCTCCGCATCGCTGCCGCGCGAAAGCGTTGCAGGCAGGTCGTCAGTCGCGGCTAAGCTTTCTCTCGTTAGGCTTTAGAGCTTGCCGACGGCCGACGCTGTCATAATAATGTCATCATATTCAGAGGAGATAATATGGTCAAAACCGCATTATTCGTTCGATTAGAAGCGAAACCGGGAAAAGAGGCGGAGGTTGAAGGCTTCTTGCGCGGCGGGCTTCCTATCGTAGAGGAAGAGCCCGCGACGGTGGCGTGGTTCGGAATTCGCCTTGGACCGACAACGTTCGGAATCTTCGATGCTTTTCCGGATGAGGCAGGGCGGCAAGCTCACCTCTCGGGAAAAGTCGCGGCGGCGTTGATGGCAAAGGCCTCAGAGCTTCTCGCGCAACCGCCGCTCATCGAGAAGGTCGATGTTCTTGCGGCGAAGCTTCCCTAATAAATACAAGCCTAACCGGCCGATGCCGCCAACTCCGAAAGGAGTTCGCGAGCAGGCTCGCTGGGCGGGCACATGAGTGATTTAACTGTCATCAGCTACCGACTAATCGTGGCGGGACGCCAAGGCTCGCGGGAAGTTCCTGCAAATCGCCGGCTGGCAGCCTGTGCTCCCCAGAGGCTGACCGGGTGGGCTGTTGCGGCTGCTATCGTTTTCGTAAGCGGCGGTTGTAAGCAATCGCGGGAGGACGCGCATGCGCGCGAGGTTGCGACCCGGGTTCGGAGTGAGTTTCTGCATGCGTGGACCAATTACGAGAAGTACGCCTGGGGACATGATGCCTTAAAGCCGCTGAGCAAGACGTCGCACGATTGGTACGGCCAATCGCTTCTCATGACGCCGGTCGACGCGCTGGACACGCTCATCCTGATGAAGCTGGATGAGGAAGCGGCGAAAACGAAAGAGCTCATTCTGAAAGATCTTTCCTTCGATCGTGACGTTTACGTCAAGAATTTCGAAATCACGATCCGTTTGCTTGGTGGATTGCTCTCTAGTTATCAACTAACGAATGACAAACGATTGCTCGATCTGGCTGAAGATTTGGGCAACCGGCTCTTACCCGTTTTCAATTCGCCGACCGGACTTCCTTACGTTTATGTCAATCTGAAAACCGGCCAGATTCGCGATGCGAAAACGAACCCGGCTGAGACAGGCACGCTGCTGCTGGAATTCGGGACACTGAGCAAATTAACTGGTAAACCGATCTACTACGAAAAAGCCAAGCGTGCCTTGATGGAAACCTTCAAGCGCCGCTCGGCGATCGGTCTGGTTGGGTCGACCATCGACGTCGAGACGGGCGTGTGGGTGGACGCCGATAGTCACATCAGCGGCGGGATTGATTCCTACTACGAATATCTCTGGAAATGCTGGCTGCTTTTTGGGGATAAAGATTGCCAGGAGATGTGGCAGGCGAGCATTAGCGCGGTTAATAAATATCTTGCCGACGATGTCCGTGGCGAATTGTGGTACGGCCACGCCGACATGAACACGGGCAGGTTAACCGCATCGCAATACGGCGCGCTCGACGCCTTCTTTCCGGCTCTACTGGCACACTCCGGCGACGTCGCGCGGGCGCGGCGGCTCCAGGATTCATCGTTCAAAATGTGGAACATGCACGAGATCGAACCGGAGATCATCGATTACAAGACGATGCAGATTGTTTACAACGGCTACCATTTACGCCCTGAGATCGTGGAATCGACCTACTATCTTCATCACTTCACGCATGATCCACAGTACCGGAAGATGGGAGAGAAAATCTTCGACGACTTTGTGAAATACTGCCGGGTCGATGCCGGCTACGCCGCGCTCCAGGACGTTGTCACAAAAGAAAAGCGAGATGAAATGGAAAGCTTCGTCCTGGCCGAGACCTTCAAATACTTTTATCTCCTCTTCGCTTCGCCGGACACTTTAGATTTCGACAAAGTCGTGTTCAATACTGAAGCGCACCCTTTGAGGCGAACGGATTGACATGACCACTGGCTGCAAGATTACCAGACTACAAACCACAGACTACTAACTATCTTATGCAAGTATCCCGTTATTTATTCTTGATTCTTCTCGCATTGGCTCTGGATTGTTGTTCTGAGCGACAGTTCGATTCCAAAACCGAAGGCGAGAAATTGTTGCGCCGGGATGCGGAGTGGGCAGATCTCGCTACCGCCGGGAAGGATGTTGAGAAGGTAGTCTCTTATTGGACTGAGGACGCCGTTCTTCTCTTTCCGGGGCAGCCTGTCTTCGAGGGCAAAGCGGCTATTCGTGCCTACGTTACCGCGAGCTTTAATACGCCGGGATTCAAGATTCACTGGGTCTCGCAGAAACCTGTATTCTCACCCGACGGCAAATTCGCATACATGCGAGGCACGGACGAGCTCACGCTGCCTGGGCCAAATGGCGGTACGATCACGCTGCACCTTCGTGGAATATCAGTCTGGCGTTTAGATCCGGATAAGCAATGGCGCTGCGTCGTAGACATTTCCAATGCGGCACCGCCCACTCCCGGCTCTTAGCATCGCGCGGCCTGTCGAACCGTCGTTTGCACTTGGGTGTCCGTTCCCGTGAACGCGAGTCACGCTGAGCGGTGAGATTCTACTGGGGGGATGAAGATTGAGGGTCGCTTGCCTTGGCCAGGCGCAAGTTTTCCTCCGCCTCCGGAAAGTCGGGATGAAGGTGAAGCGCCTGCTCGAATTGCGCGATCGCCTGGGGCGCGTCGCCTTCCTGCATAAAAATCTTTCCCAGATAGTTATGAGGCTGAGCGAGCTTCGGGTCGAGCCGCGTCGCCTCCAGATAATGCGCCTTTGCTTCCTGCAACTCGCCCTTTGCGAAAAGCGCGCTCGCAAGATCGATGTGGGCATCGACAAAACGGGGGTCCGCCTGCAGAGCCTGCCGATACTGGGCGATTGCTTCTTCCAGCCTCTCATGCTTTTCCAAGAACGCGCCATAGCTATACCGGGCCTGGGCGGACTTTGGCGCCAAACGCACAGCGGCTTCGGACTCCGCCGCCGCTTCCTCAATGCGGCCAAGTTGCTCCAAAAGATAAACATGACCGGAGTGGTACTCGGCGTTGTTGGGGTCGATCCTGAGCGCTTCATCGAAATGGGTCTGCGCTTCCTCCAAGTTTCCTTTTCCCATCAGGACAGTGGCCAGACTGACGTGGGTCTTGGCGGAATCGGGATTAAAACGTAGTGCGGTGGAAAACTCCTCGGCCGCTTGATCGGCCCGGCCGGCTTCTTGCAGAGCGGTGGCGTAATTGACATGCGCCCGCGAGCCACTCGGAAGATCAGCGGCGATCATGGCGAGGCGTTCGAGTTGATTCCCGGGGATGTGCACCTCCCTATACCAGAGTACTCCAAGCGGAATGACAAAAACCGCGGCCCATTTCGCGCCGTGCAAGGCCCAACTCGGAAGAAAACCTTTCGTCGAAACGTCAGCGGTGCCGCCGCCGATGCCGAGAGATTGCCGAGTTGATTTCTCCCGTACTTTCCAAATGAATCCGTCGTAATAGAAATGCAGGAGCGCGGAAGCGGTCACCACGCCTGTAAGTATGCGTTTCACTACGTCGATCCCGACATCCGCCTTGAAATAGCCGAGCGCCCCGTAGGCAAAGATCAGGCCGACGTAAACTCCAACCAGCGAGCCACTGCGTCGGAATACAAAACGCATAAACCCGCCGATCGAGCTGTCTGTCTCGACCCGTTTACGATTGTAGATCCAAACCAGCGACAGGTACTGGACATCGTGAAACACTTCGAACAATGCAATGCCAACCAGAACGCTTGCCACGATGTTGTTGCAATACCACCAAAAAGAAATGCTGGTGATGAGAAGCACCAGCTTGACCGGGCTCGGGCGCTTCCCCTGCATCCACATCCAGATAAAATTTGCCAGAAATATGCCTGAAACCGCGAGCGCCAGGCCAAACAATCCTTGCTGCGCCCCTCGAAGGAGTCCCGGTGGAATAAAAGGACCACCCGCCGAATAATAGCTTTCCAGCGTATCCGTCATTCGCTGCGATGAGAGGAGGACCGCAGTGGCAAACCAGATCCCGCACAAGGCGAAATCGAGACGGCGCGTCAGGGCGGCGAACGAGCCCACTTTCGCGTCATAGATGCGACAGAACCCGTAGGTTTGCATCATGCCATGCCAAACGCCCCAGATAAAGGCGACCAGGACAATGCCCTTGAGATCCCACAAGAAAAACGCCGTGCAGACGACCACTAAAAAAATTGGGGCAAAAATGAACCGGTACTTGAAGCGCTGGAATAACGCGCGATCGCCGTAGGCACGGATCATCCCCGGCAAGTGATGGCCCATCGCGCCGAAGGCAGCGACAAAAAGATAAATGTCCTCCGCGCTCCAACGCGTCTGCGCCAGAACGAAGATCGGCAGGATCACAAGCGGAGTGCAGACGTAGAGAATCAAGTCGCGCCAACCGTCCAGAATCCACAAGTTGGGCTTTCGCGCGACGGCAGGCGCAGCCGGGACAGTTTGCGGGGGTGAGAACGCGGTAACGTGCTGCATGCCTTTAGCGGGACGAAGTTTCCTCAAGCCCGGTGGAAAATCAATCCTGGTTTCATGGGAAAAATCGCGAACATCGTTGTTGCTCCCTTCGACCGAGCTGTCAGTTGCGCTCCGATTAACATCGCCCGTCGGGCTGGTGGTTCTCCGTGCGAGATGGAATTAAGCCGTTGAAACGGCTCTATTGAGATGAGTGCGGGTTGTACACCGGCCTGAAGCCCGGTGTTAATGAGAACAGGGTGCTGTCGCCGCCACACAGGCCATCCACGCTTGTCGGCTTATCCCATCAAGGTTGCGGAGATGGAAGCCGTAGCCGAGTTTGATCTCGTTAGATAAAACCCGACCGCATCGAATCGCTTGCGGGCCAGATATAAGCCTCGTTGTTTGAAGCTTGGGAGGAAGCGCTGAAATCAAATGAAAGCAGATCATAACTCGCACGAAACTGGCACTCGCCTTCCGTGTCGCGAGCATCCGGCCCTGTGCCTTAGTCTGTTTACCTTCATGTTCGTCCCTGCCGTCGCGGGTGAGATCGCCCTGGGGCGATGGCTCACTCAGTTCATGCCGCACCCTGGACTGATTGCCATGCTGGGTTTCGCACCAGCGATTGTCGTTCTGTTCATTTTCGGAATGCTTATTGGAGCCACCATCTGGCTCCTGCTGATGAAGCGCTTTGTGCACCAGAACACTCTGGCCACATTTTTTCTCGGAGGTCCACGCGTCCCGATCTTCTCTAATCTTTGCTCAAAGATATTTGCCTGGTGTTACGGCCAGGACCGACGGAAAACAAAACTATGAGCTTGTCTTTCGCTGGATGCCATAGGCGCAAAGCGCGCGTTCGTAATC
>Ga0207701_10003464_pt1 | contig 16169 bp, 25 predicted proteins | sample KBSSwiSSwithPhiX_FD_184294 | JGI IMG/M metagenome (GOLD analysis project Ga0207701, IMG submission 184294) | Switchgrass rhizosphere bulk soil microbial communities from Kellogg Biological Station, Michigan, USA, with PhiX - S5 (SPAdes) (version 2) | ecosystem: Environmental > Terrestrial >... | reverse complement strand
TAGTAAGTGAGGGCGGTGTGATGGTCACAGACCCCAACGGCATACAGATAAAGGACCGCACCCCATGAACCACCCCCTCGATGAAGAAATCGCCTCCCTCATCTACAACCTCCTCCCGCTATTGCGGGAGCGGGGCATCCGACACACTTCCCTCTTTACGGACGGCGAGCCCCGCATCTACCTATCCGCCGGTGAGTGGCGCAACGAGATAAAGGCCGACGGTGCCTCTCCATGGGAGGCACTTGCGGCGCTCGATGCGGCGGTTGGCGAGTCGATCGAACTCGAAACCCTCTACTAGGCGAGCAAGATGCCCGCCCGTCTCACCCGCCCCGACCTATCCCAGCTAATCCACCTCGTCCACGAGAAGGTGGCGCGCTTTCGGCCTCATGCGAATGAGTCCGCCGAAATGTTCGAGTTCCGCATCAAGAACTGGCGCGACCTTCTGCGAAAGTTGCAGGTCATATTTGAGGAGGAAGGACGATGAAGCCCCGCATAGTGACCGAGTTTGTCTACCCGCCCATTCCCGTGCGCTCCTTCGACTGGCAAGCGGTCGAAGACGGGTACGAGTCGGGCGATCCGATAGGTCGCGGCCCCACCGAGGCCGCGGCCATCATCGACCTCCAAGAACAAATCATGTCGCTCTGGGACGGCTACGAGGAGTGGCTCGACGCGCAGGCCGCGGCGTGGGACGCGGAGACCGATCGATGATCCGCGGGCGCTACAACCGGCGCGGCCCTCTTCCGCTGCGTACTATCGCGTGCGAGCGCTGCAAAGCGGCGGTCACAACGCGCTCATCCCTCCGGAAGTACTGCGATGAGTGCATCCGCCTCATCAAGATCGAGGCGGCAACACGGCGCCGCCAAAGGAGGAACAATGGTCCCGTTTCATGAAACGCCGGAGGGTCGCGCTGCCCTATCGCGGGCACACAGCGCCGAGATGGTATGCGTGCTTCGTCTCGAGGACGGTTCATTCGCCCTCTACAACCACGCGAAGCACCTCCAAATGATCGTCACGCCCGAGCACTTCGTGGAATTGCTCGGCGCGTGGCCCCCATTCCCACCTTTGCGAGCACCGGCCCGGCCTAAACCCAGCGTGATCGACTTGCAAGACCTCGGCATTCTCTAGGAGCCACTCGGATGCGCCTCACCCGTCAGTGCTTCCACATTTCACGCGAACTATCCCACAGCTTCTCTCTCGAAGAGATAAACGCCACCTACGTCGATATGGAGGAGATGGGCATCGCCTATCTGCCCTACCCAGACCTGGACATCATATCCCCGGCCAGCGCCATCTTTAAGCTGCGCGGGTACGATAAGGCTGATCGCGGCGCAATAGAGACATACGAAACCATGTTGATAAAGCTCCGATACACTGGCGGGCTTGGCACCGAGTGGTACGCCAAAATCCCCTCTGGAAGGTGGATACCGATAAGCGAGGACTTCGAGGTTTTTATGCGTATGCGCCGGGAACATAGCGAGATTGCTCGGGATATAGAGGGGTTCACTGGAAACAATCGGGATTACGTCCTCGCTATATGGCGCCGCCTCCTCATCGTCGCCCTCGCTACCCGAAATATCATCAAAGAGGTGCGTGAGCACAAGGCGGCGCAGCTCGGCATCGGGAAGGGCGAATACGCCGCCACAACCACCCTCAAGCTCGGCACGATCACCGAGTCCCAATTCGAAGGACACGGCGGAACGCACGCCTCCCCCCGGCCGCATCTCCGTCGCGGTCACATTCGCCGACAGCACTACGGCCCACTAAACGAGCTCGTCAAGAAGATTTGGGTCGCTCCCACAATGGTCAACGTCGATCAAGAGTTCGTCGATCGGCGCACCGCCTACAACGTCTCACCCTAGGGAGGCACACATGAACATCGAAGAGCAGATGGAAATCTCCGCGCTCCTCGGCATCCCACTCGCCGACCTAGCGAACAAAGCGGAGGATTTTATCTACAAAGTCCACGAGCTGGTCCGCAAGGAAACCCACGGCCCGCGTGAAGCCCTCATCCTTATGGCCGCGGCCTACCTCTACTACGTTAGGATAGCTGTGCCAAAGAATTGTGATCTCTTCGAGGAGGCCATGAAGGCCATCCTAGTCGCGGCTGAGTTGCTTACGCAAGCACTGGCACAAGAGTCCACCCCCTGACAAGCACATTCTTTTAACTCTATGGAGCCATACGATGACTAAACAAGACCGCCAAGATCTGCAACAGCTGATCAACGACGCCCAGGCCGCCATCGACAAGGCAGTGGCTTTTGCGCGCGAGATCGTCGATGACACAGACGACGAAGACGAACTCGAGTCCCTAGACGCCCTCCTCGATGAGCTGGATACCCAGTTGCCGAGCGTCGGCGATTACTTTCCCGAGGACAAAACACCATGACCCTCGCAATCCCGCTTACGCAGGGCAAGTTCGTCCTTATAGATGATGAGGATTGGCTGTTGATAACAGCGCCTGACCGACAATGGTTCGCGCACAAGAGCAGATATACCTTCTACGCTACCTGTAAGTATAGAGGAATGACGCTTAAAATGCACAGACTGATAATGGGCTTTCCGAGAACAGGTGTTATAGATCACAAAAATAGAAACGGCCTCGACAACCGAAGACAAAATCTTCACGTTGTAACTGACAACGAGAACCTTTACAACAAGCGTCTCTATAAGAACAACAGTTCTGGCACAAACGGAGTCTACTTCTGTAGAACAGAACGCGGCCGCAGATTCTGGCACGCACAAATAAGTAGAGGAGGTAAGCAGATTTTCATAGGCAGATTTTTAACTAAGGAAGAAGCTATCTTGGCACGGAAGGAGGCGGAACATGCTTACGCCAACACCTGAACAACAGGCCATTATAGAGGCCTCACGCTCTACTAGTGATAATCTCTTGGTAAATGCACTTGCTGGCAGCGCCAAGACAACAACTCTAGAAATGGTATGCAGGACTATCACCAGCATTCCTATCCTGTCGTTGGCTTTCAACAAACGCATCTCGGATGAAATGCAAAAACGGCTTCCGCCTCATGTAGAAGCCCGAACTATGAACAGTTTGGGCCACCGAGTGTGGATGAAAGCGATCGGCAAAAAAGTCTCGATCGACACCAAAAAGATGCACACGGTGCTCACCAGCACCATTCGCGCCCTCCCGAAAGGGCGACAGGAGGAAGCATGGGAAGATATGTCAGACACTCTTGGTTGGCTCCGCGCGGCCAAGAGGGACGGATACGTTCCGCCCAAATGGAGCGGATCATCGCGTTTCAACGCTGGGACGCTTCACGATTGGGTCGAGCCGCTCCCGGAGGAGCCCTCGCACTTACAGTACGAGCTGATCGACGCGGCCCTGAACGCCTCCATCGAGGCGGCGTACGCGGGAGGCCTCGACTTTGACGATCAAATCTACATGCCCGTCTGCTTCGGTGCCTCATGGCCCCGATTCCCCCTGGTAATGATCGATGAGTTCCAAGACCTCAACGCCCTCCAACACGAAATGCTCGCTAACCTTGCCACCAAACGACTCATCGGTGTTGGTGATCCTTGGCAAAGTATTTATGGCTTTAGAGGAGCAAAGCAGAATGGGATGGCCGCTGCTCGCGAACGATGGGACATGCGAGAGCTTACCCTCTCTACCACTTTTAGGGTTCCGAGGCTTGGTGTGGAGCGAGCATGGTTTCGCGTTCCACATATGCGCTGGCGAGATGGTGCTCCTGACGGGCACATTGCATCCCTCGAAGGATGGAATGAGAGTGATGTTCCAGATGGTGCCGCAATTATCTGCCGTAATAACGCACCTCTTTTCCGTGTGGGGTTACGCCTACTCGCTCGAGGACGGCACATCAAGCTGATTGGGATGGACATAGGCGCCGGCCTCCTTCGCATCCTCAAAAAGCTTGGGCCGCTCGAGATGCCGGCCAACCAAATGGAGGCCGCCATCGAGCGGTGGCAAAGCGACGCACTCCGTACCGCCAAGTCCGAGGAGACGGTCTACGAGCGCGCGGAGTGCTTGCGCGTCCTGTGCGCACCGCAACACGACAACTGGACCCTTCGCGCCGCCATCGCGCGCTCGGAGGGCCTTTTCAAACAGGAGGGACCAATCCAGCTCATGTCGGGCCACAAGGCCAAGGGACTCGAGTACGAAACCGTCTTCCACCTCGATCCCTGGCGCGTGCCTTCGCGCTTCGCCCAAGAAGGCACCGAGGAGTGGGAGCAAGAGCAGAATGTGCGCTACGTCATTGAGACTCGTTTCAAGCAGAACCTCTTTCTGGTGAACAGCGATGGCTGGACTTAGAGATGTTTGTCGCATCACGGTGAGCATCTACATAATAATTCTGGCATCTATGACAGTTGGACATTATTGGAACCTAGGACTTGGCACATTGGTTGCACTTATGGCAGCAACAACGGAGAAGCACCACCGTCCCAACCGGAGCACAGTAGTTGTATTTTGGGGTTGACACACATACCCGCATAGCCTATCTTACACGGGTCCAATCACGGACCCCATATAGGAGAACAAACGTGGCACAGCTTACCATAAAAGGCCAAATCTTCGATATCGCTGATGATCCGATGATCGCTGTCGGCGTTCCCCTTACCGAGGGTATGGCCGCATCCCTCCAACAGACTCGCCGCGAGAACATTCGCAACAACATGGCGAAGAAGGTCGAGGAGGCACTCAACGGCTCCGAGGAATTGCCGCAAGACAAGTTCGCTCAACTCCAGGCGGTGATTCAGGAGTATGCGGACAAGTACGAGTTTGGTGTGCGGCAAGCTGGCGCACCTCGCGTTACCGACCCGGTCGAGAAGGAGGCCCGGCGCGATGTGTCCGAGGCCATCAAGGCCGCGTACTACCGCCGCCACGGCGAAAAGCTCAAGGGCGAGTCCCTCAACGAGGCGGTCGAACAGGTTCTCGCGAGCGAGAAGGGCAACACTTATCGGGAACGGGCGCGGGAGCGCATTCGTGAACGCGAAGCGGCTGGGGAGGATGTCCTCTCGGCGACGGGCCTTGCTGCATAGCCCTTCGGGCCGCAGAGTGTGTAAAGTGGACCCCCTCACGGGGGTCTACCTGCTCCACGGCGACCATGCATAGGGGCAGGCCCCCCAAAGGGTCCGTCGCTCCGTCAATCCTAGAGGATTTGCTTGCGCTTTGGACAAGGGCCGCGCAAGCACCTCTCGGAATAGTGATCGAGTCCCAAAGACCGAATGCCCTTGCGCAACACCTCTACGCGGCCCGCCGCGAAGTGGGCGGCTTCCACGATCTCCGGGTCGTCGAAGACGAGGGCAGGGTTTGGATTGTACCGAGGTGAACATGGGAGATATGGGCGAGATGTTCAACGCCATGCGAGCTCGCAGGAAGGAACGCCGGCGGGCCGCATTGGCAAGTGCTGATCCAACTGGCTGGACCATACATACCTCCTATCATTGGTCGCGCCTGCTTGGCGACAAGCGGCTCGACTACTGGCCCAGCACAAACAAGTGGCAGTACGATGGACGGGTCATGACCGGCAACGTCCTCGAGTTTATCAGTCGAAAGGAATCCTTCTGATGATGAAAAGTCCCGAAAAACTCACAAGACACCAGATCCTCCTCTTCGAGGGGGACTTCGACAAACTCTCCGACATCTATCGGCGCCGCCGGGCCACGGAAGTCATTCGCACGTTGGTGCGGGAGCACTTGCGCCGCGTTGACTCGCGGTACCGCGAACGCCTCGCCACACAGCCCCGGCTCGATCCGATCACTCTCGAGGAAATCGAAGCATGAGCGATCCCAAGGAAGAAACCCTGACCGAACTCTTCGCCCGCGATCCCTTTTCCTACTCGAAGCAGGACATCGACCGCCTCATCACCTATTACCGAGACGCCCGCCGCACCTTCACCCTCACCGGGAAGGGTGTCAAGGAGAAGCAGATCGTTGATCTCAAAGACCTGGGGATATTGTGATGGACACAGTGGAAGTAGAAAGCCAATTCCTGCCCGACGGCAGACAGTGGGCGTGGAATCACTCGTCGTTGGAACCCGCCAAGAGTTGTCCGCGCAAGTACTACTACATGGTCATAGAGGGGTGGCGCCCGAAGTCCTCTTCGGACGACATGATCTTCGGGTCGCACTACGCGAAGGCCCTCGAAATCTACCATCATCAGCGGGCGGATGACATATCTCACACGGAGGCAATGCGTAATGTAGTCGAGCTTACGCTTATGTACACTTATGGATGGAACAGCGAGCACAACGCCAAGACCCGCGAAACCCTAATCCGATCAATAGTATGGTACCTGGACACTTACGAGAACGATCCGTGCGAAACCGTTACGCTCGCGAACGGGGCGCCCGCCGTCGAGCTTTCGTTCCGTTTCCAGCTCGATCTCGACATAATGCTGTGCGGCCATCTCGATCGCATCGTCTCTTATGGCGGCGACTACTATGTCCAGGACCAGAAGACAACGGGCGCAACGCTGGGCGGCTACTACTTCCGCCGCTACAACCCCTCCGACCAGATGTCTCTCTACACTATCGCGGCGGAGGTAGTGTGGCACCAGCCCGTTAAGGGCGTTATGATCGACGCGGCGCAGATCGCGGTCGGCTTCACTCGCTTTGAGCGCGGCTTCACTTTCCGCACTCCCGCTCAGAGCGACAAGTGGCTCAAGGACGTTAAGTATTGGATAGAGCGGACTTGGGACGCCGAGGCCGAAGGGTGGCCCCTCAACGACGCGGCGTGCATGATGTACGGAGGCTGCCCGTTCCGCGAGGTGTGTTCCAAAGATCCCTCCGTTCAACAACAATACCTTGAAACGCTGTTCGAGAAGCGCCCTGATAACCCCCTAGCGCGATGAGAGGATGCGCATAGTGACCGAGTCCCATCATTTTGGAGAAATAGGATGACGAATGAGATCGTCACCTGGGAAGAGGCGGTAATCTTCAACCAGGAACGAAACATCGCTCTCTTTGAAGAAAAGAAAGTGATGATAACGACCTGCACCTCTAATGAGCGTCTTAATGAGATGCAGGCACAGATAAAAGGAGTGCTTCTCACCGCGCAAGAGATGAAGTTGCGGTCGATAGTAGAGGATGCAATAGAACTTTTGGCTCTCATACGGTGGCAGTTCGCGGAAATCAATCCACCTCGTAAGCCTGGTCCTCAAAAAGATAATTTGGGAGACCAAATAAACTCCCCACGGAAAATAACTCCTTATGAGGCATCAATAAATCGTAAATATGCTCGCCAATGGCCCAACAAAGAGGCGCTCGAAGCTGACATAGCAGCAATGCGCTCTGGCGACCAAGAAGCCGAGCGCAAACTTGTTGTTCTGGATAGGCGACGCCTACCCAAAACAAGCACCTCTGTTATAAATCCTGCCTTACTACTAATACCAGTAAGTTCGGATGCGCAGATCGCCATAGGTAATGCTGATAGAAAACTTCAAGCCTTAATAGCACACTGTGACACAACAGGAGGTATAGATCAAGTCACGTTCGATGTAGTAGAACAGTCAATGATGTGGCTTAACAGAACATTCAGTAAGCTCCAAGTCATGCGTCCCAAGACTAAGATCAGAGGAGTGTAAAGTGTACTACCCCACAGACGAAGAACTCAAAACCTTCCTAAAACTATGTCTCGATAGAAAGAAAGTTTGTACTTGGAAGGAGGTCAATGAATATATCTGCTGGTTGATGCAACAGCATGGGCTAACACCGAGCAACTGGGGCTATCAATCGAGACTCGAAAGGCTCGCGGCAGAAATTCGGGCGGAAGATGATCGAGACAGCTTCATGATTTATCATGAGGCGATGAGTCGAAGTCTTCCAATACTAATAGCTCATAAAGATGTTGCACCGTGGAACCCTGATGGAGAAGATGAAGACAGAGACAATGCTAAAGAAGGGAAATCAGTTAACATGAAGCGTATAATAAGGCAACTTACTAACCAAATACAGATGGATGAATGTAAATTACTCTACCACGAATTTAATCCTCGAGAGAGGATGCAACTGCAACAGCATATAACTATTGCTAGAGGTGCCGTAGCTACACTGCAACTCATGATGGAGGAAAGAAGTGCCTAGCGCCGCGGACCACAAATCCTCGACCTTCGTCAAAATGCTCTACATCGGCGACTCGGGGACCGGCAAAACCACCAGCCTCGCTTCCCTTGTGGAGGCGGGCTACCACCTCCGTGTCCTCGACTTCGACAACCTTCTCGACCCTCTGATCCAGATGGTCCGGCGATCCGCACCATCTCGATTGGCGTCGATCGAGTACATGACCTTCAGGGATAAATTCCGAACCACTCCCAACGGCCCGATCATCGACGGAACGCCCACCGCATACATAGGCTCGATGAAGGCTATCGACCTGTGGGAGGACGGAACGATCCCCTCGCACTGGGGGCCGAAGCACATCCTGGTGATCGACTCCCTCACTACGATGTCCCGCTCCGCTTATTGGTGGGCCAAAGGATTGCTGGGTGCGGCCACGTTCGCAGAGGGTGTCCCGATCCGGGGCGTGCGACCTGAGCAGTTCTACCACACTGCCCAACAGGCCCTGATGAACACGGTCGCCTACGTCACCGCCGAGTCCTTCGGTGCCAATGTAATCGTGATAGCTCACATCAAGTACATGGAGCGGGACGGTCAAACCAAAGGCTTCCCGGTAGCGGTGGGCAACGCCATCTCTCCCGAGATTCCCAGCTACTTCCCCTCCGTCGCTCTGGCAACGAAGAGTGGAACGCGCCGATTGATCCGCACCCGCTCGACCTCGATGATCGACCTCAAAAACCCACGGTCGTTCGACATGGCAGATGAGTTCGACATGGAGGATGGCCTCGCCAAGTTCTTCAAAGCCGCGCTTTCCTGAAAGCGCGGGGAGCATTGTTGATGGAAGGAGAATGTGCAGTCTACACAAAAAACTGCTTGCAAAATCACCGAAATTAGTGTAAGATACCAGTACTCAACCAGGGAAAGACCCCCACCATGCCCAATCTTCACGAGCTGATTGAACAAGAAGCCAAAACCAATCTCGAAGACATCAAGGAGGTGCCGCCGATACCAGTCGGCTCCTATCTGTCCCAGATCGTTGGGAACTACGAGAACGTCACCTCCACCCGGAAGCAGACGGCGGGCATCCAGTTCACCGTACGGCTGATCTCCGCGATGCAAGACGTTGATCAGGATGCCCTTCGCGACTACCTCGATGCGACCAACCAGACCCTCCACGATGTGACCATCCGTCACACCATCTGGGAGTCGCCCTACGCGATGTCCACGCTCAAGACGTTCCTCCTCAACACCCTTGGACTCTCCGGCCCGCTTAAGGAATCTCTGTCGCGGGTACCGGGGCAACAGTTGATCGCTTCGATCACCCACCGCCCGATGCAGTCGGATGACGGGACGATGCGGCTGATGGCACAGATCGGATCGACCGCTCGCGCCACCTAAAGGGAGGGGGAGGGCGAAAGCCCTCCCACCGCTTATGACATCAGGCATTTTCCATTCCATATCAGTTAACGACATCACTATCCCTCCCAATCGACAGCGCAAGGTACGTTCCAGTGCTCACATCCCCAATCTTGCTAAGTCTATACGCGAGCACGGTCTCATTCATCCCATCGTCATCACTCGCGATCTCATATTGGTGGCCGGTGAGTGTCGTCTCACTGCCGTCCGCGATCACCTTAGCTGGACTAACATCCCCGCGCAATATCAGGATGAACTCGAAGAGTGGGTGCTGTGGGGCATCGAGCTTGAAGAGAATATAAGCCGTTCTGATCTGGATTGGCGCGACAAGACAACCGCGATTGCTCGCTACCACGAACTGCGCAAGGCTGCGGACCCTTCATGGAGTCAGGCGAAGACGGCGGAAGCCATCAGTGTTACACAACAAACAGTTCAGGGACACCTCAAGGTAGCTTCCAACCTGAATGATCCGGTAGTGGCTGGTGCCGCCACCTTCGAGACCGCGCTTAACACAGCGAGAAGGAAAGAAGAACGGGCATTGTCCGATCAGTTGAATGCGCACAATGGCATTGTCAATACACACCAGTCCCCCATCTTAACCGCCGACTTCCATCTCTGGGCACCTACCTACACCGGCCCCCGTTTCAACCTGATCCACTGTGACTTCCCTTATGGCATCGATGCAGACCAACACCAGGGCCAACACTCCCAGCTCCGCGCCGATTACACCGATACCGCCTACGCCTATTGGGCGCTGCTTGACACACTAATCACTCACTTGGATCGCTTCTGCGCCGAGTCCGCCCACCTATTCTTTTGGTTCTCCCCGCAGCACTACTCCCAAACTTGGGAAATGCTTGAGCACCTCGATGGCTTCAAGTTCGATCCCTACCCGCTCATCTGGCAACGAGGTGAAAATGAGGGAATCGCTCCAGACCCTGCGCGCCGCCCACGCCGAGTTTATGAGACGGCATTCTTTGGCTGGCGAGGAGACCGAAAGATCATCCGAACCAAAGCCAACAGCATCGTCGCCCCAACAAACCGAGACATCCACTCCCACGAGAAGTCCGTCATTGCCCTCCAACATTTCTTCGAGATGTGTGTCGATGGAAACACCAGACTCTTCGACCCCACCTGCGGAAGCGGCTCCGCCCTCCGAGCCGCGAGAAATCTCGGTGCCCGAGACGTACTCGGCCTTGAGTCCAACCCCGAATACGCAGACGCTGCGCGACGCGCTCTCGCCGCCTGAGCGTGTCATCGTGCGCTGCGCCGATCGCATCGAGGTTATCACCTACACGAAAGATGCCACCAGCGTGGTGGTTGTTAGCCCGCGCCGCGCCCTCCAGCTTGCTCACTCCCTTATCTGCTACGCCCTTCGGATGACTGCACCATGAGCGTCCGCATGGTCCTGCTGGGCGAAGCTTGGGGTGCTAACGAGGCCGAGGCCCGCGCCCCATTCGTCGGGGCCAGCGGCGCCCAACTAATCAAACTCTTATCGGAAGCAGGTGTCGTGTCCAACGGGCGCGATCTCTCCGCTGCCCTTTGGGCACGGCAGTACCGCCACCGCGACGCACTCCTCGCCGATCAAGGCCTTCGTCTCACCAACGTCTTCAATTTCCAGCCCCCTTCCAATCGCATCGATGCGCTCTGCGGCCCTCGCCACGACGGGCTGCCGCCCCTTCGCGCTGGTAAGTATCTGCGCGCCGAGTTCTACCCCGAACTCGATCGGCTTCGCACCGAGCTTGCGGCATGGCAGCCGAACATCCTTGTCGGGTTGGGGGCTACCGCACTGTGGTTTGCTACCGGCGCGGGCCAGATCACCCGCAAGCGCGGCACCATCAGCGATACGCCCTACGGCAAGTTCCTCGCTACATTCCACCCCGCCTACCTATTGCGTGGCGCAGCAAACATGCGTCCCATAGTTGTCGCCGATCTCGCTAAGGCCCAGCGCGAGTCTGGGTCGGCAACAGTCTCCCGCCCCGACCGCACCATCTACATCCCCGAGTCCATTGAGGATATCATCGATGCCTTTCGCCAGATCGAACGGAGTCAATTGCTTGCAATCGACATTGAGACGGCCAAAGGACAGATCACCTGCATCGGCTTCGCGTGGGAGCCAGGCCAAGCCCTCGTGATCCCGATCTGGGACAACACCCGCGCCGACAATTCCTATTGGAGTGAAGTCGATGAGCCTCTCGTGTGGGAATGGGTTCGACGAATTTGCGGATTGCCAGTGCCTAAAGTCTTTCAGAACGGTCTCTATGATCTCCACTACATCTGGCGCGGATACGGCATTACAGTCGCAAATTGCCTTCATGATACAATGCTACTCCATCACGCCCTCCAACCTGAAGTGCAGAAGAGCCTTGGATTTCTTGGCTCGCTATACAGCGACGAACCAGCCTGGAAACAGATGCGACACCGTACCACCTTGAAGAGGGAAGATGTATGACCGGCTTTCGCCTCGTAATAATAGAGTCTCCCTTCCGTGCACCCTCCAAACGGCTTGCCCGAGAGAACGTCAGGTATGCCATCGCGGCTATGCGGGACTCGATAAGACGCAGCGAAGCCCCCTTCCTATCACACATGCTGTATCCAGGCGCTCTCGACGATAACATAGTCATCGAGCGTATCCTCGGTATCGACCTGGGCTACGCATGGTGGCCCGCCGCCGAGGCCATCTGCTTCTACTGCGATCTCGGTTGGTCATCGGGAATGCTCGATGCTAAGATGCGCGCCAAAGCGCAGGGCAAGAACACGGAGGAGCGTTATCTTGCGAAAGATCTCCACGCGAACCATTGACCCCGACCGGTTATCCCATAACGATGCTCTGTGGGTGTATAATGGGTTGGACAGCTGCATAACCCACGAGGTTCTCGGCGCACTTACCCCACAGTTATCCCCAACAACCGCCGCCACGTACCGCTTCAGCCGCGACCTACAAGGCCCGATCCTCGAGATGAACACGCGCGGCCTCCGTGTCGATCTGTGGCGGCGTGACGAGGTGCTTGCGGACTACCGCACCAAGATGGTCCTGCTGGAGCAACAACTCGACGCGCTCGTTCGCGACGGAATCGGCCTCTCGGAGTGGCGGGCCACCTCATCGTGGCGCTCCAATAAGGATATGTGCGCTCTTCTCTACGACAAGCTGGGCCTACCAATCCAGAGGAAGCGTCGGCCGGACGGCTCCTCCGGCCCGACCGCCGACCGTGACGCCCTCGAAGCCCTCGAATGCTACATGCTGGCCGAGCCAATCATCCGCCACACCTTCGCGCTTCGCGATCTCGGGAAGAAGATATCGTTCCTCCAGACAGCAGCGGACCCAGACGGCCGCTTACGCACCTCCTTCAACATCGCCGGGACCACGACAGGCCGACTGGCTTCGTCCTACTCGGACTTCGGGACCGGCACCAACCTCCAAAACGTAGAGAACCTCCTTCGCTCCGTCTTCGTAGCCGATCCAGGCATGAAGTTCTGTAACATCGACCTCGAACAAGGTGACTCGCGAGGTGTAGGTGCGATACATTGGCAACTCTTCCGTGATGGCCGCTACCTCGATGCTTGTGAAAGCGGGGATTTGCATACTCATGTGGCGCGAGGAGCCTTTCGTCACCTCCCTTGGAGTGGTGATGCCGCCGCCGACCGTGCATTGGCAGGTGGTAATTTCTACCGCTCCTTCTCGTACCGTGATGCAGCGAAGCGTTTGGGACACGGGACCAACTATCAGGGACAGGCCGACAAGATGTCTCGGGCCACCCATATTCCCATCACTCACATCAAGTCCTTCCAACAGAATTACCTTGAGAAGTTCCCCGCCTTCCCACTGTGGTGGCGGTGGGTCCAAGAGGCTCTGCGGGACACCCGCCAGATCACTACGCTCCTTGGTCGCCAGCGACACTTCCTCGGTGATTGGAAGGATGCGGAAACAATCCGCCAAGCAGTAGCCTATGAACCCCAATCGATCACAGCGGACACTATCGACCGTGGCCTTCTCGCGCTGTGGCGCGAGAACCGTGTCCAACTCCTGCTCCAGGTACACGACTCTGTTCTCTTCCAATTCCCCGAGCGGGAAGAGGCCGAAGTGGTGCCGTGGGCGCTTGCCCAGATACAACAACAAGTAGCCCTCAAGGGCGGTCGAACCTTCATGATCCCTGGAGATGCCAAAGTTGGCTGGAATTGGTCCGACGCCAAATACGATCCAATAACCCATTACGCAGACGCCGACCCCGATGCGCTCCGTAAGTGGAGCGACCCGACGCGCCCGCAGCGACGCACCCGAAACCCAGCTTTTCCCTGACGGAGCCGCGCCGTGGCTGCTGCAAACAATATAGCTCCCTTCTTAATGCCAGATCGCCAACTTGCATCGTGGATGGCAGGGTTCCTCGAGTACACAGAAGGTATCCAATCACCCCTCATCCACCGTCGATGGGCAGCCATCGCGACGGTGGCCGGGGCTATGGAGCGCAAAGTATGGCTGCGGTCCCAAGGCGAGAACATCTATCCAAACGTCTATGTGTTTCTGGTTGGGCCGCCAGGGACTGGGAAGACCCGCGCCCTCATGGCCTGCTGGCGCCTATGGAACACGCTCGAGGGCTACCATGTCGCCGAGATCTCTCTTACCAAAGCCGCCCTCATCGACCGGCTCGCCGAGGCAACCCGCACGATTTACACGGGTGGTATCGAGGACTACAACAGCCTTCTGATCGCCGCGCCCGAGCTTGGTGCCTTGCTTCCAAGCTACGACAGCGACTTCATGAACACCTTGACCCACCTCTACGACGGTCACCTTTACACCGAGCGCCGCCGCTCCTCTAAGCAGGACTTCCAACCCATCCTTAACCCCAATGTCAACCTCGTAGCGTGTACCACCCCCGGCTTCCTAACCTCTGCGATGCCCGCTTCGGCATGGAACGAGGGCTTCCTATCGCGCGTGTGCATCGCCTACTCCGGTGAAGTCGAGATCAAGGAGTTCGACCTTGCTGAGGTCAACCCGCATCACGGCAACGCCCGCCTCCGCGATGCCCTAATCCACGATCTCCGTAAGATCAGCGAACGCTCCGGCAAAATAGGGTGGACCGAGCGCGCCATCGCCACTGCGGAGGACTACAACCGACGCGAGTTCGACATAGTTACCGACCAAGGCGTGGCGCTGTTGCCCAAGCCAACACATCCCCGCCTGATGCACTACAACACCCGACGCCCAGTCCATTTCCTCAAACTATGTATGATCTGCGCCATCGACCGAGGCACCGAGCACATCGACCTGCCCGATGTCCTATCTGCAATCGACCTAATGATAGAGGTAGAAAAGGCAATGCCAGACGTATTCACCGCTATGTCCTCGGGAGGCGACGCCCAAGTAATCACGGACTGCATCTATTGGGTAATGACCGAGAACATTCGGGCCAAGGATGAGGGCGTTCCGATGCACCTTGTCCACGAGTGGTTGTTGAGCCGCGCTCCCGCCACGCACGTCCAGCGCATCTTCGAGCTGATGGTCAAGGCCAAGATGATCCGGGTGCTCGAGATACCCGGTGGGTACGTCGTTAAGACGAAGCCCCAGGCGGCTGTGTAGCCGCCCTATGCATCTCTTGCCGCACCTTGTTGAGCTGACTCTTCTCCATGTCCTCGGCATCTATCAATGAGTTGCGTGCCCCCTCGATGGCGCGCAACAGTTCGTCGAGCTTCACATGGATCGCCATAGTGTCACGGGTCTGCGTCGCTTGAATCAAGAACACAACCAAGAATGTGATGACAGTGGTAGCTGTGTTGATAACGAGCTGCCAAGTGTCGGACCAACCAAAGAGCGGGCCGGTTACAGCCCACACGAGGACGGTCGTGAGAGCGGCAAAGAAGGCCCATTGAGTGCCAACAACATATTCTACTTGGCGTGCAAGCTGATCAAACATCAGTGTCCCGTCTCCAGCACTCTTAGCCGCAGGTCTAGGCCCTTCTCGATGATGTCATCCTCAGTCCCTAAACTCCCAATACCTACCTCGGCCCGCGCCATAGCCCGCGCTTGATTGACGATACTCTTTATCGTGTCTATCTGTGCGCTGGATGGCATCGAACGAAACTGTGGGCTTATGATCCCGTCAAGCATGGTCTTAGCGAGCCGTCCACTGATGCGAGTGTAGTCGTCGTACTGGCGAGAGGTCAGATCAACGCCGCCGATCTGGCGACGGGGCTGATCCACATTGACGCCCAACTCGAGGAGGGTCCGGTTTACTGGGTCTTCATTGACCATCTTGAGTTGGAGTGGGCCGATGGCTCCGGCGATGAACGGCTCGCCCCAGCGGTCGCGCTTGGGCATCAGATCCTCGCGCATCCACGGCAACCGCGCCTGAAAGGCCTCCCAGGCGCTCCGTGTTTCCCGCTCGAATGGGTCGAGAGCACGGGCCGTTTGCCCTACAACTCCAGGCACCGACGATCCTACCAACCCATTGATAAAGCTCTTCCCGTGCCGCTCGTAATCAATAGTGGCCTCTACCAGCCCGGTGACGCCTCTCAGTGACAGCTTGTCGATCATGTTCCGGTAAATGGTCATACCAGCGAGGGTTGTAAAGCGATTCACCTCGAAGTCCCGACCAAATTCATCCCTCTCCGAAACCCAATACTTTGCGAGCGAAGCAAGATCAGCTGCCACTCCTATCGTATTTGAGAATGGATCGAAGCGGCGATAGCTAACCGAGATGTCGCCTATCCTTACGGAGTACGGTT
>Ga0207701_10003462_pt1 | contig 16176 bp, 10 predicted proteins | sample KBSSwiSSwithPhiX_FD_184294 | JGI IMG/M metagenome (GOLD analysis project Ga0207701, IMG submission 184294) | Switchgrass rhizosphere bulk soil microbial communities from Kellogg Biological Station, Michigan, USA, with PhiX - S5 (SPAdes) (version 2) | ecosystem: Environmental > Terrestrial >... | reverse complement strand
CGGCCACCGCCTTCGTCGGCCGCGACGCCGCCTACATCATGAACGTGCACGGCCGCTGGGTCGACGCGGGCGACGACAAGCGGGTGCGCGACTGGGCGCGCAAGGTCTTCACCGACTCGGCACCGCATGCCACCGGCGGCGGCTACGTCAATTTCCTCACCGAGGACGAAGGCGAGCGCGTGGCCGCGACCTACGGCGCGAACTACGCCCGCCTGCAGGCGGTGAAGCAGCGCCACGACCCGGGCAACCTGTTCCGCGCCAACCTCAACATCGCGCCGCAGGCCGGTGGGTAGCCGAGCGCCTCGCCATGAAGAACGTCGATGCACGCGGCTGCGCCCTCTCGGGCGCGACGCCGGCCGCGGCCGAGTCGCTGGAGCGCGCCCTGGCGGCGCTGCTGGCGTGGCGCTCGGGCGCCGAGGCGCACGTCGCGGCGGCGCTCGAGGCCTCGCCGCGCCTGGTGATGGCGCACGTGCTCCAGGGCTGGATGCTGGCCTGCGGCCGCGATCCGCAGCGCGTCGCCGCGGTGCGCAAGGTCCTCGCCCGCGCCTCGGCGCTGCCGGCGAACGAGCGCGAGCGCGCCCACCTGGCAGCGCTCGCCGCGGTGCGCGACGACGACTACGACCTCGCCAAGGCGCTGCTCGGGACGCTGCTGCGCACTCATCCACGCGACCCGCTCGCCCTGCACGCCGCCCATTCCTTCGACTACATCACCGGCGACACCACCCGGCTGCGCGACCGCGTTGCGGCGCTGCTGCCCTCCTGGACCCACGACCTGCCCGGCTATCACGCCCTGCTGGCGATGCATGCGTTCGGCCTCGAGGAGTGCGGCGAGCATGCCCGCGCCGAACGGGCGGCGCAGGCCGCACTGGCGATGAACCCGCTCGACGCCCGCGCCCACCACGTGCTGGCGCACGTGTACGAGATGACCGGGCGGGCGGCGGAGGGCGGGCGCTGGCTGACGACGCATCGCGCGACCTGGAGCGCCGACAGCATGGTCGCGACCCACTGCTGGTGGCACCTGTCGCTGTTTCACCTGGCCAGCGGCCAGGCGGATCGCGCCCTCGCGCTCTACGACGAGCGCATCCGCGCCGGCGGCTCGGTCGAGGTCGCCGACCTGATCGACGCCTCGGCCCTGCTCTGGCGGGTGCAGCTCCAGGGCGGCGAGACCGGCGCGCGATGGCGCGAGCTCGCGGCGGCCTGGGCGGTGCACATCGACGATCGCTTCTGCAGCTTCTCCGACCTGCACGCGATGCTCGCGTTCGTCGGCGCCGAGGAGTGGGAGTGCGCGAAGCGCCTCGAGCGCAGCCTGGCCTCGAGCCAGGCGCTGGCGACGCGCCACGGCGAGACCACGCGCCAGCTCGGCCTGCCCGCCTGCCGTGCGCTCGTCGCCTTCGGTCGCGGCGACGACGGCCTCGCGGTCTCCCTGCTCGCGGCCATGTCGCCCCAGGCGCGCCGGCTGGGCGGAAGCCACGCGCAACGCGACGTGCTTCAGCTCACCCTGCAGCGTGCCGTGGAGCGCCTTCGCGGCACTCAGCGCACCGGTCGGATCGAGTTCGCCACCACGTAACTCGCGATCTGCCGGCCCATCGTCTCGCTCGCTTCGAGCGCGCTGCGAAAGTGGATCCCGCCCCAGATGCGCACCACGCAGGTTTCCTCGACCATCGCGGCCAGGTTGTCGAACCGCCGGGTCAGCTTGGGATCGGCGTTGTCGGTCACGACGATCGCCGGGCCGGGGCCGGGACCGAACACCGCCTCGAACACGCCGGCCGTGATGCTGGCGAAGATCGCCGCCTGCGACGGGTACTCCGGGTGCATCGGCGTCGCGTTGAGCGGCGCCCAGCCGGGATCGCGCTCAGTCGCGTCGTTGCCGTCGAGATCGCCATTGCGAATGGCGGTGACCGGTCGCCAGCGGTTGTACTGGAACTTCGCGTCCCAATCGACGATGAACGAGTTGGCCGCAGCCATCGAGAGCCAGGCGAACAGCCGCGCGTTGTCTGCCAGGTCGAGGCCTTTGGCCGCGCTCGCCTGACGCGCCGCCTCGAACCACGCTGACGCCAGGTTCGGCTGGCTCCAGAACTTCACGGCCTCGCTCTGCTGCGGCGTGCGGCGCACGCTCTTCGTGCCGCCGAGCTCCTTGGTCTCGTTGTAGTCGCGGGCGTAGGCGGCGCTGGTCAGCGCCGGCGGTGGCCCCGGTCGGAACTGGTCCGGGCGCGCGAACACCCACGGCTTGGCGCGGGCGTACTCGGCGAACAGCGGCGGCGCCGTCGGGATCCAGACGCCGGGCGTCGTCACCGGCCGATAGGTGTCGGGCACGTTGGTCGCATCGTCGGCACGGTCGGCGATCGCCGCGGCCGCGGCCCGCTCGCCGATCGCCACGCCCGCGCTCCTGGCGGCGCCGTCGGGCAGCGGTGCGAGCGCGGCCGCGTAGGCCGCGTCGACCTTGGCCTTCTGCGTCGGCGCAAGGACGGCCAGCACGCCGCGCGCTGCCGTCAGCGCCGCCACCTCGACCGAGGCCGAAGGATCGGGGGCGCCGACGAGCGCATGGCGGGCGTAACGGTTCTGCACCCCGTTGACCGCGTCCGACATCGCCACGTGCATGATCGCCAGGCCACGAATCTGCGGGTTGCCGCCGATGCCCGCCGCCTTGAAGGTGTCGAAGGCGACGACGTTCCAGTCGGAAACGACGTCGGCGCGAGCGCCTGCGGGGATGAGCGCGAGGGCCAGGAAGGCCGGGGCGATGCGTTTGGCAAGGAAGACCATTGCTTCTCCGGTGCGTGCTTGGGGCCGGCGGATAGTGACCAATCACCGCCCGCGCGTCCAGACAAACCGTGCGGGCCGCAGGGGAACGGGCGCTTCTTGCGGATCTTCAGAACCCTTCAGGCGTCTTTAAGACGGGCAAAGGACTGCTCAGGGGGTGCGGCCGGACAGTAGCGCCATCGACAACACATCGATGTCGCCGACCCAGGAGCCGCACCATGAACACCCTCTCCCGCACCGCCCGCCTGATCTCCGCCGCCGCCGCCGTCGCCATCACCCTGGCGCTGCTCCAGGCGATGTTCGCGATCGCCGAGCCGCAGCGCAGCACCCTGATCGCCAAACTGGAGCGCGCCGACCCTCCGGTCGCGACAACCGTCGCCGTGGCGCTGGCGCCGACCACCGGCGCCAAGATCGCCAAGTGATGCTCGACCTGCCGGCCGCTCAGGTTGCCGGCTTCAGCGCATGCACCGCGACCGCCGTCGAGCTGCCCGGCAGCACGGCCGGCGAGACGGTGTCGGTCGATACCCGTCCGGCGACAGCGGCGCGGGTCGCGCCGTCGATCAGCACCGCGCCGGCGCTGCCGCCGGCCAAAGCCTCCAGCCGGGCCGCGCGCTCCACCGCCGCGCCGACGCAGACGTACGCGGTGCGCTGCGGCGTACCGGTGTAGCCCGCGACCACCTCGCCGGTGGCGATGCCGATAGCCAGCCCCACCGGGGCCTTTCCGGTCGCGATCCGTTCGGCGTTGAACTGCGCCATCAGCTCGCCCATCTCCCGCGCCGCCCGCACCGCCGCTCCCGGCGCCACGCCGCTCGCTGAAGGCATCGCCGCGCCGAACGCCGCGCTGATCGCGTCGCCGGCGATCTGCAGGACGGCGCCGCCCTGGCTTTCGACGGCGTCGAGCATCAGCGTCGTCCAGCTGCCGAGGAGCTCGAGCGTCTCCTGCGCCGGCTGGCTCGCGGCGAGGGCGTCGAGCTCGCGCAGGCGGGCGACCAGGATCGTGGCCTCGGTCCGCAGGCCGGTCGCGGCGCCGGGCGCGGCCTCGCCGACGGCGCCGGGCGCAAGGCGGGCGAGCAGCTCGCGCTGCCGGTCGCGCAGGTGCTTGCGTTCCAGGCTGGAATCGACCCGCGCCTTGAGCAGCACCGGATTGACCGGCTTGTGCAGATAGTCGTCGGCGCCGAGCTCGATGCAGCGTGCGATCGGGGCCACGCCTTCGAGCGAGCTGGTGACGATCACCGGCACGTCGTGCAGGGCCGCCGGGTCGGCGGCGCGCTGCTCGAGCAGGCCGAAGCCGTCCATCTCGGGCATCTCCAGGTCGAGCAGCAGCAGGTCGAAGGGCTCGCTGCGCAGCTTCTCGAGCGCCGCCCGGCCGTTGTCGGCGCTCGCCACGGTGTGGCCCATCAGCTCCAGCGAACGGCAGAGCAGGAGGCGGTTGACCTTGTTGTCGTCGGCGACGAGAAGGCGGGCGCCGCGTTGGGAGGTGCCGTGGCCTGCGCGCAGCGCGGGCCGGACCTTCGCCTCGGCGGCCGCGGCGACCGTGAACTGGTAGCCGCGCCCCGGCACGGTGGCGATCGCCTGCGCCCCGAGCACCTTGCGCAGGGCCGAGATCTGCACCTGCAGGTTGTTGTCTTCGACCACCAGGCCGGGCCAGACGACCTCGATCAGCTCCTCCTTGGGCACGACCCGGTCGCGTCGCGCCACCAGGGCGGCGAGCAGGTCGAAGGCCCGGCTGCCGAGCGTCACCGGCTCGCCGTCGACGAGCAGCCGCCGCTCGGCCGTGAGGATCGCGAACCGGCCGAAGGGGCCGACCGACACTTCTGCGCTCATGGCCGGGCCAGGGCCTTCAGGGCCACGAGCGTGGTCTCGAATTCCCGCGCCAGCGCATCGATGCCCCCCGCGCCGGCCGGCAGCCCGCCGAGCTCGAGCTCGCGCGCCAAACCAGCGAGCCGGGTCGCGCCGAAGGTGCTGCTGTTGCTCTTCAGCGAGTGCGCGGCACGGCGAAAGCGTTCGGCCGCACCGGCGGCGAGCGCGCTGCGCATCTCGGCGAGGAGCGGCGGCGCTTCCTCGGCGAAGGTGTCGACGAGCTCGGCGACGAAGTCGGCGCCGGCGTTCGCCTGCAGCTCGTCGAAGGTGTGCGGGTCGATCACGGCGGCGCTCATGGCATCGGCTCCTTGGCCTCGCGGCGGGGTTCGGTCCGGGTCAGCGCGGCCACCAGCTCCTCGACCCGGATCGGCTTGGTCACGTAGTCGTCCATGCCGGCGGCGAGGCAGGCCTCGCGGTCGCCCTGCATCGCGTTGGCCGTCATCGCGACGATGCGCGGCCGCTCGTCGGCCGGCAGGCGGGCGACGATCCGGCGCGTCGCCTCGAGCCCGTCCATCTCCGGCATCTGCACGTCCATCAGCACCACGTCGTAGGGCTGGCGCTCGATCGACTCGATCGCCTCGATGCCGTTGCTCGCCAGGTCGGCGCGGTAGCCCATCTGCTGCAGCAGGCGCAGCGCCAGCTTCTGGTTGACGACGTTGTCTTCGGCCAGGAGGATGCGCAGCGGGTGGCGCGTGGCCAGGCCGGCGTCCAGCGCCGTCGCCGGGCCGCGCGCCGGCGTGGTCGAGGCCGTGTCGGCGTCGCCGAGCAGGCCGACCAGCGTGTCGAAGAGGTGCGACTGGTGCAGCGGCTTGCCGAGGTAGGCGTTGAACAGACCCTCGGTATCGCCCGCCTCGCGCCGACCGAGCGAGCTGAACAGCACCAGCGGCAGGGCGGGCCGGGAGCGGTGCAGCTCGGCCGCGAGGGCGAGACCATCCATCTCGGGCATGTGCATGTCGAGCACCGCCAGGTCGAAGGCCGCGCCATCGCCGATCCAGCGCAGCGCCTCGGCCGGCGAGCCGGTGTCGCGCGGCAGCATGCCCCACTTCGCCGCCTGCAGGGACAGCACCTTGCGGTTGGTGGCGTTGTCGTCCACCACCAGCATCCGCTTGGCGGCGAGGGCTGGCTGGCGACCGAGCAACGGGCGGCGGAGGACCTGCGGCGACTCGGCGACCGGCGCGACGATGCTGAACGAGAAAGTCGAGCCCTGACCCGGGCCCCGGCTCTCGGCGCGCATCGAGCCGCCCATGAGCTCGGCCAGGCGCCGGCTGATCGCCAGGCCGAGGCCGGTGCCGCCGTAGCGTCGCGTGGTCGACGAGTCGGCCTGCGAGAACGATTCGAAGAGGCGCCCCATGCTCTCGGCGCTGAGGCCGATGCCGGTGTCGCGCACCGCGAACGTCAGCTCGGCGCTGCCCGCGACCGGACGCGACGAGACGGTGAGAACGACCTCGCCAGCATCGGTGAACTTCACCGCGTTGGCGAGCAGGTTGAGCAGGATCTGGCGCAGCCGGGTGACGTCGCCGTCGAGCGCGGCCGGCACCTCGCCCTCGAACAGGTAGGCGGTGTCGAGATGCTTCTCGGCGGCGCGCGGGGCAATCAGGTCGAGCGCCGACTCGACGCACTCGCGCAGGTCGAAGGGCTGCGCCTCGATGTCCATCCGCCCGGCCTCGATCTTGGAGAAGTCGAGGATGTCGTTGATGATCGTCAGCAGCGCGTCGCCGCTGTCGCGGATGGTCGCAGCGAAGTCGCGCTGCTCGTCGTTGAGGCCGGTGTCGAGCAGCAGGCCGCTCATGCCGATCACCGCATTCATCGGCGTGCGGATCTCGTGGCTCATGGTGGCGAGGAAGGCGCTCTTCGCCTCGTTCGCGGCCTCGGCTGCGGCCCGCGCCGCCTGCGCCTCGTTGAACAGGCGCGCGTTCTGGATCGCGATCACCGCCTGGTCGGCGAAGGTGCGCAGCAACGCGTTGTCGCGCTCGCGCAGACTGTCGCCGTCCTTTCGCATCATCGAGAGCGAGCCGATGCCGCGGCCCTCCCACATCAGCGGCGCGACCACCATCGCGCTGCCGAGCCGGGCGGCGGCCTGGACGCCCGGCTGCGCCGTGTCGGCGCCGCCGCGGGTCTGCTGCGGAATCTCCACCAACCGGCCGCTGGTGATGGCGCGCTCGGTGAGCGTGCCGGCCAGGGGCCGCGGGAACGCGCCCTTGATGTCCGCCTCGACCTTCGCCGCCTCGCTCTCGCCGAGCTCGGCCCGCGCCGCCGCGGTCAGGCGATACACCGGCAGGCTGACGCGGTCCCCTTCCTCGACGATGCCGAGCGCGAACGCCTGCGCCGGGAACAGCCGTTCGCAGCATTCGACGATCTTCTCGAACACCGGCTGCGCGTCGGCCATCGAGCTGCTCACGACCTGCAGCACCTCGGCGGTGGCGGTCTGGCGCTCGAGCGCGGCCTTGGTCTCGTCGAACAGGCGCGCGTTCTGCAGGGCGATCATCGCCTGCCGCGACAGACCGACCAGGAACTCGAGCTCGTACGCTTCGAACGGCTGGCCACCGTTGCGCCACACGGCCATCGCGCCCTGCACCCGCTCGCCGGCAAGCAAGGGAACGGCCATCAGGCGCTCGTCGCTGCGCCTGTCGGTGCCGGGAATCTGCACCCCGCGCGGGTCGGCACGGGTGTCGTTGATCAGCTCGGGCCGGCCGCTTTCGAGCAGGTTGCCGATGATGCCGACGCCGACCTGCACGGTGGCCGCGCGCAGCGATCGCAGCGCCTCGGCCGACTCGCCGACGGCGACGATGGCGCGATGCGTCTTGCCGTTCGGATCGGGCAGGAAGATGGCGCTGTTGCTCGCCCCCAGCAGGTCCCTCGCGTGACCGGCGATCCGGTCCATCACCGTCGCCAGGTCGAGCGACGACGACAGGTCACGGCCGACGTCGGACAGCGCCGACGACTCGCGCGCATGGCGCTCGGTCTCGGCGAAGAGGCGCGCGTTCTCGATCGCCCCGCCCATCGATGTGGCCACGGTCTCGAGCAGACGCAGCGCCGATTCGTCGAAGGCGTGCTCGCGGTGGAGGTCCTCGACAACCACGTAACCCATGACCCGCTGCCGGCCGACGATGGGCACCGCGGCCACCGAACGGCTGCGCGGCGTACCCGGCAGGCAGGTGACGCCTTGCGCCTCCTGCTCCTCCCAGGTGCCCGTGACGTAGGACTTGCCCTCGGCCAGCAGCCGCACGGTGGGGGGGCCGAGTCCGTCGGCGACCCGGACCCGCAGGCCCGGAGTCTCGCGCTTTCCCTCGTAGTGGCCGTAACCGCGGCGACAGTACGCCGGGTCCTCGTCCCACCACCAGATGCCGAGATCGGGCGAGCCGAGCACCTCGCGCAGCTTGTCGCCGACGAGGTCGACGATCGTCTGGAAGTCGAGCTCGGCGCCGATGCCCTGCTGGATGCTGTTGATCACCGCCAGCTCGGCGCTGCGCTGCTCGGTCTCCTTCAGCAGCCGCTGGGTCTCGTCGAACAGACGGGCGTTCTCGAGCGCCACGCCCATCGAGGCCGCCACGGTCTGCAGCAGACGAACCTCGGACTCGCCGAAGGCGTGCTCGCGTTCGTGGTTCTCGAGCTGCACCGCGCCGAGGACGCGGTCGCTGCCGATGATCGGCACCCAGACGACGCATTTCGCCATGTCGGTGCCCGGGATCGGCTCGCCGGTCATCGCGATCAGCTCGGCCTGGGTATGAGCGACGACCGGCGCGCGGGTCTGGTTGATGCGTTCGCCCGGACCACCGGGCCGCCGGCGCCACGGCTTGTGGTGCATCCGCTGGCCGTGCTCGTAGAAATAGAGCGGATGCACCAGATCGGTCTGCGGGTCTCCCCAGGAGATGCCGATGTCGCCGGTGTGCAGGACCTCGCGCAGCTTGTCGCCGACGAGGTCGACGATCTCCTGGAAATCGAGCAGGCCGGCCATGCCCTGCTGGATGCTGCCGATCACCGCCAGCTCGGTATTGCGCTGCTCGGTTTCCTTGAGCAGGCGTTGCGTCTCGTCGAACAGGCGCGCGCTCTGCAGCGCCATGCCCATGGCGCTGCAGACGGTGGTGAGCAGGCGCACGTCGTCGTCGCCGAAAGCGTTCTCGCGCTCGAAGTCGTCGACGTTGACGACCGCGATCACCCGGCCTGCCGAGACCACCGGCGCGCGCATGTAGGAGAGGGGCATCTCGGTGCCCGGCACCGGGTGGCTGCCGACCTCGCGGCTGTTCACCGTCACGCCGACGCGCTCGCGGATCACCCGCCGATTGAACTCGTTCTGCCGCACCTCGAAGGGCGCGACGTCGTCGCGGCGCAGGCCATGCTCGTAGAAGTAGGCTGGCGTGGCGACGCGCCCGGCCTCGTCGAGCCAGCAGATCGCGAGGTCGCCGGTGGAAAAGACCTCGCGCAGCTTGTCGCCGACCAGATCGACAATCGCGTGCAGGTCGAGCTGCGCCACCAGGCCCTGCTGGATGCTGTTGATCACCGCCAGCTCGGTGTTCCGCTGTCGCTCCGCCTCGAAGCTCTGGGCGTTCTGCAGCGCCAGGCTGAGGCTGGCCGCAACCGTCGTGATCAGCTTGACGTCGCTCTCGCCGAAGGCGTGCTCGCGCTGGTGGCCGATGCAGATCAGGCCGGTGGCCTGCTCGCCGCTCACCAGGGGCGCATAGACGAAGGAGTGGTCGACCGTCGGCCCGCCGATCACCTTGGTCTCGATGCCGTGCTCGGCCTTGAACGCGGACATCTCCGCCTGGGTGCCGAACACCGCGGCCTGCCGCGTGCGCAGCACCACGCCACCGATGCCGTGGCGGCTGCCCTGGGGCTGCGGGGGCGGGCGGTAGCGCTCGCCGTGGTCGAGGAGGTAGGGATAGGTGACGATGTCGCGCACGGCGTCGTGCAGGGCGATGCCGACGACCTCGGCGCTGAACACCTCACCGAGCTTGCGGCCAACCAGCTCGATGATCGCCTGAAGGTCGAGCTCCGCCACCAGCCCCTGCTGGATGCTGTTGATCACCGCCAGTTCGGCGTTGCGCTGCTCGGTTTCCTTGAGCAGCCTTTGCGTCTCGGCGAACAGCCGCGCGTTCTCGAGCGCCGCGCTCATGCTGCCGGCAAGGGTCTCGAGCAGGCGCACGTCGCTCTCGCCGAAGGCCTGCTCGTACTGCAGGTCGGCCAGCGTCAGCATGCCGACCACTTCGTCGGCCACCAGCAGCGGCACCATCAGCTGCGACTTCGGGAAGGTGGGCGCATAGGGCAGGATGCGCGAGCCGAGCCTCGCGGCCGCGCCATCCAGCTCCTCGTTGATCAGGAGCGTGCGCCGGGTCCGCAGCACCTCTGCGCCAAAACCGCTCGGCGGCCCGGACGGCAGGCTCTGGCGGACGCCGTCGTGGCGGATGTAGGGGAAGTGCATCAGGCCGGCGGTGCGGTCAAGGATGCGGATGCCGACCGTGGCGCGCGGGAACACCTCCGCCAGGCGGTCGCCGACCGCGTCGTACACCCGCTGCAGCTCGAGCTCGCCGGCGAGCGCGTCCTGCACGGCGCTGACGACGGCGAGCTCGGCGGCGCGCTGCCGCTCGGCTTCGTAGCTGCGGGCGTTGAGCAGCGCCACGCCCATGCTGCCGGCCACGCTCTCCAGCAGGCGCACGTCGGTCGAACCGAAGGCGTTGTCGCGCTCGTGGTTCTCGAGCCCGATCGCGCCGAGCACGCGATCGCCGGCGAGCATCGGCACGATGAGCAGGCTGCGCGCGCGGTCGGTGCCCGGCCGGACGGGAACGCCACGGTCGAGCTGCTCCTTGACCGAGCCGAACAGCGCCGGCCGGGGATCCTCGCGGTAGAACCGGTATTGCACCGATCCGGGCTCGGGCGTGCGCTTGAACGGCGACAGGCGCACGCCATGCTCGCAGGCGTAGAGGTAGTGCACGGTGCCGGTCGCCTCGTCCCACCAGCGGATGCTCATGTCGCCGGTGGCGAAGACCTCGCGCAGCTTGTCGGCGACGACGTCGACGATCGACTGGAAGTCGAGCGCCGCGCCCACCGCGTGCTGGATGCTGTTAATCACCGCCAGCTCGGCGTTGCGCTGCTCGGTCTCCTTGAGCAAGCGCTGGGTCTGGTCGAACAGCCGCGCGTTCTCGAGCGCGGTGCCGAGGGTGGCGCCGATGGTGGTCAGCGAGCGCAGGTCGGCATCGTCGAAGGCGTGCTCGCGCTCGTGGTTCTCGATCACGATCATGCCGAGCACGCTGCGGCTGCCGCGGATCGGCGCGCCCAGGATCGACAGGCACTGATCGGTGCCCGGCACGGCGCCGCCCATGCCGGCGGCGTGCTGCTCCGCGACGGTGCCGAGGAACGCGCCCATACCCTCACGCAGAAGCCGATTCGCCGGCTTGTTCTCCGGGGCAATCTTGCGAGCCCCCCCCGACGGCAGACGGCGGCCGTGCTCGACGGTGTAGAGGCTGGTGACGGTCTCGGACTGCGGGTCCCACCAGCGGATGCTCAGGTCCTCGCTGCCGAAGACCTGCTGCAGCTCGTCGCCGACCCGCTCGACGATCGCCTGGAAGTCGAGCCCGGCCGCCATCCCCTCGTGAATGCGGTGGGTCAGGGCCAGCTCGCCGCTGCGCTCCTCGAGCTGAAGCGCCATCTCGGCGCTGCGACGCGCACTCGCAAGCTCGACGGCGCCGCGCCGCGCGAGCCCGGCCAGGCGGTCGCGGTCGGCGGCGGTGAAGCGGCCGTGGCGGCCGTCGACGTCGGCGTAGAGGAAGCCGAGCCGCTCGCGGCCGGAGCCGAGCGGGGCGACGATGCAGCTGCGCTGGCGGCGTGCTTCGACGCCCTCGGGACCGTGGCGCAGCTTCGCCTTTCCGGTGCGCCGGGCCTCGTCGAGCCAGGGAACGATCGCCGCGAGCAGCCCGACCGGTTGCTCGCGGCGCGGCAAGCGGAAGGCGGCGACGCGCGGGCCGGCGTGCGCTTCGAGCAGCAGCATCACCCGTCGGGCACCGCAGAGCGCGGCCGCCTCGGCGACCAGCCGGTCGCAGATCGCCGCCTCTGCGGGCGAGCCGGTTGAAGGGCGCCGGGCGCTCATCCGCCGCTGCTCATCGATCGCCTCTCCTCCTCGACCTTTGTCGGCCGATTATTCGGCATGCCCGGCGGTCGCCCGACGGGCACGGTCCGGGAGTTCAACGAACGACGGCGATCGGCGCGGCCTGGGCCAGCAGCGAGCTGGCCACCGGCGGCTGCGCCATCGCGAAGACGGCGGACAGCAGGCCGCAAGTGATCGCGATCGAGGCGACGAGGCGGACGGCGCGGGGGGTGGTGTTCATGGCGGGACTCCTGGGTAGCGGTCGTTGTCGATGGCGCTACTGTGTCCGGGCGACCCCGTTCAGTCCTTTGCCGGCCTGAAACCGACCTGAAGCGTTATGAAAGACAGGCCTCCGCAGCCAGGGCAGGTCGCCCCGGTTGCAGCGGCCGGGCCGACCGAACCCCGGCGAAGCCGGACTACGGCGTCGCTTTGACCAGGATGACCAGGTCGTTGAAGTCGGGCTCGGCCGGACCGCCGTAGCCGTCGTCGAAGGTCAGCGTCCAGCCCTGGGCGAAGTCGCCGCTGACCTTGAGGGCCGGGGAAAAGGCGATCGTCGAGCCCGAGAAGGTGCCTGAGAGCACCGACATTTGCAGCGCGGTGCCCGCGGGGAACGGCGCTCCGCCGCCGATCGACACGGGGACGCCAATCGGGTCGAAGCAGCCGTCGGAGAACACCGTCTGCGTCACCGGCGAGGTGAACTGGACGGTGTTGTGCCGGGCGCTGCAGGCGTGGCTCACGAGCGTCACCGTCACCCGCGCCGCCTGCGTGAGCATGAGGGAACAGCTGGCCGATATACAGCCCAGGGTCGTCACCGGCGGTGCGACGACGATGGTCCGCACACTGGTGCTGCTCGTGCCGGCGGCGTCGGTCACGGTGAGGCGCACGGTGTAGGTGGTCACCGGCATATTCGCGTAGGTGTGCGTGGCCGGATTCGTCGCCGCCAATGTCACCGTGTCGCCGAAGTCCCAGAGCCGCGACTGCGGGATGCTGCCGGCGTCGTAGGTGCTGGTGTCGGTGAAGGTGCAGTCGAGGGAGATGCAGCTGGCGTTGAAGCTGGCGTGCGGCCCCGCAACGGCCGGCGGGGCGGTCACCGTGACCGACCTGGTGGCGGTGCTCCGCAGCCCCTGGGAGTCGATGACGAGCAGGCTGACGGTATAGGTGCTCGCCGCGGCGTAGGCGTGGGCGGCGTCGGGGGTGCTCGCGGTTGGCGACCCGTCGCCGAAGGTCCAGGTGTAGGCAATGATGTTGTCGTTGGTGTCCTGGCTGGTGCTGAGATTGACGAAGTTGCACGTCAGGTCGACACAGGAAAAGGCGAAGTTTGCTGTGGGTGCGGTCTTGGCCGGCCCGGAGGAGCCGCCCCCGCCGCAGGCCGAGAGGGCCAGAACGAGGGGGAGGGAAAGTGCTCTGAGCCAGTGGTGCATGACGTGCCCCTATTGAATTGGAAGGTTCTAAGGCAAAAACCGCGCCCGGAGACCGGCCATCCGACGAACGGGACGCCGATCATCACCCGGAAGCCGGCTCGCGTTCCAGCGCCGCCACCCCCCTATTCCCGGGTCGTCGCCCTCAACCGCCCGCGGCCAGCTCCCGCTCGAGCACCTTCGGGTTCTCCCGCCAGCGCTCCAGCCACTCCTGGGCCACGTCGCCCGGATACGCGTCCTCGATGCCTTCCTTCAGCGCCTTGACGATCGCGCTCGCGAGCGCCGCCGGCGCGACCTTGGGCGGCGGCAGGTTCTGGTTCCACTCGTCGTCGATCGGCCCCGGGAAAACGTTGATCACGCGGATGCCGGCCGGGCGCATCTCGGCGCGCAGGCACTGCGCCAGCGAGTATGCCGCGGCCTTCGAGGCCGAGAAGGTGCCGTGCGGCGGGTAGTTGGAGAGCGCGTAGACCGAGAGCAGGTTGACCCAGGCCGCCGCGTGCGTCTCTCCGTCGGCCGAGCGGCCCTTCAGCGCCGGGCCGAACTCCTGCGCCAGGCGCAGCAGGCCGAAGTAGTTGATGTCCATCTCCGCCTTGGCGACGTCGGTACCGCGCCGCGAGGCGATGCCGTAGGCGCGGTGGACCTCGGCGTTGTTGACGACGATGTCGACCTTGCCGCCGATTTCCCCCGCCAGCTCGGCCACCGAGCGGCCGTTGGTCAGGTCGAGCGGCACCAGCGTCACCTGCGGCAGCGCCGTGATGTCGTCGAGTCCCGGCAACTTCTTCCACGGCTCGGCATGGCCGACCCAGACGATCTCGGCGCCGGCCTTCACCAGCGCCTTGACCAGCGCCTGGCCGACCTCGGTCTTGCCGTCGGTGACGAGGATCTTCCTGAACTTGGGGTCGCTGGTCATTTCGCGCAGCATCTTGTCGTCGGCCATGTGTTCGCTCTCCTCGGGCGGGAATCCGATCAGCACCGCGGCGCCGGCGCGGTCGAGGCGCGCGCCGACATGGACGCGCACCGGCTTCGGGGTCACCGGCGACGCGACGTCGCCGTGCAGGTGAACGATCACCGTCGGCCCGGCATCGAGCCGCACCAGGCCCAGCCGCCATGGCAGCCGCTCGCGGTAGAACGGATCGTTGCTGTGGTGGAGCACGGTCTCGGCGAGCAGCTCGCCGGCGCCGGATTGCGGCGTCCACTTCAGCTCGGGCGAGAGGCAGCGGTGGCAGGCATCGCGCGGCGGGTACTGCACCGCCTGGCAGCGCTTGCACACCTGCAGCTCGAACCGGCCCTCGGCGGCGGCCGCGGTCATGCCGAGCGCGGTGCGGCCGCGCGCCCAGGGCGGCAGGTTCATCTGCCGGGTGCGCAGCACCGGATTCTTGCGCCGCGGCTTCATCAGCGGCATGGTCATGCCGCGCTCCCTGCGATCGCGAGGGCGGCGGTCATGACGACGCCTTGCCGAGAATGACGGCGCCGGTGCACAGGCACCGGTCGTAGGTGACCATGCCGAAGCCGGCCACCAGGCCGAGCTCGGCGTCCTTCACCGCGCGCTCGCCGGCCTCGCCGGTGAGCTGGCGGATCGCCTCGGTCATGCCGAGAAAGCCGCCGGAGCAGCCCGCTTGACCTGCGGAGAGCTGGCCGCCGCTGGTGTTGTTCGGGAAGTCGCCGTCGTCGGTGAGGCTGCGCGAGCGCACGAAGGCCGGGCCTTCGCCTTTTCCGCAGAACCCCAGGTCCTCGAACTGCAGCATCACCACGACCGGATAGTCGTCGTAGGTCTGCACGAAGTCCACCTGCTCGGGCCGCACACCGGCCTGAGCGTAGAGGTCGTCGCGATCGACGAGCCAGCCGCCGCGCAGCAGCACCGGATCGTCGGCGAACGCGTTGTGCCGCTCGATCGCGCCGCGCAGCAGCACATGCGCCAGGCCGAGGTCCCGGGCGCGCGCCTCGCTCATCACCAAAAAAGCCTCGGCGCCGGCACAGGGCATGACGCAATCGAACAGGTGGATCGGCTCCGAGATCGGCCGCGCGTCCATGTACTGCTCGAGCGAGAGCGGCACCTTGAATACCGCGTTCGGGTTCTTCAGCGCGTTGGCGCGCTGGGCGACGCAGATGCGGCCGAAGTCCTCGCGGGTCGCGCCGTGCGCCCGCATGTAGGCCGCGGTGATGAAGGCGAAGATCGAGTTCGGCCCGCCGGAGCCATAGGGATAGCTGGCGTCGCGGGCGAAGTGCGAGAAGCCGCCGAGCATCTGCCGGAACGACTCGACGTGGTTGGCGTCGGCGGCAATGCAGGCGACGATGTCGGCGTCGCCCGCCTGCACCGCGCGCGCGGCGCGGCGCAGGGCCATCACGCCGGAGGCGCCGCCGGTCGGGATGTGATCGAGCCAGCGCGGGCTCACGCCCAGATGCTGGGTGACGCCGACGGCGGTGTCGGGGGCGAGCGAGAAGCTGCTGACGGTGAGGCCGTCGATCCGCTCCTTGGCGATGCCGGAGCCCGCCACCAGGGCCTCCAGGGCTTGGCCGATGAACCAGTGCGCGCCGTGGGTCGAATAGCGCCGATAGGGCACCGTCACCGGCACGGCAACGGCGACGCCCTCGTACGACGCCCGCGGCACGTCAGGCGCCGTCGTCGTCGCCCTTCGGGGCGGCGTCGGGGGTGCTAGGCGGCGGCGGCGCGGCGGGAGTCCTCGGCTTCAGGACAGGAGGCGGCGTGATCCCGGCGATGCCGCTGAGCGCGCCCGCGTCCGGGCCTGCGAGCTCGCCGGCGCGCGTCAGCCCGCCCGCGCCGCTCAGGGTGCCCGCGCCGCTCAGCTCCCCGGCAGCCGAAAGCTCCGCCGCGCTCGTGAGCGTGCCGAGCGCGGAGACCCCGCCCTGGCCGGCGGCCGCGTCGATCCGCTTCTGCCGACGCTTGAGCATCCGCATGTCGTGGCACTGCGGGCTGCTCGGCAGGCGCTTGGCGAGCTGCGCCAGCTCGCCGCGCTGCACCTTCTGCGACGAGGTCAGCGGCAAGGCATCGACGAAGGCGACATAGCCCGGCGCCTTGAAGTACGAGAGCCGGGCGAGAGCGTGGCG
>Ga0207701_10003461_pt1 | contig 16177 bp, 16 predicted proteins | sample KBSSwiSSwithPhiX_FD_184294 | JGI IMG/M metagenome (GOLD analysis project Ga0207701, IMG submission 184294) | Switchgrass rhizosphere bulk soil microbial communities from Kellogg Biological Station, Michigan, USA, with PhiX - S5 (SPAdes) (version 2) | ecosystem: Environmental > Terrestrial >... | reverse complement strand
CTGATCGCGTCTCCATCTGGCCGCGCGCTGTTGTTCCTATCTGCGACTGGGGCTGCGCCATCTACTCTTGCGTCGACTGCTCTACCCCAGACGGCCGTGTGCTGACCTATCACTCTGGTGAACTGCTTTGGGATGCTGCTGGAGAGCATGTCGTGAGTCTCGACCAAGCGTTCGCGTTGAGTCACGAACAGCTCGTTGATTTCTTCGACGACTGGGCAAGGAGCATAGACCTTTGGTCGCTGATGTTTGAGGACGATCCGACCAAGTCGCGCGTGGTCGGCATCAACCCCTTCACGCGGAAGCCGATGACATTTGCGGCCCCGTCAGCGACTGCGCCGACGAAGGCGACCAGCATGATCCTCGAAGCCCAGCGTGGGGGAACGCCGCCCACCCCACCGTTGCAGTCGGACGGGCGCGTCGGTCGCTATGCTCCCTCGTGCGCCCGCCGCTGAACGGCAGTATCGTTGGTCAGACAGGGGTTTCGGTGTCGATGATTGACGAGGTTCTGGCGGAGTTCCGCAACGCCGCGATCGAGAAGGCCGACTTCGCGAGCCCAGCGCGACGCGATAGTGATCTCCACGACCGCATGAAGAACGCACTCATCCGCCTTCGCGAGGCGGGCGATAGCGGTGAAGCCGCATTTCGTCGTCTTCTCGAAGATGAGTCGCCGCATGTTCGGTCCTGGGTTGCGGCGGAACTCTTGTCCCGCGGAGAAATGACCGCGGTCGCCGTCCTCGAAAGGCTTTCCCGCGAGCCGGGCTCGATCGGATTCGATGCCCGGACCACGCTGAATGAGCATGAGGCGGGGCGTCTACGTTCGCCGTTCGGACTGCTGCCCAACCCGCCGTTGCAGACGGACGGCGCTTTGCGCCGCCGCTGAACGGCCGTATCGTTGGGCAGTCGATCCGGTGAGCTCGAGTGGTACCAGACCTTAGCGAGCTGGTTGTGTGTGGCCACTACCTGGCCGACTCACTCGGTCTGCCGCGCGCGGACGACGAGGCACTTCGGGAGGAACTGGTTGAAGTCTTAGCGCGGAAGCACCTCGTAGAAGGCGCGCGTAAGGGGATAATTACACGCCAGGAAGCCCGAGACGTCGTCCTGGACCACATATGGACATTCATCTGCGACGCGTCGGGAGCATCCCTCTCAATCGGTTGGCAAGATGACCCGGCGCTGAGAGAGCGAGTAGAAATGGCGCTCTTTGGGGACTCCTGAGCGCGCGGCTGCCCAACCCGCCGTTGCAGTCGGACGGGCGCGTCGGTCGCTGCGCTCCCTCGTGCGCCCGCCGCTGAACGGCAGTATCGTTGGACAGACAGCGATGACGCGATTCAAGGAGCTCGAGCGAATCGAGGCAGCGCTGGAGAGTGGTGTCCACGCCGAGCTTGAGTGGGCGCTCAGGTATTGCGAGGCACGGATCGCGGTCTCGCCGTCGTCGCGACACGAGAAGGCGTGGCAGCAACGCCGCGCGAAGGTTCGAAGCCGGCTGGGAGCACGGGCGGCCTCGTCGACCCGAGCCGATATCCCAGAGCGCTAAACCCTCGCCGGTGGGCGTCCTTTGGCTGTCCAACCAGCCGTTGCAGCAGTCGAACGCCACGCCCTTCCGCTCGGAGCTGAACTCATGCCGCGACGCCGCGGGCTGCGCCCGCGGCTCCTCGCGGCCGTGTTACGCTCGAACGCGACCTTGGCGTTCGCTGCTGAACGGCAGGTCGTTGGGCAGACAGGAACACGCTGAAATGGCGGCGACGGTTTCGATCAAGGAAGTCGTGGATGCGCTCGAGACGGCGTCGGACGAGATGTCCAGCTACGTGAATCGCGCGAGCGGGAAGGTGGTCACCATGTCCCACGAAGATCTCCGTCTCGCTGAAGAGGATTCAGGCGCTGACATGCCCGCTTGGCAGCGAGAGGTAGTGGCCGAAGCGAAGCGTATCCTCGAGTCTGACGACTGGCTGGAGCTGCCGAGCAAGTTCGACATTCATGAATGGCAGATCATGGACGGCTTTGGTGCGTCCTTGGCGGCGGAGTCGGAGCGCACCGCAGTCGCCGACGCAATCCATGGGAGTGGCGCCTTTCGTAACTTCAAATCGACCATCCGTCGCCTGGGAATCGAGGCCGCATGGTTCGCATACAAGACGGCCGCACTTGAAACCATCGCTCGGGATTGGCTCGGGCGAAATGGGTTGCTGCCCAACCCGGCGTTGCAGGCGGACGATCAGCTCGGTCGCTCCGCTCCCTCGCCTGCTCGCCGCTGAACGCCAGGACGTTAGCCGGACGGAGGGAGCCGATGGACGAACTGCTGATTGAGGCAGTGCGAACGCGTGCGACGGACGCGTCGCGTGCGACGGACGGCACCGACGCCGTACCGGCCAAGGTGTTCCCAGTGGCGCTTCCGAGCCAGGTCGATGAAGCGGAACGCGCTCTCGGATTCAGACTCCCCGAGGTCCTCAAGGCGCTCTATCTTCGCATCGGCAATGGTGGCTACGGACCGGGGTACGGCATAGTCGGCCTGCCAGGAGGCGCCACCGACGACACCGGAAAGAGTGTTGTCGACTTGTACGCTGCGTACACTGCGGCGGACCCGGATGACCCGCATTGGAAGTGGCCGGCCCGCCTCTTACCGGTCGCACACCTTGGCTGCGCAATGTACGCGTGTCTCGACTGTTCGGCACCGGATGCGCCCGTCGTGTGGTTTGAGCCGAATCCTCATGCCGACGGTGAGCCTTGGACTGATTCGTTCATCCCACTAGCGGCGTCCGTGTCGGACTGGCTCCGCGCTTGGTTGGCTGACAGGGACCTGATGGAAAGCGCATGGAAGGTGAAGTTCGGCGACGAGAACTGTGTGAGCAACCGGGAAGATCCTTTACAGGTGTCCGGGGACATCGTTAACACTCGTCCGAGCGGAACGAAGCCCCGCTGATCTTCCCGGTGCGCTGGCTGAGGCGCCCCAGCAGGGTGCTGTAGTAGAGGATGTTCCAGAGGCCGTCGTCGATCGGTTCGAGGCCGATGTTGTCTCCTTTGAGCGCGTGGCTGATGAAGTAATGCTGGGCGCCCATTTTGAAGTGTCCGGCGTTGCTGACGCGGCGAAGCTCGAAGTGACCGGGGTACTCGGGCGGCTCGATTCGAGCTGGGTACGCTCGAGGCGAAGGCGTCCACAGCGACGCGGGCGGTTCATCGTCGAGGGCTTCGTGCGGCCGGTCGAAGTTGTACTCGGTCTGGAAGCGATCGAATTTCCACTGCTGCCCGCGAAGACTCGCTGCCGGGGGGCGCGTCGCCCTGGCCTTCAAGGTCTTGTGCATTCGCTCGTGCGCGCCGTTCTCCTGGGGGCTGCTCGGCTGGATCCGCTGGTGAACGATGCCGAGCTTCATCCACCATACGTTCAGAGCGCACAGGCCATGGATTCCGGTCGACGCGAAAGGCGAGCCGTTGTCGCTGCGGATCGCCGCCGGCAGACCGTGCTCGCGGAACACTCTCTCGAGGGTGGCTCGCGCTCCCGCGGTCTTCACGTCGTACAACGCGCGGCACGCGAGGAGGTATCGGCTGTAGTGGTCCAGAAGCGTCAGCGGGTAGCAGTAGATACCGTCGCGGGTCCTGAACTGGCCTTGAAGTCGATCGTCCAGACCTCGTTCGGGGCGTCCGTCTGAAGCCGGACCGCGCCTGGGTGCTGCCATTTCTGGCGTCGTCGCCGGCTCTTCACCAAGCCGTGGCGCTTCAAGATGTCGAAGACGGTGCTCCGGCACGGAAGCTCGGCGGCCGACACCTCCTTCCGCAGGAGTCGGTGCAGCTTGCGTGCCCCCCAGCCATGCGTCTTCTTCAACAGCACGACCTTCTCCTCGATCTCGGTCGCGGTCCGATGCGGACAACCGCGCGGCGCACGACTGCGCTCCTTTAGCCCCTCGTCTCCGTCTGCGTCGTAGCGAGCCGCCCACTTGTACCCGGTCGGTCGCGAGATGCCGTGGTGCTCGCACAGCTCGCTCATCGTCCACTCGCCAGACGCGAGCTCTCGCACGAACCTCGCCCGTTCCATCAGCGCACTCGTCTGCTTCCACGGCATCCTCGAACGTGTAAAGGATGTGCCCGGACGCGTGTAAAGGATCTACCCCGGCTGTACCAGTCGGCGGGCTAACCCGCCGTAGCAGACGGCCGGCGCTTCGCGCCGCCGATGAACGGCAGTATCGTTATGCGGACGAAGAGAGGGTGACCTTCGTGACGTACGGACGCTATTTTTCCCTGCTGTTGATGCTTTCAGGTGCCGGCTGTGGCGGAGAGACTTCGGCCGCAAGGGCGCCCGCTTCCCTCGCCTGTCAGGCACACGACGGGCGCTGTGTCGTTTGCTCCTGGGAGGAGAATGGCTCACCTCGCTGCCGGATCACGATCTTCTCGGGGTCATGTCCTGCAGCGGCCAGCTCACCGGGGTCGTCCTGCCCTTCGGGACCGGTCGCAAGTTGCGATCGCAGCACGCCCGGCTATCTCGATGGTCAGCCGGGGTTTGGCGACGTGGATTTCTACTATGGGCCCCAGGACCTTACGCAAGCCGAGAACGATTGTGCGATGTCGGAATCGTCGATTTCGAGCGCGGCGCCAACCTGGACTGTCTATGAGTAGATGGTGGGCCCGCCGCTGAACGGCAGTATCGTTGGACGGACAAGCGGACGAATGAGTACCTCGTGGTCTGTGCGCCGAATCGAGAGCATCGACGACCGGCACGTCGATGAACTCGCCAACCTGTTGATCGACGCCGTCGACGGTGGCGCCTCCGTAAGCTTCATGCACCCACTTACACGTGAACGAGCCGTGACGTTCTGGCGTCAGGTGGCCGAGCAAGTGAGCGCAAGCCGCCGAGCGCTGCTGGTCGCGGAGGATGAGCACGGAATTTGCGGGACGGTGCAGTTGCTTCTCGCCCAGCCCGAAAACCAGCCGCACCGCGCGGACGTCGCGAAGATGCTCGTTCATCGCCGGACGCGTAGGCGAGGGCTGGGGGCGGCTCTGATGCGTGCGGCTGAACGGACAGCGCACGAGGAGGGCAAGACCCTACTCGTCCTCGACACGGTGACTGGAAGTGACGCCGCTCGGCTCTACGAGCGCCTAGGGTGGATGCGCGCTGGCGACATCCCCGCGTACGCGCTGCTGCCCCAGGGAGGCCTGTGCAGCACGACCGTGTTCTACCGTATGCTCAACAAATCCGGGACGTAGACAGGGGTATGGCCGTCCAACCCGTTTCGCCGGTCGAGACGTGACCGGCGTCGAGATCCACGATCGCGCGCCGGCGGGTCCTCTGGCGTTCGACCTTCGCGACATCCTGGCAGCGCTGGGGGCGCGCCCCCGGACACTCTCGTGGACCTGCTCCGGCGTCGAGTGCGTCGGCGATGGCGCCGGCGAGCTTCATCGTATTGCCGACAGCGGCACTGACGTCGACGGCGCGACGCTCGCCAGGCTCGCGGCATCGATCTCCCAGGTGATAGACGGCGACTTCTTCGGGCGTCGCGAGCCGGGCGCGCCGCCCGACATCATCATCAAGGCGGTGGACAGCAGCTTGTGGGAGGTCTTCGCCGACGCCGACGCGCTCGCCGCAATCCGCCGCCGCTTCGCGGACGTCAGACCCGCGGCGTATGACGCCGGCTAGCTCGATCTCTTAGACTTCGTGCGTGGAAGACTTCATGGCGCCGTACTTCTGGGCATTCATCCTCGCTCTGCCTGCGGCACTGGCAGCCATCGTCTGTACCATCGGCGTAACTCGGTTGGCGCGAAGACATCTCGTTCGGCTGCCGGTTGCAGTGCACGTGGTCGTTACTCTCGCCGCGGGCGTGGTGTTGTTCTTCATCCTTCTGGTGGGCGGGGTGTTCCTGGCGTTGTGCCTGTGAGCGTGGAGATGAGGTCGAGGGACGAAGAGGCGTCTCACGGGCAGGAGGCGCCGCCGACCCATTTACCGCCGCAGCAACTGGCATCGAGGTACGGCGTGTCGGTGTAGCCGTTCCCGTAGCTGCACGTCACACCATTGGTGCACGTGTCCGCGAGCGGCAGCGCGCATGAGGGGTCTTGGCCCGCGACCGGCCTCGGGCACACCGCGGTCGACACGCCCGGGACGAAGGCCGTCTTTTCCCATCCGGACGTGGGCGACAGCGGCGGCATGTCACAACAGACGAACTGTGCAAGGCCGTACGCTTGGTCGCAGCTGGTGCTGTGCCCGACAGGGAGATTGCAGGCGATGCCTGGCGTGCAAGTCCGCAGATTGAGGGCATTAGCAGTCAACGGGTATATCGTGATGTGGGGGCAGGCAGGGTCGTTCGCGGGGTCCATCGGGCATGGTGTGCTCGTGCCGCCCGCGCCGCCACGACCGCTCGCGCCGCCAGTACCGCCGCCCCCGGGCGTTCCGCTCGCGCCGCTCATCGCGCCGGCGCCGCTACTACCGCCACCCCCGCTCATCCCGCCCGCCGCACCGGCGCCCATCGATCCTCCGCCCCCACCTGCGCCCGTCGCGTTCGCGTCGCCACCATCGCCTGGCGTCACCTTTCCGGCGCTGCATCCCCAGAACGACGCCGCGAGATACAGGACGCTGCAGGTGAACGCCTTCATGACCGCAATGCTCGTGCAATCGATGTACCGCGTCGATTCCTGCGGTGTTCCGGGGGCCCGTGGCTCCCAGGGATGATCGCATTGTCGCGGTACGCGCGGTGTTCTCGCGTGTCCCCGCCGGCGAACGAGTATGAAGTATCGTTGGCAGACCGTGGTCGGCGGCGTGGAATTTCGCTGCACGAGCCGCCCAATTTAGAGACAAAGCATCGTGAGTGAAGACGCGTCCGCCATCAGATGTCTTCTTTGTGGGAAGAAGCTTCGTTCCCCGATTACCGAACCCGCGAATGGCGATCGACATCAGGTTCTCGTTTGCGGCGCGCACTCCGATCAGGACCTTCGAGACCAGGGCCTGGACGATCTGTGGGGCGGAGTTGACGCCGGGCAGTCAACGTCCTTCTTCGAGGGACCGGCACGTCGCGTGATGGGGGTGTGGGAGCAAGGTAGAGGAGGACACAGCGTGCACATCCTTCTCGATGACGGAGATTTGATAACGGTCCTGTCGTTGGGATTGGATACGGTCCACGCCGCGCGATTGCGCAGGTCGCAGCGGCTGCTGGATTCCCCGATCGGCGTGCCAAAGTGCGATCGAGATCCCTGGGTGCAGGCTGTTCGAGAAGGGTGGCAGCTGCTTTCTCTGCAGTCGCTGCCCGATGGATCGGTTGCCGCGCGACTGATCGGGCATGGCACGGTCGTGTTCAAGATCGAGGGATATTCGTGGCGCGAGCTGGGTGACTACCGTCATTTTCTCACCGAGGAATGGAGTCCTTCGACTGATGCGCATCGACGGTGAGAATGGTTGGCTCGAGATCCTTCTGCGAGACGATGAGGAAGCCTTCGATGTGCGATGCGCGGTCGGGGATTTCGCCGGTCGCAATCCGCACATCTGGATCGACGCCAATGAGCAGCGCGCTTTCCTCTCCGCGCTTCGCGATCTCGAACGCGAACGTCGGGGTGAGGCGCGCATCGCGGCGATGTCGCCCGAGGAGTTCGAGCTGTCCATCCGGGTGGTCGATTTCCCCGGCCACGCCTCCCGAAGCTGGTCTTCGACGCCACGACGCTCATGACAGGCCGCCTGATGAACTGGCTCGGCGGCATCGCATCGCCTTCCGGCGCGCCCGCCATCGACCTCCAGAAGTGGACAGACGTCATAGAAAAGCACCCCAGCCTCGTGCGCTTCGCGGATCGCGAGGGCGTGAACCCGTTCACGAAAGCGCCGATGATCTTTCGCGCGCATCCTGGTAACGCGCACGTCGTTGTCGACGGCGCCACGGTGGGCGCGATGACCTGGGTGGAGGACGGGCCGGACCAGATCGGGGTCGAAGGCGTCGCGGCGCTCGTCGAGCCGCTCGCGCGCGAAGTCGCGTCCCTCCTCGGCGCGGTCTATCGCCAGGATGGCCCTTAGCGCGAGGGTTGTCGCCCGCGCGTGATGTTGAATCGAAAGTGCGCCTCTGGAGCCTGCATCCGAAGTACCTCGACCCGCGCGGGCTGGTGGCGCTGTGGCGCGAGGCGCTGCTGGCGCAGGCGGTGCTCGCTGGAAAGACGCGGGGCTACCGCCACCATCCGCAGCTCGCGCGTTTCCGAGGGGCGCCGTCACCACGCGCGGCGATCGCCGCGTATCTGCGCGGCGTGCTCGCCGAGGCCGGCGCGCGCGGCTACGCGTTCGACGCCGGCAAGGTCGCGAAGGGACGGTTCGGCGGCAAGCTGCCCGTCACGTCTGGTCAGCTGAGATACGAGTGGGCGCACTTGCAGTCCAAGCTGGCGGTGCGCGACCGCGTGTGGGCGCGAAAGCTGGGCGGCGTGCGACGGCCGGCAGCCGCCCCCGTCTTCCGCGTCGTGCGCGGTGGCGTCGAAGGCTGGGAACGGCGGCGCCAGGAAGCCGGCTAGCGCCGCGTGATAGACATATCCAGCCTGATGACGACACACAGTCTCATCCTGTTCGTGCTGGCTGGCTTGCTGTTGAACATCACGCCGGGGCCCGACGTGCTTTACATCGTTGCGCGCGCCGCGAGTCAGGGTCGCACGGCGGGGTTCGTCTCGGCGCTGGGCATCGGCGCCGGCGGCCTCCTGCACATCAGCGCGGCCGTCGCGGGGGTGTCCACCCTCATGATGCGGCTGCCCGCGGTGTACGACGGCGTGCGCTGGCTGGGCGCCGCCTACCTCGTCTATCTGGGAGTTCGCGCGCTGATGAAGAAGGCGCCGGCAGCCGAATTGAAGACGTTCGACGACCACGGCCTGCGCCGGGTGTTCTGGCAGGGCTTCTTGACGAATGCTCTGAACCCGAAGGTCGCGCTCTTCTTCGTGGCCTTCCTTCCGCAGTTCGTCGATCCGGGCCGCGGCTCCGCGCCCGTGCAGTTCTTGCTGCTGGGTCTCATCTTCAACGTCAACGGCACCATCGTGAACCTGGCCTACGCGGCCCTCGCCAGCAGCGCCGGCGCGTGGCTGCGCAGGCATCTCGGCAGTCGAGGTGTCCTCGACCGGCTCGCCGGCGCGCTGTTCATCGCGCTGGGCATCCGACTGGCGCTCGCGCGGCGGCCCTAAATCGTGGAGGGCACGTGAGCTTCGAGGTCTACGTTCAGTGGTTTTGCGACGGCGAGCCAGACGGCGTCCCCGAGAAACGCGTTCGTGAGTGCTTCGGCGCGGCGTTGAAGGTCGAGGACGAGCACGGTTGGCGCCTCTCGTACGGGCGCGGGAAGACATCCGACGTCTACCTGTCGCGTCGGGACGACGGCGCGATCGACGCTCTCACCGTCCATCGTCCCGTCGTCGCGCCTGGGTTGTGGCAGGCGTTGTTCGATCTCCTCGGCGTTCAGCGGGCCGTGTTCTTCTACCCCGACAGCGGGCTGTTCGTCCGCTCCCGTGATGCCGGCGCCCATCTGCCGTCCGAGATGCGCGAGGCGCTCGGGCGACCGAAGCTGGTGAAAACAGCCGCGGACCTCGTTCGCGCCATCGACGCGGCCGAAGTTTCGCGTTCTTGACCATCCCGCAAACGCCCGTTAACCGTGGGTCGGGTAGGGTCGACGCGATCTTTCAATGTCGATCCGAGTCGCTCTCACGCACGCCACCCGTTACCGCTACGACCGCGCGGTGTCGCTGGCCCCGCACGTCGTCCGCCTGCGGCCGGCGCCGCACTGCCGGACGGTGATCCCCAGCTACTCGCTGCGCGTCAAGCCGGAGCAGCACTTCCTGAACTGGCAGCAGGATCCGTTCGGGAATCATCAGGCGCGGCTCGCGTTCCCGCAGCCCGCCCACGAGCTGACCGTCGAGGTCGATCTGATCGCCGAGATGGCGACCATCAACCCGTTCGACTTCTTCATCGAAGGGTACGCGGAGAAGTATCCGTTCACGTACGAGGACATGCTGGCGCGCGAGCTGGCGCCGTACCGGGAGCCGACGGCGATCGGACCGCGCGTCGGCGCGCTGCTCGACGACCTGCGCGCGGGCGTGGTGAAAGCGGGCCGGCGCAGCGTCGACGTGCTTGTCGACATCAACCGCGAGCTGTCGCGTCGCCTCCGTTACGACATCCGGATGGAACCGGGCGTGTTCGACCCGGAGGAGACGATGGTGCGCGGGCACGGGTCGTGCCGCGACTTCGCGTGGCTGGAGGTGGCGCTGCTGCGGCGCCTCGGCTTCGCGGCCCGCTTCGTGTCGGGCTACTCGATCCAGCTGAAGCCGGACATCGCGGCGATCGACGGGCCGAAGGGCGTCAGCGAGGACGCGGCCGATCTGCACGCCTGGACCGAGGTCTACCTGCCCGGCGCCGGCTGGATCGGGCTGGACGCGACCAGCGGCCTGATGGCTGGCGAGGGGCACATCCCGCTCGCCTGCACGGCGCTGCCCGCGACGGCCGCGCCGATCTCGGGATCCTATTCGTGGGCCGGTTCGTCGGCGGCCGATCAGATCGGCGAGGAGTTCACCTTCGAGATGCGCGTCAAGCGCATCGAGGAGACGCCGCGGGTGACGTCCCCGTACCGCGACGATCAATGGCGCGCGATCCACGCGCTGGGGCGCCAGGTCGACCGCGATCTCGAACGGCTGGATGTCCGCCTGACGATGGGCGGCGAGCCGACGTTCGTGTCGATCGACGATCGCGACGCGCCCGAATGGAACACGGCGGCCCTCGGTGCGGGCAAGCGGGTCACGGCGGATCGCCTGCTGCGGCGGCTGCGGACGCGCTTCGCGCCGGGCGGCGTGCTGCACCACGGGCAGGGCAAGTGGTACCCGGGCGAGCCGTTGCCCCGCTGGGCGTTCGCCTGCTACTTCCGCCGCGACGGCGAGCCGATCTGGCGCGAACCGGGCCTGTTCGCGAAGGACGTCCCCACGCGCACCGCCGACGGCATGGCGGCGGAGGCTTTCATCATCGCGCTGGCGAAGCGGCTGGGCGTCGAGGCGCAGCACGTTCTGTCCGCCTACGAGGACGTCTACTACTACCTGTGGCGCGAACGCCGGCTGCCGCCCAACGTCGACGTGCTGGACAACAAGCTGGAGGATCAGACCGAGCGCGCACGGCTGGCGCGCGTGTTCGGCGCGGGGCTGGGCGAGGCGGCGGGCTACGTGCTGCCGCTGCGCGTTCGCACCGCGAACGGCCCGGGCCCCGTCGCCTGGGAGAGCGGCGGCTGGTCGCTGCGCGGCGACGAGCTGTTCCTGCTCCCCGGCGATTCGCCGCTCGGTTTCCGGCTGCCGCTGGACAGCCTGCCCTGGGAGTCGGAAGAGTCGCGCAGCTGGATCTACGAGCGCGACCCGCTGCTGGCGCGGCCGCCGCTCACGCGCATCGTCGCGCAGGCGCCGAACGCGCGCCCGCCCGGAACGAACGGTGTCCACCACGGGCGCGCGAGAGAGCAACGTGAAATCGATCCGTCGCTGGTGCGGACGGCGCTGTGCGTGGAGGTCCGCGAGGGGATCCTGCACGTCTTCCTGCCGCCGGTCGGGTTTCTCGAGGAATGGCTGGCGCTTGTCGAGGCCGTCGAGGACGTCGCGCGCGATCGCGACCAGCCGCTGCGCTTCGAGGGCTATCCGCCGCCGCCCGATCACCGCCTGGAGAAGCTGTCGATCACGCCCGATCCGGGTGTGCTGGAAGTCAACGTTCACCCCGCGCGTTCGTGGACCGATCTCGACGAGCTGACGACCGCGCTGTACGAGGAGGCGCGCTTCTGCCGCCTGGGCAGCGAGAAGTTCGCGATCGACGGCCGCCACACCGGCACCGGCGGCGGCAATCACATCGTGCTCGGCGGCCCGACGCCGGCCGACAGCCCGTTCCTGCGCCGGCCCGATCTGCTGCGCAGTCTGGTCGGCTACTTCGTCAACCACCCGTCGCTGTCGTACCTGTTCTCGGGGCTGTTCGTCGGACCGACCAGCCAGGCGCCGCGCATCGACGAGGCGCGCAACGACGCGATCCACGAGCTGGAGCTGGCGTTCGCGCAGGTGCCCGCGGAAGGAACCGCGCCGCCCTGGCTGGTCGATCGCATCTTTCGCCACATCCTGGTCGACGTCACCGGCAACACGCACCGCACCGAGCTGTGCATCGACAAGCTCTACAGCCCCGACAGCGCCGCCGGCCGCCAGGGCCTGGTCGAGCTGCGCGCGTTCGAGATGCCGCCGCATCCCCGCATGAGCCTGGCGCAGCAGCTGGTGGTGCGGGCGCTGACCGCCTGGATGTGGCGCGCGCCGTACCGGCGCCGGCCGGTGCGCTGGGGGACCGGGCTGGTCGATCGCTTCACGCTGCCGCACTTCGTCGGGGAGGACTTCGACGACGTGCTCGCGGATCTGCGCGGCGCCGGATACGCGTTCTCGCCGGACTGGTTCCACGCGCACCGCGATTTCCGCTTTCCGCTGCTGGGATCGATCGCCGCGGCCGGGCTGCAGCTGGAGCTGCGCCAGGCGATCGAACCCTGGCACGTCATGGGCGAGGAGGCGGGCGCGGGCGGCACCGTTCGCTACGTCGATTCGTCGCTGGAACGGCTGGAGGTCAAGGTGCGCGGTCTCGTCGATTCGCGCCACGTTGTCGCGTGCGCGGGGCGGCGTGTCCCGCTGCACCCGACCGGCACGCCGGGCGAGTACGTGGCGGGCGTTCGTTTCCGCGCCTGGCGCCCGCCGTCCGGCCTGCACCCGACCATCGGCGTGCATGCGCCGCTGGTGTTCGATGTCATCGATACGTGGAACGCGCGATCGATCGCCGGCTGCACCTACCACGTCTCGGATCCGGGCGGCCGCGCCTACGAGCGACTACCGGCCAACGCCCTGGAGGCGGAGGCGCGGCGCATCGCGCGCTTCTTCCCGTTCGGCCACACGCCCGGTTCTCTCGAGGCGCCTCCCGAAGAGCACAACCGTGACTTCCCCCTGACCCTGGATCTGCGCTCGCCGCCCAAGTAGATAGCCGCGCGTCGTCCGACCTTCCGACCTTCCGGTCGAGCCCGCAATGAGCACATTTCGCAGGGATGGGGCTTTGGAGGAGCGCCCCGATCTCGGTCATGTCCGTGGCTTTGCTCGTCGGGTGCGCGTCGGAACAGAAGAAGGACGCGCGGGTCATCAGGGACGTGCACATCTCTGGCAACGACGAGATCTCGTCGCGCGACATCAAGAAGAAGATCGTGAGCGGCGAGACCGGATGGTGGCCGTTCGCGCAGAAGCAGTACTTCGACCCGGTGACGTGGCAGTCGGACCTGAAACGGATCGAACGCCTTTACGTCGCGAACGGCTTCTATCAGGCGGAGGTCACGAAGGACGAGGTCCGTCCGGACGGCTCGGACGGTGTCGACCTGGCCGTTCACGTCAGCGAGGGTAAGCCGACCCACATCAGCAAGCTGGACGTTCAGGGGCTGGACGCGCTGCCGCCGGCCGACCTCGAGGGCGTGTTGCAGAAGCTGCCGGTCGCCGCGGGCGACGTGTTTCGCGAGGAGGACTGGGAGTCCGCGAAGCGCTTGCTCGCGGACCGGATGCGCAACCACGGCTACGCGAAGGCGTCCGTCGAAGGACGCGCGCTGGTCGACGTGAAGACGCACCTCGCCGACCTGACCTTGATCGTGTCGCCCGGGCGCCGCTACTTCTTCGGCGAGATCCAGGTCGACACCGCGCCGGACGCGCGCGTTCCCGGGGTCTTCGTCTGGGAGCAGGTGCACCTGGCGATCACCGAGGGCCGTCCCTTCAACGACGCGGACATGCAGGAGGCCCAGCGGCGCGTGTTCGGGCTGGGCGTGTTCGCGACCATCCGGGTCACCGCCGGCGAGCCGGACGAGGCGACCGCGCGCATCCCGGTACGGGTCATCGTCCGCGAGGGACCGTTGCGAACGGTGCGGCTGGGCGTGGGCGCGCGGGCCGACGCGATCCGGAACGAGGCGCGCGGCATCGCCGAATGGACGCACCGCGATTTCCTGGGCGGCATGCGCAAGCTGAGCGCGCGCGCCGAAGCGGGCTGGGCGTTCCTGCCCAACGTCTACGCGGTCGCCACCAACGACGTCGACGTGGGGCCGCGCAACGGTCCGATCGCGCGCCTGCGCTTCGAGTTCGACCAGCCGCGTCTGTTCGCGCGTCCGTCGCTGCGCTGGCGCAACACGCTGGAGATCGATCGCCTGCTGGAGCAGACGTACAACGCGTTCAGCACGCGGGCGTCGACGGGCGTGGTGTGGCAGGCGCGGTCGACGCTGGCGATCTTCCCCGCCTACCGGGTCGAATTCGACTACCTCGACGGCGCGCCCATCAACAGCGCGGCCACCGCCCCGCTGACGCTCGGGTGCGAGACCACCAACGACCACTGCTTCATCTGGCTGTCGTACCTGGACGGGCTGGTGACGTGGGATCGCCGGGACCACGTGTTCGATCCGCGCACCGGCACGTACGTCAGCTTCGATCTGCAGGGGGGCGGGGGCCCGCTGGGCGGCAACTTCACCTATGCGCGGGTGCTGCCCGACGTGCGCGCGTTCGCCAGTTTCGGCGGCGAGAAGCAGCTGACGCTGGCGGCGCGCCTGCGCGCCGGCGAGCTGTGGCCCTGGTCCGGAGACCCCGACGACAGCGCGGTCGTCACGCGGTTCTACGCGGGCGGGTCCCAGTCGATGCGCGGCTTCGCGGATCGCCGGCTGTCGCCGCTGCTGCTGGTGCCGCCGCCGCCGGGCGCGCCGAACGCGCTGGTGACGGTCCCCATCGGCGGCAACGGTCTGATCGACGGCAGCTTCGAGGCGCGCTATTCGCTGACCAGCACGTTGCGGGTGGCGGCGTTCGTCGACTTCGGGCAGGTGACGCACGGGCGGCTGGAGGCGGGCGATCTTCCGCATGTGCTCTGGGCGGTCGGGGTCGGCGTGCGCTTGCTGACGCCCGTCGGGCCGATTCGTGTGGACCTCGCCCGGCGGCTTCCGTTCGGCACCCTTCCGGTGCTGTACCGGGCCGACCCGGTGACCGGCGCGATCCTCCCGACCAGCTACGTGCCCGACAACAGCTGCTTCGGGCTGTTCGGATCGGGCGGCGCGACGCTGGTGACCGACAACATGTGCGTGCTGCACTTCGCGATCGGCGAGGCGTTCTGATGCGGATCGCCGCGAAGGTGGCGCGAATCGGGGCGAAGGTGGTGCTGATCGCCCTGGCGGCGGTCGCGCTGATCGTCGGCGTGGCCTGGAGCTTCCTGCAGACCCGGCGCGGCGGCGAACTGGTGCGGCGGCTGGCGCTGCCGCGGGTGAACGCCGCGATCGCCGGCGAGATCCGGCTGGGCCGCTTCGCGTTCGGCGGCGATCGCCTCACGTTCGACGACGTGGTCGTCACCGATCCGGAGGGACGGCCGGCGCTGCGCGTCGCGCGCATCGACATCTCCTTCTCGCCGCTGGCGTTGCTGCGCCGTCACGTCGACGTCAAGCGTATAGACGTCCGGCGGCCCGAGCTGGCCCTGATCCAGGAGCCGCGTGGTCTGAACCTGGCGCGGGCGCTGGCGCCGCGGCGCTCGGCGGCGGCGAACGGTGCGACCAGCGAACCGGAGGCCGCGCCCGGTCGAGGCGGCCTGGCCGTCGACGTGCGCGCGTTGCGCGTCAACGACGGGGTCATCGATTACCGCGCGCCCGCAGACGGCGACGGCGACAGCGGCCACGTCAACATCACCGAGCTCGCGGTGCGCGGCGCGGCGCGGTTTGCCGCCGGGCGGCTGGAGGCGGACGCGCGCATCAGCGTGCACGGCGGGCGCGCCGACCTTCGCGGCGGCTACGATCTCGTCGACCGGCGCGGGCAGGGCGAGGCGCATGCCTCCATTCGCGGCGTGGCGATCGCGGTCGATGCTCGCATCGACGGTGACGCCGTCGGCGGCCACGCAAGCGTCGACGCGACCGATCTTGCGGCGGCCGCCCGCGGGCTGGCGCACGACTTCGATCTGCCGCGGCTGGCGATGGCGGGGGAGGGACGGCTCGACGTGACGCTGGGGGGCACCACGGCGGCGCCGTCGCTGCGCGTATCGGCCCGCTTCGCCGAGATCGAATTCGCGGACACGCGCGCGCGCAACCTCGCCCTGACGGCGTGGGTCCCGGACGTCGGCGTGCCCGACGCGCTGGACCTGGACGTGAACGCGGCCGCGCTGTCGATCGGATCGCAGCACCTGCGCGCGCCGACCGTGACGGTGCACGCCGCCGGCCGTGACATCTCCGCG
>Ga0207701_10003459_pt1 | contig 16186 bp, 12 predicted proteins | sample KBSSwiSSwithPhiX_FD_184294 | JGI IMG/M metagenome (GOLD analysis project Ga0207701, IMG submission 184294) | Switchgrass rhizosphere bulk soil microbial communities from Kellogg Biological Station, Michigan, USA, with PhiX - S5 (SPAdes) (version 2) | ecosystem: Environmental > Terrestrial >... | reverse complement strand
TCGTGCGGCTGATGAGTCACGGCCCGGCGCGCATGCACCGTCACCCGTGCGCCTTCGTCCCGCAGTGCGACGATGACCGCGCGCGCAGCCCCGCCGGCGCCGAGCACAGCGGCACGCGCCTCGCGGAGCGGAGCGCCGAAGGCCTCGGACAGCGGCGCGAGAAACCCGTCGACGTCGGTGTTCGTCGCAGCCCATCCGCCCTCGCACCGGCGCAAGGTATTCGCGGCGCCGACGGCACGCGTCCGCTCGTCGGCGGTTGCGGCGGCGGCGAGCGCATCGAGCTTGAACGGAATCGTGACGCTGGCCCCGGCCACGCCGAACGCTGCCGCAAACGTGACGAAGTCGTCGAAGTCGGCGGCCGCGAGCGGCACGTACACCGCGTCCACACCGGCATCACGGAACGCGGCGTTGTGCATCGCCGGCGAGAGCGAATGGAGCGCATTGGGACTGACCACGCCGTAGACACGGGTCGCGTCACCAACGTCGCGGTAGCGGAACTCGCCCGTCATGCGCGCCGCCGGAATCTGGCCGGGGGCCACGGCCTGACCGGCGTAGGTCCATTTCGATCCGAAGCGCTCCGCCAGAAGACGCGTCACGATTCCTGCCTCGCCCATGCCGATGACGACCGCATCGCCCGCGCCGGCAATCTCCCGCAGTCGCAGCGTCTCGGTGAGCCGTCGCGTCCTGACGGCAATCTTGATCGTGCCGGCGCCGCTCGTGCGCATCGCCTGCGCACGTGAGGGCAGGTCATCGGGAACGCCCTCGAAATCGTGCGACGACACCACGATGCGTGACCGATCCTGCGCCACGAGCGCGTCACGGAAGCTGGCGCGCCATTCGACGTCCACGAACTCCGCACCGAGCGACAGCGCCTGCTGCAGCAGAGTCCGGCGCTCCTCTTCGCTGCCGTCGAACCGGCCGCCTTCCCATTGCGGGCGGCACGTGACGATCACCGGCGTTCGTCGTCTCGCGAGGGCCCCGGCCACGTCGGGCGCCGTCACGCCGTCGAGGCGGAGCTCGACCAGGTCGGCCCCGGCTGCGGCATCGCGCGCAGAGATCAGGCCGGCCATCGACGTCGCGGTCACCGTCTCACATAACTGGGCAGAAGCCATCGACTCTGAACACCATCACCAGCACGTACCCGAATCCACGCCCGCAGTCGCCGCAAAAAGAAAACGCCCCTTCAACCGGTCGGGCTGAAGGGGCGCTTGAGTCTCTTGCGATGCTCGATGCGTCGTTAAACGCCTGCCACCTCTTCAGCCACACGTCCGTAACGCCACCAGCCGTTGGCGGCAAACGGACGCGCGAAGAAGCTAAACGTGAACGGCATCGGCTGAAAACGAAGTTCGAGGGTAACGCGCGCGGCCAGCCGGTGTCAAACACTATGCACCCCCGAAGCCCGGCGCCATCGGGACAGGACCCGCTGAGCCCTTGCGATTTCAGGGGTTTACTCGTATCTTGAGGACGATCCACGTCCGATAAGGTCAATCAGACAAGATGCTTACCCGCGGTCTCGTCCTCCTTGCCGCTCTGGTGCTTCTTGCGGGCGCTGCCGTGCCCGCACAAACGAACTATCTGCCCATCAGCGACGTGCGGCCCGGCATGGTCGGCATTGGCCGAACGGTCTTCGAAGGCGACCGGCTCGAAGAGTTCAAGGTGCAGGTGCTCGGCGTCCTGCACAACGAGATCGGGCCTCGTCGCGATCTGATCCTGGCCAGGCTCGAGGGCGGCCCGCTGGCACGCACCGGCGTCATCGCCGGCATGAGCGGCAGCCCGGTCTACATCAATGGCCGTCTGGTGGGCGCGGTGTCCTACTCACTCGGCGAATTTGCGACCGAGCCGATTGCCGGCATCACCCCGATCGCGGAAATGATCGACGCCGCCACGCTCCCGGCACCACGCCCGCGCATTGCGCGCGCCGAGCTGCCGTCTCCGGCCACACCCGAAGCGGTCCTCGCCTCGCTCCGGCAGGCCTTCACGAGTGCGCGACCATTCGCGGAGAGTCCCGCAGACGTACGCGTCTCGGCAGCGCCCGGGATCGACGCCGGCCTCGGCCCGATGCTGCGCCCGATCGCAACGCCGATGACGATGAGCGGGTTTGCGTCGGGGTCGGGTGGCCAGCTCGGCTCGCTCTTCCGCGACATGGGATTCCTGCCGATGGCAGGCGCTGCCCAGAACGTGCAGTCGCGGAACACGGCACCAGCGCCGCTGCGCCCCGGCGATGCCATCGGCGTCTCTCTGATGAACGGCGACCTGGCCATCGGTGCGACCGGGACGGTGACGGAAATCGACGGCAACCGGGTCTACGCATTCGGTCACCCGTTCTACGGTCTCGGGCCGACACGTTTTCCGATGACGCGGGCAAACGTCATCGGCGTACTTCCGAGCCTGCAGAGCTCGACCAAGATTGCCAGTCCGGGCTCCGTCGTCGGCACCATCCAACAGGATCGGGCGACGACGATTGCCGGCACGCTTGGTCAGGGCCCGGATTTGATTCCGCTCACCATCAACCTGAAGTCCGAGCGGGGCACGAGCAAGACGTTCAAGATGGGGATGGTCAGCGATCAGCTGCTCACGCCGCTCCTCGCCTACTCGGCGATCAACGACGTGCTGAACTCGTACGAGCGGCAGAACGGCACCGCCAGCTACGCCATCCGCGGCACGGCGACGGTGAAGAAGTACGGCTCGATCGCCTTCGAAGATCTGTTCTCGGGCGACCAGCCCTCCGCCGCCGCCTCGGCCTACATCGTCGCGCCGATCAACTTCGTGCTGAGGAACAGTTTCGAGGACGTCGATCTCGAGGCCGTCACGCTGGACGTGGATGCCAGCGAGCAGCCGCGCAGCGCCACGCTCGAGCGTGCCTGGATCGACGGCACGCGGCCGAAACCCGGATCGACGGTCACGCTCAAGGTGCTCCTGCGCACGTATCGCGGCGAGCAGATCACGAAGTCGGTGCCGGTTCAGATCCCGCCCAACGCCAGTCGCAGCGTATCGCTGATGATCGCGGATGGCACGCGTCTGACCCAGTGGGAGAACCGCGAGCTGCAGGTGCAGCCGGCCCAGACGCGCGGGCTGACGCAGATGATGCGCGTCCTGAACGACGTGCGGAAGAACAACCGGCTCTACGTGCGGCTGGTCACGCGTGACGGCGGTGCCGTCGTGAAGGGCGAGTCGCTCGCCGCGCTGCCGCCGTCGGTCCTGGCCGTACTGGAAGCGGATCGTGACAGCGGCAACTACCGGCCGCTGCAGAGTGCGCTGCAGGGCGCATGGGAAATTTCGACCGATTACGCGGTCACCGGCTCACGCACGCTGGACATTCCGCTCCAGGACTGAGCCGCCCGCCTCTACGCCTTTCACAAGCCATGCGTTCAACCCGAGTCGCGCTTGCCGCGCTGTTGTTTCTTTTCATCTGCGTCGCGGCCCATGCCGCACTCCCCACGTTCTGGCAGACGTCGACCGAGGCCGAGTTCCTCCGCGGCGAGTTCGAGAACCTCTCACTCGATTCCTACGGTCGTCTGACGCTCGGGCCGGCGGCCACATCGCTGTACGAGTCGAGCGCGCCCTTCCTCTGGACGCTCCTCCCTGCCCCGGACGGCTCGCTCTATGTCGGCACCGGCAACGACGGCCAGGTCTACAAAGTCGACGCGTCGGGTAAGTCGTCGATGTTCTTCGATGCCGAAGAGCTCGAGGTGCACGCCCTCGCGCTCGCCCCCGGCGGCGGCCTGTTCGTCGCCACGTCGCCCGATGGAAAGATCTATCGCGTCGATGCCAGTGGCAAAGGCACCGTGTTCTTCGATCCGCCGGACAAGTACATCTGGAGCCTCGCCGTCGATCGCACCGGAACCCTGTTCGCCGCCACGGGCGACAAGGGCGTGATCTACAAGATTCCCCAGGACGGCAAGGGCACCGTCTTCTATCAGACGAAGGCGACGCACGCCATGACGCTCGCGTTCGATCAGCAGGGCCGTCTGATCGCCGGTACTGAATCACCGGGTCGTGTGTTCCAGATCGACGCCTCGGGCAAGCCATTCGTGCTGCTCGATTCCGGGTACGGCGAGATCCATCAGATTCGCGTTCGCGCCGATGGTTCGATCTTCGCAGCGGCGGTCCGCGGACGGGCGGCCGGCGCCGCCGCCGCCACGACCTCCTCGTCCGACACCGACGCCGCGAACACCGGCGCCGATTCGGGCGGCACCGTCACCGTCAGCGTCTCGACCGACGTCACCGCAGTGGCCGTGGCCGATTCGTCCGGCGGCACAACGGCGAGCACACGCGTGCCGGTCGGTCCCGGTACGGGGGCCGTCTTCCGCATCACCGCCGATGGCGGTTCGGAGACGCTCTGGGAGTCGCACGAAGACACCCCCTACGACATCGCATTCGACGGCGACCATGACGTGCTCGTGGCAACCGGCAACCACGGCAAGATCTACCGTCTTTCCGGCGACCCGTATCAGCCGGCGCTCGTCAGCCGCGCGAACGCCGAACAGGTCACGACCATCGCGACCGATCGCAATGGGCGCACGCTGTTCGCGACCTCCAATCCGGGCAAGGTATTCCGGCTCGCCGCCGAGCGTGCGGATCGCGGCACCTACACGTCGGATGTCCGCGACGGCCAGACGGTCTCGACCTGGGGCGTGGTGAAGTGGGGCGCTACCCTGCCCGCCGGCACCCGCGTGGAGATCTCCACCCGCTCCGGCAACACGCGCACGCCGGACGAAACCTGGAGCGACTGGAGCACCCCGTACAGCAACGCCGACGCCAGCACGATCACGAGCCCGCGCGCGCGTTATCTCCAGTGGCGTGCGGTGCTCTCGGGATCGCGCGGCGCCGCTCCGCTGCTCACATCGGTGAACGCGTCGTACCTGCCGCGGAATCTCCGCCCGCGCGTGTCGGGGATCACCATTCATCCGCCGGGCACGGTGTTCCAGCGGCAGTTCCCGGTCGATCCCGAGATCGCCGGCTTCGAGGGTGACACGCCGGATCGGCGCGCGCTCGCGCGCGTCCAGAGTCAGGCCGGCGGAGCGCCGTCACTCGGCCGCCGCACCTACGAGAAAGGCCTGCTCACCTTCGTCTGGCGCGCAGACGACGAGAATCGCGACACGCTCAGCTACGAGGTGCAGTACCGCCGCGAGGGAGACACCGCATGGAAGCCGCTCAAGCAGGGGCTGACCGACACCATTCTGGTGTGGGACACGACCTCGGTGGCCAACGGCCGCTACGTCATTCGCGTCATCGCATCCGACGCGCCGTCGAACTCTCCCGGCACGGCCATGACCGGCTCGCTCGAAAGCACCGCCTTCGATGTCGACAACGCGCCGCCGGTGATTCGCGTGGGGCAGGTGCGGCGGAACGGCAACCGAACGACCGTCACGTTCGAGGTGCAGGACGGAGAGTCTTCTGTCCAGAAGGCCGAGTACTCGCTGGACGGCGACCGCTGGATCACGATCTATCCGCGCGACGGCATCGCCGACTCCCGCCTCGAACAGTACGAGCTGACGCTTGAAGGTGAGCCGAGCACGAGGGGGGTCATGGTGCGGGCGACTGATGCCCTGAACAACACCGCCAGCGCCGACGTGGCGGTCCCGGCGGCGTCAGGCGGTCGCTGAGTCGCCGCCGATCGCGGAGCGCGTCCCGTCCGGCACCGTGACCGGCGCTTCCTTGGTGGGTTCAACCGGGTGCACTCGCGGAGCGGTCAGGAGACGAGGACCGCGGGCAGATTCCTTCACCGCGGTGGTCTGCACCACCAGGTAGACCACTCGGACCGCCACCGGACGGCCGGAGCGCGACTGCGCCGGCGTGAGCTGCCAGGTGCTCATCTTCTTGAGGACGTCCAGGCCGTCGTTGAAGGCCAGCGACCCGCCCGCCGGGTTGACACCGGGCAGATCCAGCACCTCGGCTTCGCCGACCTTCCCGCTCTGCGTCACCAGAGTGGACACCATGATCATGCGCTCGGCGTCGGGCTCTTCATCGAAGGCGAGACCGTCGTGCAGCACGCGCGGCGCCGACCTCGCATCCTCGAGCCGCATCGGATTCCGATCGGAACCTCTCTGCGCCGTCTCGAGCAGCGCCGCGAACGAATTCGGCCCCTTCGCCGTCGTCAGGAGCCATACGTTGGAGGCGCCAACGAGACACAGAATCACCGCGGCCGTGGCGCCGATGGCAGGCCAGATCAGCCGCATGTCCGAGCAACATTCCGCAATCCGTGCACGCAGCGATTGCTCGCGCTCCGCCCGCACCCGCGCCAGCACACCGGCCTGAAGGACGGCTAAATCCTTGCCGTCCACCATCTCGGCGCCACCATTCGCACCGGTCCGGACAGACCAGCCGATGAGCGACATGTCATCGATCCGCGTGCGGCAGGTGCTGCACCACCGCACGTGCGCCTGCACCGCGACCTGCTCCGCCGTCGGCAACTCGCCATCGACGAACGCCTCGAGGAGATCGCGGGCGGTCTCGCAGCCGATGACCGCAATCACGACCGTAACCCCAGCAGCTCGGCGCGCAGCGCTTGCCGCGCGCGCGTCAGCCGCGACTTGACGGTACCGACCGCGACGCCGAGCGTGAAGGCAATCTCCTCGTAACGCAGACCATCGACCTCACGCAGGATGAGCGCGGTGCGCTGATCGAAGGGCAGCCGATCGAGCGCCTGCCAGATACAGGCGGCTGTTTCCTTGCTCGCCAGCAGACGATCGGGCAAGGCCTCACCCGTCGACTCCATGTCGCCGAACTGCGCCACATGATCATCGAGCGAAACCTGATCGGCCCGATGGCGCCGGCGCCACCAGCGCTGACGATTGCGCGCCTGATTGATGACGATGCGATAGATCCAGGTGCGGAGGGCGGACTGCCCGCGGAAGGTCGAGATGGTCCTGAAGACGCGCAGGAAGACTTCCTGCGACAGGTCGAGCGCCTCATCGCGATCGCCGAGGAGGTGCAGCGCCAGCCCAAAAACCATGCGCTGATGGATCGACACGAGGTCGGCGCAGGCCGCCTCGTCGCCTGCCGCGCAGCGTTCAACGAGGGCCGCCTCGCGACCGTCGACGTCGGACCAACCTATGGCGCCAGCGTTCTTCACTACGTCTCCCGAATTGGGTATATGCATGAAGTCTAGCACCGCCTGAAAGCTTAGACCCCAAACCGCCGGGAATGTTCCTGGATCAGGTCGCCAACTTCCTCGCGGATGCCCGGTCGACCACCTCGCGCTCCCCATCGCCAAGCAAATTGAATCCCAGGACGAGCACGGCGATGGCAAGCCCGGGAAAAAGTGTGAGGTACGGCGCGTCGAGTAAATGGGCCTTGCCGTAGCTGAGCATCGTGCCCGAGCTGGGCGTCCGGCGGTTGGACGCCCAGGCCGAGAAACCTCAACGACGTACTCGGATCGAGCTTCGTCCGAACGACGGCCGTCTGTCGCCTGATGCTACCGGCGGTCGAGGGTCAGTCGGTCGACGGTTCGGACCACGCGGCGCCACCTTCACGAGCGAGACGGGCCATCATCTTCAGCAACCCCTGTCGCGACAGCCCCAGTTCGCGCGCGGCGCGACTGCGATTCCCCGCGTGACGGGCCAGCGCACTCTCGATCACCCGCCGCTCGAACTGCGCGCGCGCCTCCGCCAGTCGTGTCGCCTTCACGTAGCTGTTGCCGGCGATCGCGGCCGGGAGCAGCGGCGCCCGAACCTGGCCACGCGCGGGGGCGGCGACCGCCAGCGCGGCCACTACGTTCTGCAACTCCCGCACATTTCCGGGCCAGTGATACCGCGCCAGCGCCGACAGCACGCCGTGCGTCAGGGTGGCGGTCGTCTCGACCCGCGCCGCCGCGGCGCGCCACAGATGCAGGGCCAGAGGGGCGACGTCCTCCGGCCGATCGCGCAGCGGCGGAATCCGCAGGCGGATGACGTCCAGCCGATAGAGCAGGTCGCTGCGAAACCGCCCGGACGTGACCGCCTCGCCGAGATCGCGATTGGCCGCCGTCACCAGCCGTACGTCAATCGGGCGGCTGAACGTCTCGCCCACCCGGCGGACCTCCTGCTGCTGCAGGACACGCAGCAGCTTCGCCTGCCCGCGGGCCGAAAGATCGGCGATCTCGTCGAGGAACACGGTGCCACCGGTCGCCGCCTCGAAGAGCCCTGCACGCTCGGTGAGCGCGCCGGTGAACGCACCGCGCGCGTGGCCGAAGAGCTCCGACTCGAGCAGATCCTCCGGCAGCGCCGCGCAATTCACGTCGCAGAACGGCCGCTCCCGGCGCGCGCTCAACTGGTGGATCGCGCGCGCAGCCAGCTCCTTCCCGACACCGCTCTCGCCCTGGATCAGCACCGCGAACGGCGCTGCTGCCGCTCGTGCGATCGCGGCACGCACGTCGCGCATCGCGGCACTCACGCCCACGAGCTCGGGGACGAGCGTCGCCGTGTGTGCCGCCAGCCGGGTCGCCATCTGACGCGCTTCCAGCCGGCCGCAGACGATCGCCGCAGCGGTTTCGAGCAGTCCACGCGCATCGGACGGCGGTGAGCGATCGATGGCCCATCGCGCGACGATCGCGCCGACCAGAATCCTGCCGCGACGCACGGGTACGGCCAGCTCACTGCCTTGCGCGCCGTGCTCCGGCCCCACCACGATGCCCGCCTCCAGCGCGCGCGGCCCGAGTCGCGTCGTCAGTCCCGACCCCGACGTCATGACGATCGCCGGCGGTCCGGCATCCTGAGACCACACATCGATGCGCGCCGCCGCGAACACGCTCACCAGCCGCTCGAGCACGCGCCTGATCCCGTCCTCATCGTCCTCGCAGTCGTGCGCGAGCGCGATCAGCTCGGCCACCGGCACCGCTCCCGGCACCGTGTCGCTCATCGGCGGCCGCGCCGGTCCGACGCCGCCGCGCATGACGGCCTCGAGCTCCTCGATCTCCCGACGCAGCAGCGCCGGCGCAGCGCGGAACACACCACGAAGACGGCGAAGCTCCCGGGCGGCGGCGTCCATCCGCCCGGCACGGTGCAGCGCCTCCGCGAACAGCAGGCGTGCGCGGGCAACGCGCAGCGGCGCGTGCGCCGCACGCGCCCTGAGCACGATCTGCGTCAGGCAGGTCTGCGCCAGTGTCAGATCTCCCGCGGCCAGCAGCACGCGTAGGTGCGCCGTCTGCGCCACAATGCCGGCCACGGAATCCGGCGCGCCCACCCCGCCGAGCAGCGCACGCGCCTCGAGTCCCGCCTCGAACACGCGCTGCTGCGCGAGACACATGCGCACGGTTGTGGCGCGGACGAATGCCACCGTGTCCTCATCGGCATCCGCGCCTGCCGGCCAGGTCAGGTCGAGCGCCGCCGCGTCACGCGTGCGCCGCTGCGCCAGCAGGACACCCGCCAGCGCGGCATGCGTGCACAGCCGCTGCACCGGGCCCAGGGCCGGCAGCAGCATCGCGGCACGGCACACCGACTCTGCCTCCGTCAGCCGGCCGGCGTCGGTACGTGCGCGCGCCTGCCACAACCGCGCTTCGACTTCGAGAGGGTCGTCCTCCGCCGCACGCGCTGCGGATGCAGCCTGGTCGAACGCGTCGTCGGCGGCTCGGCACTGTCCGCGCTCGAGAAGCAGACGGCCGAGCGCGATGAGCACACGCGCGGCGTCATCCGGCCGCCGGCGACGCAGGAACGCCCCGGCAACCTCGCGCAACAGCCGCCCGGCCGCCGCATGGCGACCGCGCGTCACGAGCGGGACCGCGTGAGCCGCCCTCCGGCGCAGATCCTGAACCTCACGGTCGTCCGGCGTGATCCGTCGCAGCAGCTCGCCGGGGCGCGACGAGAAGCGCGCCCGCGCCTCGCGAAGCGTCACCGTGTCGCTGCCGGTCACCTCGAGCAGGACGTGCCCACGGGCCGAGCCAATCGACGCGTGCAGCAGCGCGCGTGCGGCGGCGGCACGCGAGACGTCTGGCGTGGCGATGAGCAGCAGCGTGCGTCCGCCGAGCGGCTCACGACGCAGTGCGGGCCAGGCGAGGTACGTCCCAACGCCCAGCACGACGAACCCGCGCGCCTCAGCCTCGCTGGTGACACGGCGAACGAGCCGCGCGCGATCGGCTTTGGAGCGTGTATGGACGTCGAGATGCCGGGGCTGGCCATCGCATCCGTGATCGAGCGCATCGAGGACGCCGCGGAGGGCGTCGGCTTCTGCACGCCGTACGTCGCCAACGGATAGTCGTACTTCGGGATCAGACGATTGCGAGACGAACGGCTGAGGGAGAGCGTTACGCGAGTCGAGCGGCATGTCGAGCAGACATGCAACGATCGGGATATCGGGAATTATTCGTGTTTTGCAGAGGAAGGACGTGAGGGTGCGCAGTTTCCGCGATGCGCGACACACATAGAGTGTGCGAGTTCTGCGCGTGGGACGGAGGCGAACGCAGGCGACCGCGGCACGAGGCCGCGGCCGCTTGCGAATCCGATCGTCAGTTCTTCTTGTAGACCTGCTTCGGAGCGCCGCCGCCGGGACCGCCCGGCGCGCCGCCGCCACCGGCGACCTGGTTCTCGACTTCCATGTTGCCGGCGTTCATCGTAACGACGGTGACACGGGTAACCGGTGCGCCATCGCGGCCCGGTTGATCAGTCGAAATGGACAGCTTGTTGCCATCCCACTTCGCCTTCGACACGACTTCCGTCGCACCGCCGCGGCCCTGCTGCTGGTTCTTGCTCTCGCTGCCATCCAGCTTGTAGACCGCTTTGGCCTCGCCGGCCTGTGTCGTACGAGTGACCGTCAGCGTGGTCGCGTCCTGGGCAATCGTGCACTCCTGCCCGCAGAAGCCACCGCCGCCACGGCCGCCGCCACCGCCACGTCCGCCGCCGCCACCCGGCGCTCCGCCACCACCTGGAGCTCCACCACCGGGGGCCGCTGCCGGAGCATCGCCCGGGACCAGCGTCCACTTACCCGAAAAGTCCGGCTTCCCCTGCGCCGAGAGGCCGGCCACAAACAGTGTCGCCGCCATCGCCGTCGCCAACCAAGACATGCGTCTCATTCAAGACTCCTCGTTCAACACCCCGGCTCCCTGCCGGTTTACGGCGCCATTATCACGCGAAAGATTGTGGCGGATTCCAGACAATCGCAGGATTTACAAACGTTTAACGTCTCGCGGTAAATGATGTGATTCTGCCCCCTGGTCGAGAGGACCTGTCCTGCCCGGCACGGCGCGCTAAAATGGCCGCCACATGCTCAGATTTCTGACTGCAGGTGAATCGCACGGCCAGGGACTCCTGATGACCATGGACGGCGTACCTGCAGGGCTGCACATCGATATAGACGCGCTGAATCACCAGCTGAAGCGGCGCCAGGGTGGTTACGGCCGTGGACGGCGGATGCAGATCGAGAGCGACCGCGCCGAGGTCTGGTCGGGCGTTCGGCACGGACGGACGACCGGCGCCCCCATCGCGCTGCTGATTCGCAACCGCGACTGGGTGAACTGGCAGCAGACCATGTACGTGGAATCGACGATGCCCGAAGGGGCGTCGGGCACCCAGCGCGCGGACGTGACCCGCCCCAGACCCGGACACGCCGACTACGCCGGCGCGCTCAAGTACGGGCACGACGACATTCGCGACGTCCTCGAACGGGCCAGCGCTCGCGAAACGGCGGCGCGTGTCGCCGCCGGCAGCCTTGCCCGCCAGTTGCTCGGTCAGTTCGGTGTCCGTCTCGCCAGCCACGTATCGGCGATCGGACACGTCGTCGTCCCATCCGGCCGGACCGTCAGTTTCGCCGAGGCCCATGCGCTCCCCGACGATGCGCCGCTGCGCTGCACCGACGAAACGCTGCAGCAGCAGATGATGGCCGCCATCGACGCAGCCAAGGCCGCTGGAGACACGCTCGGCGGCGCCTTCGAAATCATCGCGACCGGGGTGCCGCCCGGGCTCGGCTCGTACGTGCAGTGGGACCGCAAGCTCGATGGCCGACTGGCGCAGGCGCTGATGTGCATCCACGCGATCAAAGCCGTCGGCATCGGCATCGGTCCGGAGGTCGCCATCAGGCCGGGCTCGCAGGTGCACGACGAGATCCTGCCTCCGGGCGCCAAGGCCTCGCCGCTCGTCCGCCCGACCAACAACGCCGGTGGCCTCGAAGGCGGCGTCACCAATGGCGAGGACGTCCGGGTGAGCGGGTTCATGAAGCCGATCGCCACCCTGATGACGCCGCTGCGCTCCGTCGACCTGCGCACGCTCGACGAGGCGCCGGCGGCGATCGAGCGCAGCGACGTCTGCGCCGTACCCGCTGCGGCCGTCGTCGGCGAGGCGATGATCGCCTTCGTGCTCGCCGATGCCTTTCTCGAGAAATTCGGCGGCGACTCCGTCGACGAGATTCAGAGCCACTACGCTGCCAGTGCGGAGCAGATCCGCCGCCGCTTCGACTCCCCGCGCAGCGCATGATCCGGCCGATTCTGCGTCATGGGGCCGGAGTGCTCCATCGGAAGGCGGCAGCGGTCGAGGAGATCACGCCCGAGATCCAGCAGTTGATCGACGACATGGTGCAGACGATGTACGCCGCGCCCGGCGTGGGACTCGCCGCCCCCCAGGTCGGCGTCGGCCTTCGGATCTTCGTGGCGGATATCTCGTTCGGCCGCAATCCGTCCGACCTGCTGTGCTTCGTCAACCCCGAGTTCGTCGAACGCGACGGCATGCAGCTCGAAGACGAGGGCTGCCTCAGCGTCCCGGGTTTCAACGCCACAGTGGCCCGCCCGTCACGCGTGGTGATGGCGGGATTGGATCGCGCCGGGCAGCCACAGCAGATCGAAGGGATCGGCCTGCTCGCCCGCTGCTTCCAGCACGAGATGGATCATCTCGACGGGACGCTCTTCGTCGATCGTCTCCGCGGGCTGCAGAAGGATCTGATCGTCCGGAAGATTCACAAGCTCGCCCGCGCGGGGAAATGGTGAGCGAGGACGGCGCGGTTACTCCTCCGCCCCTCCGCATCGTCTACTTCGGGACTCCTCAGTTCGCGATCCCCACACTCGAGCGCCTCCTCGCCTCGCGCCACACGGTCTGCGGTGTCGTCACACAACCCGATCGACCGCGCGGACGCGGGCAACGCCTGCAGCCCGGGCCCGTCAAGGTCGTGGCACTCGAACATCAGTTGCCAATTTTTCAGCCCGAACGGCTCCGGGAGCCGGCCGTGAACGCGATGCTGCAATCGTGGGCGCCCGACCTCGGCGTGGTCGCCGCGTACGGCAAGCTGATTCCGGAAGGTCTGCTCGCGCTGCCGCGTCTCGGCATGATCAATGTGCACGCGTCGCTGCTGCCAATGTACCGTGGTGCGGCGCCCATTCAGCGCGCCGTCATCGATGGCCGATCCGAGACCGGGGTGACGATCATGCGCGTCGTCAAGGCGCTCGATGCCGGCGGCATGCTCGACGTCGTCCGCAGGCGCATCGCTCCGGACGAGACCAGCGTTCAGGTCGAAGCGGATCTCGCGCAGCTCGGCGCCACACTGCTCGTCGACGTGGTCGATCGATTGGCATGCGGTCCGGTCCGCGAGGAGGCGCAGGACGAGCGGCTCGTCACTTACGCGGCGCGTCTCACCAAGGCCGAGGGCGCCATCGACTGGCAGCAGCCGGCAACCGCCGTCCACAATCGCGTGCGCGGGCTCTACCCCTGGCCACACGCGTACACGTCGCTCGACGGTGAACGTCTCATCATCCTGCGGACAAGTGTCGATGCGGAGCTGACGGATGCGGCGCCCGGCACCGTCACGGCGGCACAGGCCGAGGGCATTCGTGTCGCGACGGGACAGCGCGGTCAAGTGATCATCCGCGAGCTCCAGGTCGAGGGTCGCCGGCCGATGGCCGCGCGTGATTTCCTCGCCGGCCGCCCACTCCTCGCAGGCGTCATCTTCGAGAGCGCCGGCCGGTGAACGGCTCACCGCGTTCCATCATCTGATGTCCAAGGCCCGCATCGCGGCGTTCCATGCCTTACAGGACGTCTCGAGGGGACGGCTCGACCTGCCCGCGGCGCTGGCGCGCAGCCGATCGTCGCTCGGCGATGAGCGCGATCGTGCCCTGACCATGGAGATCGTCACCGGCACTACGCGCTGGCAGCGGGCGCTCGATCACATCATCGAACACTTCGCCGGCCGGCGACTCGCCCGGCTGGATGCCGAGATCCTGACCGTGCTGCGCTTGAGCCTGTATCAGCTGCTGCATCTCAGTCGCGTTCCCGCCGCAGCCGTCGTCGACGAAGCCGTCAATCTGGCGAGGCTGGCGCGCAAGCCGAGCGCGGCGGGATTCGTCAATGGCGTCCTGCGCAGTATCCTGCGCCAGCGCCACCGCCTTCCGCTTCCAGGCCGGCCGGAGGATCACATCAACCGCGCCGACGCGCTCGCCTACCTGGGCATCACCCATTCGCATCCGGAGTGGCTCGTGGCGCGCTGGCTCGATCGTTACGGCCTCGAGGCAGCCGAACGCTGGGTCCGCTTCAACAACGACCCGGCCGCGCTGACGCTGCGTGCGAATCGTCTGCGCACGACGCGCGACGCGCTCCAGGCGACGCTGGCGGCAGACGGCATCGAGACGACGCCGACGGCATTCGCGCCCGACGGGCTCCGCGTCATCTCCGGGAACCCGTTGGCCCGCCCGCAGGACGGCGCCTTCGTCGTGCAGGACGAAGCGTCCCAACTGATCGCGCTCACTGTGGACGCGCGGCCGGGACAGCTGGTGCTCGACCTGTGCGCCGCGCCTGGAGGCAAGACCACCGCGCTGGCCGCGGACATGGCCGACCGCGGGCTCGTCCTGGCATGCGACGTCAGAGACCGTCGTCTGCGGTTGCTGCAGGACACGGTGCGGGCAAGCGGCGCCAGCAACATCAGGCTGACCCACGTCGACGCGCGGGCGGCCGTGCCCTTTCGTCACGGCGCGTTCGATCGCGTGCTCGTCGACGCGCCCTGCTCAGGACTCGGTACGCTCCGTCGTGACCCGGACATCAAATGGCGGCGCCGCGAAGACGACCTTCCCGCTCTCGTCGATCGGCAACAGGAGCTGATCGCGCGAGCGGCCGCGACAGTGAAGCCAGGCGGACGTCTCGTATACGCCACCTGCTCGAGTGAGCCCGAGGAGAACGAGAACGTGATCGATCGGTTCCTCGCCACGCACCCCGGGTTCGAGCAGCATGATCTTCGAGCGGAGCTCGACGATCGGCTGACGGAACTCGTCGACCAACGCGGCTGTCTCCATACGTCCCCGGTGCACGGGCTGGAGGCGTTCTTCGCTGCCGCGCTGACGCGCACCGAATGACAGGGCCGAAAGGCCCCGTCCTACGAAGACCGAAGGCCAGGCTACGTGGTACTCGCCGGGGCCTGGAGCTCCAGGCCTACGTGGTACCATGACGTGTTCGATGGCAATCGGCCGCCGGGTCTGGGGCGTCGGGAAGGTATTGCTGCTGCTCGGCGCACTGGCGGCGACCTTCCTCATCTCCTTCGTCATCTCCATGCGCGTGGCTGTCCGTGCCGGGCAGGTGCAGATTCCCGACCTCACCAACATGACCGTCGAGGACGCGACGCGTGCGCTGCAGGAGCTCGAGTTGCGGCCCCGCATCGAGGAAGCGCGCAAGCCCGACGTCAAGATTCCGGCGGGCCATATCGTGCAGCAGGATCCACCGGCGGGCGAAGAAGCACGCCCACAGCGTACGGTCAAAGTCTGGGTGAGCTCCGGTGCCCGGACGACGCCGGTTCCCGCGCTTGTCGGTCAGACGGAGCGGACGGCACGCATCCGTCTCGATCAGGACGGCGTGGCCCTGGCCTCGGCGACTGAGATGCAATCGCCCGACTATGCTCCGGATACGATCGTGGCGCAGGAGCCGGTCCCCCCCTCGCGCTCGCCGAGCGTCTCGATCCTGATCAATCGCGGCGGCCAGACGACGACGTATGTGATGCCGGATGTGATCGGCATGGACGGCACCAGGGTCGAAGCCGCCTTGCGTGGGGCAGGTCTGCGTGTGACCATCGTTGGATCGCAGGCGTATCCAGGCGTGCCGGCCGGCACGGTGGTGCGTCAGCAGCCCGCATCCGGCTACCAGGTGGGTCCGGCCGATGCCATCTCTCTCGAGGTGAGCCGTTGAGCGCTCCGAACATCAGACTCGCGCCGTCCATTCTGTCGGCCGACTTCGCCGCCCTCGGTCGTGACATCGCGGCGGTTGAACGCGGCGGCGCCGACTTGATTCACGTCGACGTGATGGACGGTCATTTC
>Ga0207701_10003457_pt1 | contig 16196 bp, 10 predicted proteins | sample KBSSwiSSwithPhiX_FD_184294 | JGI IMG/M metagenome (GOLD analysis project Ga0207701, IMG submission 184294) | Switchgrass rhizosphere bulk soil microbial communities from Kellogg Biological Station, Michigan, USA, with PhiX - S5 (SPAdes) (version 2) | ecosystem: Environmental > Terrestrial >... | reverse complement strand
AATATCTTTGCGAAGATATAATTTTTTTCCTCGGCGAGGCGCACAGCGGAGCGCCTTTGCAAAAACGCGTGCATCTCTTTCCTTCATGGGAGGTGCTGCCGTTCGAAAACCTCTCGCCGCATCCGGAAAATATCGCCGGCCGTCTAGAGGGTCTCTATAAGCTCGTCGAAGAGCCCGCACCAGTTTTGATCGCTACTCCTGCCGCTTTGATGCAAAAGGTCATTCCCAAAGAATCGCTCAAGCGGTCGTACCTCTATTTGGTCGCCGGCCAGGAACTATCGCGGGAAGCGTTGCTCGAACATTTGGTGGCATGGGGTTTTCAGAATGTGCCGCTGGTCGAAGAACGGGGCGATTTCAGCATCCGCGGCGGCATCGTTGATCTCTTCTCGCCAGGTTACGCGCTTCCGCTCCGGCTTGAGTTCGACGGTGACCGCCTCGACTCGATTCGCGAGTTCAATCCGTCCACCCAACGGAGCGCGCAGCCACGCGAAGAGCTGCTAGTTTTGCCGATGAAAGAGTTTTCACTCAAGCAAAACGGCAGCGACGCTGTCGTGCGCCGGCTCGATCACCGCGCCGTCGAATTGGAAGTCGACCGGCGCGCAAAAAATAGTCTCATCGAATCGGTTCGCGCGGGGATTCCATTTCCCGGAATGGAATTTTTGGTGCCTTACTTTTCCGAGCCGTTGGTACCAGTCACCGCCTATCTCCCGCAGCAAACGATCGTCTGGTTGGATGGCGCGGATCGCATCGAAGCTGAAGCGGAGCGCTTTGGACGAATTACCTGGGAGAGGAGCCGTCAGGCCGAGGAAGAACACCGGTTGGTGGCGCCATTGGAATCGCTTTATCTGAGCGAGCATCAGTTCCAGGAGGCGCTGGCATCGTTCGCGCAGGTGCAAGGCGAGTCGCTCACGCTCTTGGCGGCATCCGAACGAGTGCAGGCGACGACACTGACGGTGGAGTCCTATTTGACCACCGACATTCGGCAGGAGACGGCGCACACGGGCAAGGATCCTACGCTGCTACCCTTGGTGGAGCACTTGAAGGCGTGGGAAAAACAACGAGTGATCTTCGTTGCGCCAACAAAAGCCGATGGCACGCGATTGCGCGAATTGTTGGCCAACTACAATTATCAACTGCCGTTGGTTGAAACCTCGCTGCCGCCGTTGATGGAGCGCAGAGACTTCGCCCAGGCGATTATCTGCGGTCAGCTCAATCACGGGTTTCGCATGCCGGAAGCGGGTCTGGTGGTGGTGACCTTCGACGAGATTTTCGGCACCCGAAAGCGCCAGCCCGCAGGCACGACCAAACGCCATCCGAGCCACTTTCTCACGAGCTTGAGTGAGCTCAAACAGGACGATTTTGTCGTTCACCTCGATCACGGCATCGGTGTTTATCGAGGCCTCAAGTTTTTGCAAGTGGCCGGTGTTGGAGGAGAATTCTTGCACCTGGAGTATGAAGGTGGTGATCGGCTGTATTTGCCGGTGGACCGCATCAACATGGTGCAGAAATACATTGGCGGCGACGGCGCCCAACCGGCACTCGATCGATTGGGGGGCACGTCATGGGAAAAGGTCAAGGCCAAAGCGCGGAAATCGATCTTCGCTATGGCCGAAGAGTTGGTTCAGCTCTACGCTCTGCGTGAAGCGCGCGAGGGGACGGCCTTTGCGGCACCCGACGCAATGTACCAGGAGTTTGAAGCGGCCTTCGAGTACGAAGAAACTCCTGACCAGCAGCGCGCCATCGACGAGACCCTCGCCGGGATGCAGAACAAAAAACCGATGGATCGACTGATATGCGGCGACGTGGGTTACGGCAAGACAGAAGTGGCGATGCGGGCGGCATTTCTCGCCGTCGAGGGCGGCAAGCAGGTTGCTGTGCTCGCGCCGACAACCATTCTGACGCAACAGCACCTGCAAACGTTTCGCCATCGTTTCCGCAACCACCCGGTGCGCATCGAAATGGTGAGCCGATTTCTGACCAACAAGGAAATTGCCGAGATTCTCGAAGACACGACCACGGGCAAGGTCGATGTCATTATCGGCACTCATCGCTTGCTGCAAAAAGACGTGGAGTTTAAAAACATGGGCCTCGTGATCGTCGATGAGGAGCACCGCTTCGGCGTGGTCCATAAGGAGCGGCTCAAAAAGCTGCGCCAACTTGTCGATGTGCTGAGCCTCACGGCGACACCGATCCCGCGCACATTGCACATGTCGCTTGTCGGTATCCGCGACCTCAGCATCATCGAAACGCCTCCGGTAGATCGGCTGGCGATTCAAACCTATGTCACCCGATATGACGACCGTCTGATCCGCGATGCTATCCTGCGCGAGGTGGATCGCGGCGGGCAGGTATTTTTTCTGCACAACCGGGTCGAAACCATCGATCGGTTGGCGCTGAAGCTTGCCGAGCTCGTTCCCGAAGCCAAGTTCGCAGTGGCGCATGGCCAGATGCGGCCCAAGGAATTGGAAAAAGTCATGCTGGACTTCTTCAACAACCAGACTCAGGTGCTGGTCTGCTCCGCCATCATTGAGTCAGGACTCGATTTCCCCAACGCGAATACGATTATCATCAATCGGGCGGACAAGTTCGGTCTCGCTCAGCTCTATCAGCTGCGCGGTCGTGTGGGCCGTTCGCATCGACACGCCTATGCTTACTTGTTGATTCCCGGCGAACAAGCGATCACGCCGGATGCCGAGAAACGGTTACGGGCGCTGCAGGAAATAGACGGACTCGGGGGCGGCTTCAAGCTCGCTATGCATGATCTGGAAATTCGCGGCGCGGGAAATCTGCTGGGCGAGCAGCAGTCGGGACAAATTCATGCGGTCGGTTTCGAACTCTACACGGAGATGATGGAGAAAGCGATTCAGGAATTGAAGGGGGAGGATGTGTTGCCGGAGGTAGATCCCGAAATTCGCCTCGGCATACCCGCCTATTTTCCCGATACCTATATTCCGGATGCCAATCAAAGGCTGTACTTCTACAAACGGCTGGCGACTCTGCGCGACGATCAGGAGCTCGGCGACTTGAAAGAAGAAATCATGGATCGCTTTGGCTCTTATACGACGGTGGTAGAGAATCTTTTTCTGGTCATGAATTTGCGCCGTACCCTCAAGGAATTTCTGGTGCAGCAGATCAGTGTCGCGGATGGACGGGTTTACCTGCTGTTCCATGCCGAGTCACCCGTGAAAATCGATAAACTTCTCGAGCTGATCCATAAACAAAAAAATCGTTTCCGGCTGATGCCGGACGGGCGGTTGTCGTTCGCGCCAACAAATCTCGATTGGGAACCGCTGATCGAAGAAGTTACAGAGCTTCTCCGCTCAATCCAGGATCTGCCGTCCCAAGCGGCTTTTCCTCCCGAGATACTCAGAGCGCCTCCTGCATGATCGGGAACCGATTTGAGGCGTTTACGAATGGGAGGCCCCCAGCGGGAATTTGGTTTTTACGTCAGAGTGTGTTAAGGATTGGCGTCGACGCTTTTATTCTCCTCGGGTGAATTGCCTATGCCGAAGCGAACCCTCATCGGAAGGCTGCTTTTGTGTTTACTCTTGGTGGGTCCGTGCATCGCCGGCTCCGCGGTCGTCGAGCAATTGATCGTGGTGATCAACGGCGAGCCTTACACCCTATCCGGTGTTAACACCTACGCTAAAATCAAAATGGGCCGGAGTTTTCCGAACGGCAGCCTCGATCAGATCAACGCTAGCGACCGCCAAGTCCTGGAGCAGTTTATCACCGATAAGCTTCTCGAATCCGAAGTGCGGGAAGCGGGCATCAGCATCAGCGATGAGGATGTCACCCGGTATATCGAGCAGGTGAAGAAAAATAATCGTCTTTCCGACGAAGATCTCAAGACGGCGCTGGCCCGAGAGGGCCAAACCGTCGACAGTTACAAAGTCTCCGTCAAGGCAGAAATGGAAAAGAGCGAGATTATCGATCGACAGGTGAAGCGAAAGGTGACCATTACCGACGAAGACGTTGAACGTTACTACAAGGCCAATCCGAACAAATATAAAAGCAATGAGCGCGCGCGGATTCGTCATATTTTGTTGGTGCTGCCGGAAAATGCCGCGCCCGATCGCGTTCAAGCCGTGACGGCGAAGGGGAAGGATCTCTACGAGCGCATCAAGGCGGGTGAAGATTTCGCCAAATTGGCGAGAGAAAATTCGGAAGGCGCCGGACAAGCCGATGGCGGCGACATTGGCTGGATTAAACGCGGGACGTTAATCCCCGGTCTGGAGGTAGTTGCGTTTGAAAAACTTGCAGTGGGACAAGTAAGTGAGCCGTTTCGAACCACCATGGGATTGCACATCGTCAAACTGGAAGCTCGTGAGTCCGGCAATGTGCTGCCACTTAGCACGGTGGCGCCGCGGATCAAAGAAGAGCTTCTGAACAAGGCATTGGAAGAACGCTTTGCGAAATGGATGAAGACCGACTTGCGCCGAAAACATCGGGTCGACGTCAAGATTGCCGGAGTCGTTTTCAAACCTGAAGACTCCAAAGAAAACACGATGAACACGCTGGTCGCGGGATCGAATCAATCCCCTCGACGGGGTGAAGACCGGTCATTTCTCAGCTACTTCAATCCATTTTCTTACATCGTGAAAGATACGCCCGTGGAAGACATAGATCCTAAAAGCCCAATCGCCGGAAGAAGCATCGTAAGTGTCTTCGGCGTGCCGCTCGGCACCCAAGAAACGCCGGAAGACGCTCCCGACGTCTTAAATCCGCCGCCGGCGAAAAGCTCCGATAAGGGTATCCTCGACTCGCTGAATCCGTTTTCCTCTAAAAACCCCTAGCTGCTTGTCTCCGATAACTCAACTCGGGATAATGAATAGCATTATTCCCATGCCGACGTGCCATAGCCATGTCCAGTAAGCCGATCATCGCCGTTACCATGGGCGATCCGGCGGGAATTGGTCCAGAAATCATTTTAAAAGCCCTTGCCGATCCGATCATCAAACGGGTCTCGCGCCCGTTAATTCTAGGCGATTGGGGAGTGCTCCAGCGGGCGCGTAGCGGGAAGAGAGATATGCCCCGCCTGGTTTGCTGGAAACAGGGACAGCCACTGTTGTCTTTACTCGACGATCCAAAAGCTTATGCGGTTTGCTCGCTGTCGTCGCTCACTCCGAAAGAGTCACGACCAGGTGTTTCGTCCAAAGCCGGAGGGCGGAGCGTGTATAGCTATATTCGAGTGGCGGCGAAACTGGCGCTATCAAAGGTGGCCGATGCTGTTGCCACCGCGCCCATCAGCAAAAGCAACTTGATTGAGGCAGGATACAATTATCCGGGTCATACCGAATTACTCGCAGAGCTAAGCGGGGCTGAGCAATGTCGCATGATGCTGATCGGCGCGAAACTGCGGGTGGTGCCGGTCACAGGACATATCCGCTTTACCGAAGTGGCGCGCAGCCTGAAGCCGGAAAATATTCAAACTACTTTGGAGCTCACGCAACGAGCGCTGCAGAATTTTTTTCGTATAAAGCGACCCCGAATTGCCGTGGCGGCATTGAACCCGCACGGCGGTGAAGAGGGTATCTTTGGTGACGAAGAAATTAAAATCATCGCACCGGCGGTGAAAGCAGCGCGCCACAAAGGCTTTTCGGTTCATGGACCGCTCCCTGCAGATAGCTTATTTCACCACGCTGCCCGGGGTGATTATGACGCGGTCGTGTGTATGTACCACGATCAGGGGCTGATCCCGCTCAAGCTGCACCATTTTTTCGGCGGTGTCGCGCTTACATTAGGACCGCCCTTTATCAGAACTTCGGTCGATCACGGCACCGCCTACGACATCGCGGGAAAGGGCAAGGCCGACGCAACCAGTATGAAAGCAGCAATCTTGCTAGCGGCGCAACTGGCCCGACGGCGGCAGGCAGGGAGGACGCAGTGAACCCATCGATCTTCCGTGAGTACGATATTCGCGGATTGGCGGAGCAAGATTTCGACAAAGAATTTGCCCTGCTATTGGGTAAAGTCCATGGGACTTCAGTGGTCGAAGCGGGGGGCAGTCGGGTTGCTGTCGGGCGCGATTGCCGCGCCACGTCCGATCCCTATGCCGAGGCCGTCATCGCCGGCATGATCTCTGCGGGCCTACAGGTTTATGATATTGGCGTTTGCCCGACGCCGTTATTGTATTTTTCTTTGTTTCATCTCGACCTCGACGGCGGCATTCAAATTACCGCAAGTCATAATCCTTCCGAATACAACGGCTTCAAGATTTGCCGCGGTAAGGACACACTTTACGGCCAGCAGATCCAGGAAATCCGCGCTTGCATGGAGCGCAGCGAGTTCCGTGCAAAATCGGGCGGCGTGAGAGAACAATATGACATCATGTCACCGTACCGGCGCCATCTGCTCGCCGATGTTCTGCAGCTTGCCCGGCCATTAAAAATCGTGATCGATGCCGGAAGCGGCGTCGGCGGCCCCGTAGGTCCGCCGATTTTTAGGCAATTGGGTTGTGAAGTATTCGAGATCGCCTGCGTTCCGGATGGCAGATTTCCCATTCATCATCCCGATCCGACCGTTCCCGAAAATTTGGAAATGTTGATCGAAAAGGTGAGAAGTGAAGGAGCCGATCTCGGCATCGCCTACGACGGCGACGCCGACCGAATCGGCGCGGTAGATGAAACCGGCAAAATTCTTTGGGGCGACGAACTGCTGGTGTTGTTTTCCCGCGACGTTTTGCTGCGCAATCCCCATGCGGTGATCATCTCCGAAGTGAAGTGCTCGCAGCGGCTCTACGATGATATTGCCAAAAAGGGCGGGCAGCCGATCATGTGGAAAGCGGGACATTCGCTGCTCAAGGCCAAGATGAAAGAGACCGGAGCGCTCCTGGCCGGAGAAATGAGCGGGCACATGTTTTTCAAGGAACGTTATTTCGGTTTTGACGACGCGATTTACGCATCTCTCCGTTTGCTTGAAATCGTCGCCAATTCGGGCAAACCGTTGTCGAGCCTGCTAGCCGATCTGCCTCAGAGTGTGTCCACACCAGAGATTCGTATCGATTGTCCCGACGAAAAAAAATTCGCGATCGCTGCCAAAGCCACGGAGTATTTTCGACAACATTACGACCTGATCGACGTCGACGGGGCCCGGGTATGCTTTGCGGACGGTTGGGGTTTGATCCGCGCATCCAACACGCAACCGGCCCTCGTGCTACGCTTCGAAGCCTCTTCTCAGGAAAAGCTCGACGAATATCGAGCGCTAATCGAAAACAAGCTCCAGGAATTTCAAACCTGATCGGTGAAGATGGCGGCGCAAATCGTCATTCGCGGCGCTCGGGTCCATAATCTCAAAAATATCGATCTGGAGATACCGCGCGACCGGTTAGTAGTCATCACCGGCCCGTCCGGGTCGGGAAAGTCTTCGCTTGCCTTCGATACGTTATATGCCGAAGGTCGGCGGCGGTACCTCGAGTCGATCGCTGCCGACGCCCATCAGCTGTTGCAGCAGATCGAAAAGCCCGACGTCGACAGTATCGAGGGGCTTTCTCCAACCATCGCGGTACAGCAAAGCTCCGGGGTCGCTCAGTCACGCTCCACTGTGGGAACCCTGACCCACATTTATGATTTCTTGCGCCTGCTGTTCGTTAGAGTGGGTCAATTGAATTGTCCCAATTGCGGTAGTGAAATCGTCGCGCAGAGCACTGAACAAATTGTCGACCAACTGCTTTCGTTGCCCCATGGCACCCGCCTCATCGTGTTGGCGCCGCTGGCGCTTTCCTCCGAAATGAAAGCCGACAAGTTACTTGAGGCGGTGGCAAGACAAGGTTTTTCAAGAGCGATGGTCGACGGGAAAATGGTCGAGCTTCCGGGGACAATTTCCGATGACTGGAGCAAAGCGCACCAATTGGATCTGGTGATCGATCGGTTGATGGTGCGCGAAGGAATTCGAACCCGGCTCGCGGAGGCGGTCGAACTCGCCGGCCGGCAGGGCGACCAGATCGTCAAGGTGCTGAGCTTGGAAGACAGTGAAGATCAGCCCGCGCGTGAGCGGCGCTTCAGTAAAGCGCTCAGGTGCCTGAACTGTGGTGCGGCCGCTCCGGAAGTCACACTGGGCTTGTTGTCCTTCAATAATCCGGAAGGCGCTTGCCCGACCTGTAATGGCTTAGGGGAGATTCCTGAGCAGACGAAAAACGCGGAAGAGACGACGCGCAGATGCCCTAAGTGCAACGGAACCCGGCTCAAAAACGAAAGCCGCCTGGTGCGCATTGGCGGCCATGACATTTCTCAAATCAGCGGCTGGCCTGTCGCCGAGGCAATGAAATTTTTCGGTGCGGTCGAATTTTCCGGCGATCGCGTATTGGTCGGTAAGAGAATCGTCAGTGAAATTACACACCGAATCGATGTCCTACTGGATCTCGGTCTGGGCCATTTGAGCTTGGATCGGTCTTCGGTAACTCTTTCCGGCGGTGAGATCCAGAGGGTCCGCTTGGCAACCGAGATCGGCTCGGGTATGACGGGCGTGCTCTACGTTCTCGACGAGCCGAGCCGAGGACTGCATCAGAGAGACAACGCACAGTTACTCGAGCTCCTGAAAGGGCTTCGCGAAGCGGGTAATTCAGTGATCGTCGTCGAGCATGATCCCGAGACCATGAGGGCCGCGGATTATCTCATCGATATGGGTCCCGGCGCCGGCGAGCGCGGTGGTGAAGTGGTGGCGCAAGGCTCTCTTGCGGAGATCCTCGCCGATCAGCGGTCTCTGACCGGCCGGTATCTCGCCGGAGAACTAACCATTTCAACTCGCGATGAGCGGCGGAACGGGAGCGGAAAATATTTGCTGATTCGAAATGCCCGTAAGCGCAATCTAAAAAACATAACCGTGCAGATTCCGATTGGCGTGATCACCTGCGTCACCGGCGTTTCGGGCGCGGGCAAAACCACATTGGTCATGGATGTTTTGTATGACGAACTGCGCAGGCGATTGCATAACCCGAAAAGCCAAAAATTTCGGGCGGCAGAACTCGTCGGCTGGGAGCATTTCGACCGTATTATCGGGGTAGACCAGCAGCCGATCGGGCGGACACCACGATCCAATCCGGCTACTTATGCCGGTATTTACGATTACCTTCGGGGTTTTTTTTCCGAGCTACCCGAAGCGCGCGTGCGTGGCTACAAGCCAGAGCGTTTTTCGTTTAATCAGAAAGGTGGCCGCTGCGAGGCCTGTGGCGGTGATGGAGTGACACGGGTGGAGATGTATTTCATTCCGGATCTCTCAGTCATCTGCCCGGTTTGTAAAGGACGGCGCTATAACCGTGAGACCTTGGAGGTCAGATATAAAGGACTGAGTATCGCTGATGTTTTGGACCTGACCGTCGATGAGGCGCTCGAATTGCTCAGCGCTATTCCACCGATTCGCGAGCGGCTACAAACCTTACGGGACGTCGGATTGGGTTATGTCAGGCTCGGGCAGCCCGCGTCGACACTCGCAGGAGGCGAAGCGCAACGGGTAAAACTCGCGCGCGAGCTGGCGCGAAAGATCTCCGGCCAAGCTCTTTATGTGCTTGATGAGCCTACGGCCGGGCTCCACTTCGAGGATACAAAGAAACTTTTGGACCTGCTTAACCGTCTCACAGATAGCGGAAATACCGTTGTTATGGTCGAGCACAATCTGGATATGATCAAAAATGCTGATTACGTCATTGATTTGGGCCCGGAAAGCGGTATGGGGGGCGGAGAGGTGGTGGCAGCGGGAACTCCCGAAGAGGTTGCTTCGAACGACCGATCGTTTACCGGGCAATACCTGCGGCAGATTCTCGCGCCCCGGGCATCTCCCGATAATTAAGCAAAAACAACTGCTTAGTTTCGAGCAGGCGGCGTTGACTCGCGAGCATATTTTGGTTAACTTTATATCAGACTAATTAAGTCTGTATGACCGGATTACAATGATCAAGACGCCGATCTACTTGGATAACCATGCCACAACCCCTGTGGATCCGAGGGTGTTGGCCGCGATGCTGCCTTATTTTACCGAGCAGTTCGGCAATGCTTCGAGCAAGAACCACCCGTTCGGATGGGAAGCGGAAGCAGCGGTGGACAGCTCGCGAGAGCAGGTAGCGAAGCTAATTGGGGCCGCTTCGCCGCGAGAGATCGTATTTACCAGCGGCGCCACCGAGTCGGATAATTTAGCGATCAAAGGGGTCGCACAGGCGTACCGCGAGCGGGGAAATCATATCGTCACCTGCGCGACCGAACACAAAGCGGTCCTCGACAGTTGCAAGGCTTTGGAGAAGCAGGGATTCAAGGTTACATATCTGCGCGTGCAAACCAACGGCTTGCTCGATCTTCAACGGCTCGAGGAATCACTCACGGACGAGACGATTCTCGTTTCGATTATGGCGGCAAACAACGAGATCGGCACTATCCAGCCCGTGGAAGAGATCGGTCGATTAACCAGGAAAAAGGGTATTCTTTTTCATACCGATGCGACCCAGGCGGTCGGAAAAATTCCCATAAACGTCGATAAAATGGCGATCGACCTGCTGTCACTCACCGCGCACAAGATCTATGGACCAAAAGGGGTGGGGGCGCTTTATGTACGGGGCGAAAAGCCGCGGGTAAAAGTAATGCCGATGCTCGATGGCGGCGGTCATGAGCGCGGGATGCGCTCCGGAACCTTGAATGTGCCGGGCATTGTCGGCTTGGGGATCGCCTGCAAACTGGGGCAAAAGGAGATGGGTGGTGAGGCTGAACGCCTGATGGGGTTGCGAGAACGTCTCCGGACGGGTCTCGTTCAGCAGCTCGAAGACGTTTACATCAACGGCGATCCGGTGAGGCGCTTGCCGGGAAATCTAAATATGAGTTTCGCTTATATTGACGGCGAGTCGCTGATGATGGGGCTCAAGGAAATTGCCGTGTCGACCGGTTCGGCATGCACGTCAGCAAGCCTGGAGCCGTCACACGTCCTAAAGGCATTGGGCTTGGATGACTCCTTGGCGCATGCTTCGATCCGGTTTGGCGTCGGCCGATTCAACACGGCTGAAGAGATCGAGTACACGATAGGGCGTGTCGCGGAAGAAGTTCATCGCCTCAGGAGAATTTCTCCGCTGTACAAGGCAAGGCTGGAAAGACGCACGGCAGGAGTTTCGTAGGAGGAAAATCGCGATGGCGATGGGAGTAAGTCTCACGGAGCGTGCGGTGGCGCGAATTAAAGAGCTGATCGCAGCTGAGCAGCGGGACGGTCAGGGGTTGAGAGTAAAAGTTGTCGGCGGCGGCTGCTCAGGATTGCAATACAAAGTCGACTTCGATGCGCCCAAGCCCACGGATAAAGTTTTTGAACGGGATGGAGCCAAGGTGCTGGTGGACATGAAAAGCTTGCTCTACCTGACCGGCACGGAGCTCGATTACAAAGACGAGCTGATGCAATCGGGTTTCGTTTTTCAAAACCCGAATGTCAAGCAATCGTGCGGCTGCGGAGCATCATTCACGGTTTAGGTGAAGGATCTATCAATGAAAACTGGGACCGAGACTGTTCAAGACCTGACTCGACGCGAGTACAAATACGGCTTTATCACCGACATCGAAGCAGACACCGTACCGCCGGGCCTAAACGAAGATATCGTGCGGCTCATTTCCGCCAAGAAAAACGAACCTGAGTTCATGCTTCAATGGCGGCTTAAGGCCTACCGGCATTGGGTCAAGCTTGAAAAAGCCCAGGCCGAGCCCCAGTGGGCGATGGTGCATTACCCGCCCATTGATTACCAGTCGATTCGCTACTATTCGGCGCCAAAGTCCAAGGGGGATAGACCCAGGAATCTCGAGGAGGTCGACCCCGAGCTGATCAAAACCTACGAGAAGCTCGGGATTCCCTTACGAGAACAAGAACTGCTCGCGGGCGTGGCGGTGGACGCGGTGTTCGACAGTGTTTCAGTGGCGACGACGTTTAAAAGTAAGCTTGCGGACCTGGGAATCATCTTCTGTGCTTTTTCCGAAGCCGTACAAAATCACCCCGATCTGGTGGAGAAGTATCTGGGTTCTGTGGTGCCGTACACCGACAACTTTTTTGCAGCACTCAATTCGGCGGTGTTTAGCGACGGCTCGTTTTGCTACATCCCCAAAGGGGTGCGCTGTCCGATGGAGCTATCGACCTATTTCCGCATCAATGCGGCGGAAACCGGCCAGTTCGAGCGTACACTGATCGTTGCCGACGAGGGTGCGACGGTCAGCTATCTCGAAGGTTGCACCGCGCCGATGCGTGATAAGAACCAGTTGCACGCCGCGGTGGTGGAGCTCATTGCGCACCGAGACGCGCAAATCAAGTATTCGACCGTGCAAAATTGGTATCCGGGAGACGCTGAAGGGAAAGGCGGCATTTATAATTTCGTTACCAAGCGCGGCAAATGTCTGGGCGAACGCTCGAAGATCTCATGGACGCAGGTGGAAACCGGTTCGGCGATTACCTGGAAATACCCGAGCTGCATCCTGCAAGGCGATGACTCCGTCGGTGAGTTCTACTCGGTGGCGTTGACCAACAATTATCAACAAGCCGATACCGGCACTAAGATGATCCATATCGGCAAGAACACCAAGAGCACCATTGTCTCGAAGGGCATTTCGGCGGGCCATGGTCAAAATACCTATCGCGGATTGGTCAAGATCATGAAGCCGGCAAAGGGGGCGAGAAATTATTCACAGTGTGACTCGTTGCTCCTGAGCGATCAGTGCGGAGCGCATACTTTTCCGTACCTCGAAGTGCTCAACAATAGCTCGCAGGTGGAGCACGAGGCATCGACGTCGAAAATTGGCGAGGATCAATTGTTCTACTGTCGGCAAAGGGGCATTTCGACGGAAGATGCGGTCAATATGATTGTCAACGGCTTCTGCAAACAAGTATTCAAAGAGTTGCCGATGGAATTTGCTGTTGAAGCGCAGAAGCTTCTCGGCGTCAGTCTCGAGGGAAGCGTGGGCTAAGCGAAAGCTTTTCGTGTGAAGCATAATGGCCAAGGAAGTCTATCTAGATAACAACGCGACGACTCGGGTTTTGCCCGAAGTCGCCGAGGCGATGCTGCCATTCCTGACTGAGCACTATGGCAACCCCTCGAGTATTCACCGTTTCGGCAGCGCCGTGGGGGAACGCCTTGCCGACGCGCGAGAGCAGGTAGCCAATCTGATCGGTGCGACCGATCCGATCGAGATCATTTTTACCAGCTGCGGCACCGAGGGCGATAACGCTGCGATCAGGGGAGTGCTCGAAGCGCGGCCGAATAAGCGCCACATCGTGACCACCCAGGTGGAACATCCTGCGGTATTGGGTTTGTGTCAGCACTTGGAAAAAAAAGGTTACCGAGTGACTTGGCTGAGTGTCGATGAAAACGGCGGACTCGACGCCGAAGAGCTTCGGTCGGCTCTGACGGACGACACCGCGCTTGTCTCGGTGATGTGGGCGAACAACGAGACCGGAGTCATCTTTCCGATTGAGCAGATCGGCGCGATTGTGAAAGCCAAAGGAATTCCTTTGCACGTGGACGCGGTTCAGGCCGCCGGTAAGATCCATTTGAAAGTCAAAGATCTACCGGTGGATCTTATGACCATCTCGGGGCACAAGTTTCATGCGCCCAAGGGTATCGGCGCGCTCTACGTCAAGCGCGGCTTGACCTTTCCACCGTTCATGATCGGTGGTCACCAAGAGCGCAATCGACGCGGCGGAACTGAGAACGTCCCGGGCATTATCGGCATGGGCAAGGCCGCAGAGGTGGCATCTAGCCGGATCGATTCCGATGCGGCTCGGATCAGGGGACTTCGGGATCAGCTCGAATCTCTGTTACTCAGATCTTGTCCTGGAAGCAGAGTCAACGGAGATGTGCAAAAACGGCTTCCGAACACGTGCAACATAAGCTTCCGGTATCTGGAAGGCGAATCTATTTTAGTGCTTCTCGATCAGCAGGGAATTTGTGCGTCGACTGGCTCGGCGTGCACTGCCGGATCATCGGACCCGTCGCACGTTCTCCGTGCGATGAAGGTTCCGCCGGATTGGCTACAAGGAGCCGTGCGTTTTAGCTTGGGTCGGTTCAATACGGAAAAGGAAATCGATTATGTCAACGAAAAGATGCCGGCGATCGTCCAACGGCTTGAGGGCCTTTCCTCTTTGGGCAAGCTTGCAAGCCGACGAACCGAGGAGCGATCGGCTGGCGCTACCGTGCGCGCGAGGGGGTAAGCTATGGGATTGATGCAAATTCCTCGCCGGGTCGATTACGGGTTGCGTGCGGTAATTTACCTTTCAGATCAGGACCCGGAGAAATGTTGTTCCATAGCTGAAATCGCGCGGCAGCAAAGCGTGCCGCGGAAGTTTTTGGAGAAAATAATTCAAGATTTGATTCGCGGCGGGTTGATCAAGTCGAAAAGAGGTTCTTTAGGCGGATATATGTTGGCTCGACCCCCGGACGCCATTTCATTTTACGATGTGATTACGGCGATCGAGGGGCCGATCTCGGTGAATGCCTGCCTGGACGAGGCGGTGGGCTGCGATCAGCTACCCCGCTGCACGATGCTCGGCGTGTGGAACGAAGTGCAGCGAGGCATTACGGACGTTCTTAGCCGGACGACAATTGCCGCATTGCGACGGCCTGCGTGCCAGGGGCTGTCGGCGACTTCTTCTCTTTCGAGTGCGGCGTAATCTGAATGGGTCGTGCTGGTTGTCTCATTCGCATTACGCCCTACTCCAACGGGAGGTGGTGATATGAGTAGTTATGAGACCGGACTTAGTATGGAAGAGCGCGTGACGTCGTTGTTTCAACCGGACACGCTTTTGCCGGACCAGTACCTGGATACGTTCAGGCGCAAACTCTATTTGGAGCCGGAAAAAAAGCTGATGCTAGCGATTCTCGAGGATGCTATCGCGTGTTTTCAAAAATACGCTTTCGCTCGCGAGAGCAAAGGGAAAGCGTTATTCAACGAGGCCGAAGAGTGGATTCAACAAGGCGCGGCGGGAGGAATTTTTTCGTTTGACAGCGTGTGCGAGGTGCTCGGGTTAAATCCCAGTTACCTGAGGCAGGGGCTCGCTGCGTGGAAGAAGAACGCCTTGGCGGCGCGGAGCCCAGCCAAGGTTTACCCTCTGTCCGCAAGCGCGAGAAAGCAAAAGCGGCCGGTTAGAGAATCACGCATGGCTCAGCGGCGTCTGCGCCGGGCGGCGGGTCGGTAGCGATTGAAAGAGCTAAATAAAAAACGGCGATGGAGCGGATCCATCGCCGTTTTTTTTACAGTTGAAATAGTTCGTAAAGAAATTCATAGATAGGGCATGCGAAGAAAAAAGGGCAGGCCGAGTTTTGCAGAATGGTTTTACAATTTCAGGTACCGATGCGGTGAATTCGCGGTCCGCGGATTCATGGCGAGCCTGCCTCATCTGCCTCCACGTCTAGTCGCGGGATTCACGAAGTTTTTGGCCTGGCTAACGTTCGGTCTGTTGTGGAGATACCGCAAGAGAATGGCCGAAAATGTCGCGTCCGTGTTGGGTTCAGAGCTCGGCTGTAACCAGCAAAAGGTTTTGGTTTGGCGAGCTTGGTTGAATTTTGCGCGCGGCGTGCTCGAAACCATGGCGGTGATGCATTTGTCGAGGGAAGAAATTATCGGAAAAATCAAATTGGAAGGGGAGGAGCATCTCAAACGCGCTCTAGAGGCGCACAAGGGTGTCCTTGCGATAAGCGCGCATTTGGGAAGTTTCACTCTGATCGGCGGGCGGCTGGCGGCCGCCGGGTACCCGTTCAGCGTGATCGTAAAACAGCCGGCCGATAAACGCTTTGCCCAACTGATCGATGATTATCGCGCCCAACTCGGCATTCACACGATTTCGGCGAAGCCGCGTCGGGAAGCTGCGCGGGAAATTTTAAAGGCTCTGCGCAATAATCGCATTGTTCTCATTATCGCGGATGAGTTCAAATCGGGTGACGTCATGGTGGATTTTTTCCAGATGAAGGCACCTGCTCCGCGTGGTCCGGCAACCTTAGCGCTACGAACGGGCGCGGTAACCCTACCGATGTTTGCGGTGAGAGGGTCGGGTGAGTCTGTTGTACTAACCGTTGGCCCAGCAATTCCCGCAGAAGAACGCGGCGATATTGAAGAGAGTGTCCTGGCGACGACGGCGCTCTACACTCGTCACATCGAAGCGGCGATCCGGAAATATCCTGACCAGTGGAATTGGCTCGGTTTACCACGCCGCGACGGTAAAATGTCACGGGCTGAAATGGCCCGAATCGCAAAGGAAAC
>Ga0207701_10003452_pt1 | contig 16210 bp, 13 predicted proteins | sample KBSSwiSSwithPhiX_FD_184294 | JGI IMG/M metagenome (GOLD analysis project Ga0207701, IMG submission 184294) | Switchgrass rhizosphere bulk soil microbial communities from Kellogg Biological Station, Michigan, USA, with PhiX - S5 (SPAdes) (version 2) | ecosystem: Environmental > Terrestrial >... | reverse complement strand
AAGTTGCCCTGCCCGGGAGTTACCCGGCGCACTGCCCTTCGGAGCTCGGACTTTCCTCCCGCCCTCGCCCTTCGGGCTACGGTGAGCAAACCCACCGTAATCCGGGTACGAAAACCGGCGATCGCCTGAACGACTACGACACGCTGATTATCACGTACCGTTCACGCTTCCGGGTTCTCAGTTCCGAGTTCGTGTTCCGAGTTCGTGTTCTGAGTTCGCAGGGGTACTTCGAACCGACAGTCTCGACCCCGGCGCACGAACACCGAACCCAGAACGTGGAACGTGGAACCGAACCTGAACACGAACGCGGAACTGAGAACCCGGAAGCGTGAACGGCTGTTAGCCGTCAACTTCCTGCTTGATGCCGTACTGCTCGAGCTTCTTATATAGATTGCTGCGCGGCGTGTCGATGACCTCGGCGGTCTTCGAGATGTTCCAGTTGTTCTCGCGCAGCTTCTGTACGAGATACGCGCGCTCGGCGGCATCCTTGAACTCACGCAGCGTCCCGCTCGCCGACGTGCTGCCGGAGGCCGAGGTGGACGACGTCCCGTTCTGGGCCGGAGGGCGTGCCTCGGTGGCCACCGCGGGCGTCCTGGACTCCCCGCTTCGAATCTCAGTCGGCAGGTCGTCGTAGCGGACGATCTCGGCTGGACTCATGATCATCACGCGCTCGACGGTGTTGCGCAGCTCACGGATATTGCCGCGCCAGCGGTAACGCTGCATCGCGTCCATCGCCGCCGCCTCGAACTTCTTCGGCTTGAGGTTGTGTTCGTCGCTCGTCAGCTTCGCAAAGTGATGAACGAGTTGCGGGATGTCCTCGCGGCGTTCACGCAACGGCGGCACGATAATCGGGATGACGTTGAGGCGGAAAAACAGATCCTCACGGAACTCGCCGCGCTGAATCGCCTCCTCGAGGTCCTTGTTGGTGGCGGCGATCACACGCACGTCGACCTTGATCGTCCGCGCGGACCCCAGGCGCTCGACTTCCTGCTCCTGCAGAACGCGCAGCACCTTGGCCTGAGTCTTCGGACTCATGTCGCCCACTTCGTCCAGGAAGATCGTCCCGCGATCGGCCTGTTCGAACTTTCCGATCTGCTTTTCCGTGGCGCCGGTAAAGGAGCCCTTCTCGTGGCCGAACAGCTCCGACTCGATCAGCTCCTCAGGGATCGCCGCGCAATTCACTTGAACGAAGCGCTGGCCGGCGCGAGGACTGTTGCGATGGATCGTGCGGGCGACCAGTTCCTTGCCAACGCCGCTCTCGCCCAGCAGCATGACGGTGGCGTTGGTCGGCGCCGACCGCTGGACGGCCTCCAACACCTTTCGCAGCGCCACGCTCTGCCCCACGATCTCGTATTTCGATTCCATCGCGAGCTTGAGCTCGCGGTTTTCGCTGCGCAGCTCCGACTGCTTCAGCGCGTTCTGGAGCGTGACGATGACGCGTTCGCTGCTGAGGGGTTTGTCGAGGAAGTCCACCGCACCCGAGCGGATGGCTTCGACTGCCGTTGCCGTGGTGCCGTGACCGGAGATCATCACAATCGGCAGCGTCTCGTCCATCGCGTGCAGCTTGCGCAGCACCTCGAGGCCGTCCATCCCGGGCATCTTGATATCGAGCAGCACCAGGTCCGGGCGTTCGCGCTGAACAGCGGCAATCCCTTCCTGTCCGCTGGCCGCTCCCACGAACTGGTAGTCCTCGTACTCGAGGATCATTCGTAACGAGTCGCGGATCGCGCCCTCGTCGTCAATCACCAGAATGCGCGGTTTCACGTCAGTCGATTTTGACAGTCTGCAGAGCGCGGCCCGACTGTTCCGGCTTGTAGAGGTACAACGTCAGCACGTCGCCGGAGTGTACGCCGGCCATGACCTTACGGTAGTCGGCGACGGACTTCACCGGCCGCCGATTGATCTCGAGGAGCACGTGGCCGCGCTGAACGTCGGCTTCGAAGGCCGGGCCAGCCGGGTCGACACGCGAGACGACGACCCCCTCCGTTCCGGCAGGCAGCTTGAGATGCTGCAGGAGTTCCGCATCGATGTCGCGCACCGTCAGGCCCAGCGGCGACGGCGGCCCCAGATATCGCTGCAACGGCTGTTCATCCGCTGGTATTGCGTCGTCGTCGCGCGGACGCGGTGGCCGTTCGGCCAGTTTCACAGGAACCGTCAGCGAACGGCCGTCACGAACGATCTGCAGCGTAGCCGTGGTCCCAGGCTTCCGGCTGGCGATGATCTGAATCAGCTCGTCATCGACTGTCACGGGACGCCCGTCCACCGCCACGATGACGTCGTAAATGCGGAGACCCGCACGGGCACCCGGAGATCCCGGGGTGACATCCTGCACGAGCGCACCAGCAGCAGTCCGGAGTGCCAGCGACCGCTGCAGATCCGGATCGACTCTCTTCAATGCCACGCCGATAAATCCGCGCGACACGTGGCCACTCTGACGGAGCTGCGGGAGAATCGCCGTTGCCTGGTTGATAGGGACGGCGAAGCCGATGTTCGATGCCCGTGAGCTGATCGCCGCGTTGATGCCGATCACTTCGCCGCGTGTATTGATCAGCGGGCCGCCGCTGTTGCCGAAGTTGATGGCCGCGTCCGTCTGGATGTAGCGGTCCAACGACGAGTCGAACAGCTTGCGTCCAATGAAGCTGACGACACCGACAGTGACGGTGTGCTCGTAGGCCAGCGGATTCCCGATGGCCAGCACCCACTCACCCACCCGCAGCGTGTCGGAATCTCCGAGCATCGCATTCGGCAGCGGAACCGGTGACTCGACCTTGATGAGGGCGATGTCGGTGTCGGGGTCCGACCCGATACGCTCGGCACGCAGCGTGCGCCCGTCCGTCAGGCGGACGGAAATGCGCGTCGAGTCAGCGATCACATGATGGTTCGTGAGGATGTAACCCGCCGGGTCGACAATGAATCCAGTACCAGCGCCGCGCCGCGGCACGTCCCGCTCCGGTCCCGGTGTGCGGTCGCCGCGATCGAAGAACTCGGGAGAACCGGGACCGGGCAGTGACGAATCGGATCGACGTCGCGTGGTCGGCGTCCCTCGCATGGTCGCGTCGATATTGACGACCGCGGGGTTCAGGCGTTCGGCGATATCGGCAAACGAGGTTCCCGGCGCAGTCGCGGTCGCGGCGTGCGCCACTCGCGCCCTGGCCAGTCGCGGCTCGGGAGCTGACGTCGCCGGCGCCGGGGTCATCGTGCCGGCGACGATCAGGCCGACCAGAAAGGACACCGTGGCCGCCAGGCCGAGGGTGACCGCGATGAACCGCCGCGTCATACCCACGATCATAAATGTGTTCAACCCCCAACTCCCAATTTCCAACTGCTAACACATCCCTGGGACGTTCAGTTGGCAGCTGGGAGTTGGTATCTGGGAGTTTCTCTCAGGGCTTATCGGCGGCGGGACGGATGAGGTCCAGAAATGTCGCTTCGTCCAGCGTCGCCACGCCGAGTTCCCGCGCCTTCTCGGCCTTACTCCCCGCGTCCGAACCAACGATCACCGCCGTGGTCTTCTTGCTGACGGACCCCGCCACTTTCGCACCCAGACGCTTGAGGGCCGCCGCTGCCTCCTCGCGCGTCATGGCCGACAGCGTCCCGGTAATCACGTACGTCCGCCCGGCGAGCGTTCCCACCACAGCAGCCGGCTTTCGCTCCGATTCGGGAACTTCCATGCGCACGCCTGCGGCGTGAAGCCGCGTCAGCAGTTCACGGTTCCGCGGCTCGTCCAGCCACGTTCGGACCGACTCGGCCAGCACCGGACCGATCTCCTGCGTCTGCTGCAGCTGTTCGATGGAAGCGCCGACGAGCGCCTCGATTGACCAGAAGGCCCCCGCCAGGACTTGCCCTGCGCGTTCGCCGATATGCCGAATCCCGAGGCCGTAAATCAGGCGCCACAGCTCGTTCGTCTTGCTGCGTTCAATCTGGTCCACGACCTTCGCCGCGTTCTTCTCCCCGAATCGTCGTTGTATCTCGCGGCCATCGGTTCGGATGGAGGTGCTGGTCAGGCTGGCCAGCTGCGCCACGGTCAGTGCGTAAACATCGGCATAGTCACGAACAAGGCCGTTTGAGATCAGTTGCCCAATGAGCGACTCACCCAGTCCGTCGATGTTCATCGCACCCCGAGATGCGAAGTGCTCCAGACCTCGCTGCAGCTTGGCCGGGCATGACGTGTTCTCGCACCGCCAGACCGCCTCCCCTTCTTCGCGGACGAGCGCGCTGCCGCATCGGGGGCAGACGGTGGGCATCACCCACGGCTGGCTCTCCGGCGCGCGGCGACTGAGAACGGGTCCGACGACGCGCGGGATGACGTCGCCGGCTTTCTCGATGATCACCCAGTCGCCTTCGCGGATGTCCTTGCGTGCGAGATCATCGGCGTTGTGAAGTGTCGCCATCGAGATTGTCGATCCTGCGAGGAACACCGGCTCGAGCATCGCAAACGGCGTCACCGCCCCGGTCCTCCCCACGTTCACCTCGATCTTGCGCAGCAGCGTGGTCTTTTGTTCAGCAGGAAATTTGAACGCCGTGGCCCAGCGGGGAAACTTGCTGGTGGCTCCAAGCGCACGTCGCTGCGCGTAGGAGTCGACTTTGATGACGATGCCATCCGTGTCGAATTCGAGCGATCGACGCCGCTCTCCCCATTCGGTGACGAACGCAACCAGCGCCTCAACACCGATACAGTGCTGCCAGTGAGGCTCGACCGGCAGTCCCCAGTCGCGGAGCCGTCCGAGAATCTCGGAGTGACGGGACAGGTCTGGTTGCCCTTGAACCAGCTGGTACGTCAGCGCACTGAGCCCGCGCTTCGCGACCAGCCCCGGATCAAGATTTCGCAGCGTACCGGCAGCCGTATTGCGGGCATTGGCGAACAGCGGCTCACCAGCTTGCTCCTGCTCGGCGTTCATGCGTTCGAACGCCTTTCGGGGCAGATACACCTCCCCGCGCACTTCCATCGGTCCAGAAGGTGCGCCCGTGTTCAGTCGCAGCGGGATTGCGCGGACCGTTCGGACGTTTGACGTCACGACCTCGCCGCGGCTCCCATCGCCGCGCGTCGCGGCCCGCGTGAGAACGCCGTCCACGTAGGTCAGCGCGATGCTGACGCCGTCGATCTTCAGTTCCGCAACGTAGTCAACCGCGTCCACCGCCTGGCCGGCCGCCTCGAGTGCGCGGCGCACGCGATCGTCGAATGCACGCAGCTCCTCCTCGGAGTACGCGTTATCGAGGCTGAGCATCGGCTCGACGTGGTCCACCTGCTCGAACCCGGCGGTCACGCGCCCGCCCACTCGCTGCGTCGGCGAATCGGGCGTGATCAGCTGCGGATCCGCGGCCTCGAGCCGCTGCAGCTCACGCATGTACGCATCGAACTCAGCGTCGGAAATTTCGGGTGAGGCGAGGATGTAGTACCGCTCTTCGTGGTACCGAATCAGGCGGCGGAGTTCTTCGATACGTTCAGCAGAACTCACCGATCGCGTGAGATCACGTAGTCAGGCAGGTACAGCAGCGCCTCGCGGGCTTCCGACGCCGGAAACGCGTTCAGTGCCTTCTTCGCGCGTTCCACGAAGCCGACAGCCGCACGCTGCGCGTAGTCCAGGGATCGCGCCTGGGCCAGCAGCGAGCGGATCTCGCGCCATTCGTCGGAGGACACAGAGCGCGCCTTCACGACGCGCTGTAAGAGCGCCCGCGTGCGCTCATCGCCGCCGGCATACAGATGAATCACCGGCAACGTCATCTTGCCTTCCCGCAGATCGCCGCCGACAGGCTTGCCGAGCGCCTCCTGCTCGCCGGTGAAATCGAGCAGGTCATCAACGATCTGGAAGGCCATCCCGATATTCAGGCCGTAGTCCCACAATGCTTCCTGCTGCTCGCGCGTGGCGGACCCGAGCATGCCGCCGATCTTCGCAGAGCCGGCAAAGAGCAGCGCCGTCTTCCGCCGGACGATGTCGAAGTGCTCCTCCTCGCTCAGATCCACCGCGCCGGTCTTCGTGAGCTGGTAAATCTCGCCCTCCACGATCCGGAGCGTCACGTCGCACAGCAGCCGGACGATGTCGAGCGCGTCGTGGCTCAAGGCCAGCGACATCGACTTCAGATACAGGAAGTCGCCGAAGAGCACGGTGATGTGGTTGCCGTACCGGGTGTGAACCGCATCCCGGCCACGCCGAAGATCGGCTTCATCGATGATGTCGTCGTGGACGAGCGTGGCGGTGTGAATGAACTCAATCACCGACGCATACGAAACCGCCCGCTCTCCTGTGGCACCGGCCATGCGCGCCGCCATGAGCAACACCGCTGGCCGTATCCGTTTGCCGCCGCCATCCTTGATGTAGGTGCCGATCGCCGGAATGACGCTGACCTGCGACTCGACGTGGCGCACGAACTCGCGCTCGACCTCGCGGAGATCGTCGCGAATCGGGTCGAACAGCTGAAGAAGCGTCGCGGCGGAGGGGTTCGGCGCTGCTGGGTTCAAGGTCGTGTCGAAACTACAACATATCGCGTCAAGAAGTGTCAACGCGCCGACCGACCTAATCCACGCCGCTGCAGCAGTTACGGGGCGAAGATTCGCACAAAGTTCTCTGTGGTACCGGCGGCCACTTCGTCGCGTGTCATGCCTTTGAGCTCTGCGATCACTTCGGCGACACGGGCCACATGCGCCGGCTCGTTGCGCTTGCCGCGGTGAGGCACAGGCGCCAGAAACGGACTGTCCGTCTCGATCAGCAGCCGATCAAGTGGAACCAGGCGGGCGACTTCCTTGAGCTCGAGCGCGCGCGGGAACGTCACGATGCCGGCCAGTGACAGGTAATACCCCGCGTCGAGCGCCCGCCGCGCCGTTTCCCGGTCGCCGGTGAAGCAATGCAACACGACCGGAACCTCAGACGCGCGCTCGTCCGTCAGTATCCGGAATGTATCGTCGTCCGCCTCCCGCGTGTGAATCACCATCGGCAGGCGACGTGTGCGCGCCACAGCAACCTGGCTGCGGAAGACCGCCTGCTGCACGTCCCGCGGCGAGAAGTCGTAGTGGTAGTCCAGGCCAATCTCGCCCAGCCCTCGAGTCAGCGGCTGCGCATCCACCGCGGCAGCGACGGCGCGAGCGGCGGCTTCGGGTTCTGCTGTGAACTTGACCGCGGCGTGGGGATGCACGCCGATCGAAAACCGCACGCCGGCCCATCGTGACGCCACCTTGTCGGCCTGTTCGATTTCCGGCGGATCGTCAGCAGCCAGGATCACCAGCGCATGCGTGACACCGGCTGCCGTCGCCCGCCCGATCACATCGTCGAGATCATCTACAAACTCCGGTCCGGCGATGTGACAGTGGCTGTCGACCACGGCCGTTAGCGGACCCTGGTGCCGGGCGGCATGGCCGGATCGACCGAGAGCAGCGTCGGCGTACCGCCTTCGACGCTCGCGGCGAGGACCATCCCGTTCGACTCGATCCCCATCAACTTCGCCGGCTTGAGGTTCGCAACGATCACAATCGTTCGTCCGACGAGTTGATCGGGCTGATACGCCTCGGCGATGCCAGCCACGATCGTCCGCTGCTCGGTGCCGACGTCGATCCGCAACTTGATCAACTTCTTCGACTTCGGAACCGCCTCCGCTTCGAGCACCCTGGCGACGCGAAGCTCCACCTTCATGAAGTCGTCGATCGACAGTCGTCCGTCGCCGTCGTGTCCGGCTTGAGCCGGACCGGCTGTCGGCAATGCTGCGCCCGCAACAACGGGCGGTGCCGCCGCCGGTGTCACGGCCGCAGGTGTCTGGTCGGGTGGGGGTGTTACCGTCTCTGCCATCGCGCGAAGCTCCTCGAGCGTTTTCTCAATTCGTGGAAACAACGGTTCAATCGTGCCGAGCCGTGTGCCGGCCCGGAGTGTGCCAGCCTTCAGTGCCGTCCAGGGTTCCTGTGGGACGCCGAGCATCCGGCGGATGCGCTCCGCCGCACCCGGCATCACCGGATCAACGAGTGCCGCAACCACGCGCAGCGCATCCGCGGCGTGGTACAGCGTTGCCTCGAGCGTGGGCCGCTGGTCAGGCTTCTTCGCCAGCGCCCAGGGCTCCCGCTTGACGATGTACTGATTCACGGCCCGGACAAGCTCCCAGGTGTCCTGCAGGGCACCGGTGATCTGGAAGGCATCGAACTGGCGGACCACCGCATGTATGGCGGCGTCGATGCGCGCATCGAGATCTGTGTCCAGCGCGTCACGCCGTCCAGCCGGTGAATCCGGCACCACGCCATCACAGTAGCGCTGGATCATCGTCGTCGCCCGGCTCACCAGGTTGCCAAGATCGTTGGCGAGGTCCGCATTGAACCTCGTCAACATCCCCTCATCGGAGAAGTTGGCGTCCGCTCCGAGCGGCATTTCGCGCATCACGAAGTACCGCAGCGCATCGACGCCGAACACACTCACGTAGTCCTGGTAGCGGGCGACGTTCCCCACCGACTTCGACATCTTGGCGCCGCCCATCAGCCACCAGCCGTGCGCAACGATGCGGCGTGGCGGCGGGAGGCCGGCCGACATGAGAAACGCCGGCCAGTACAGGGCGTGCTGACGGACGATCTCTTTGCCGACCAGATGGGTGACCGTCGGCCAGTATTTCTGCACGCGGTTCTCGTCACCGCTGCCAAAGCCGAGGACGGTCAGGTAGTTCGTCAACGCGTCGAACCAGACGTACATCACATGCTTCGGATCGTCCGGAACGGGAATGCCCCACGAAAACGACGTCCGGCTGATGCTGAGATCCTGCAGGCCCGCTTCGACGAACGTCCTCACTTCGTTGAGGCGAAACGCCGGTTGAAGGAAGCCGGGATTCGCGGCGTAGAAGTCCAGCAGCGGCTGCTGATACTTCGAGAGCCGAAAGTAGTAGCTCTCCTCCTTCAACCGCTCGACCTTGGCGCCGCAGGTCGGACACTTGCCGTCGGCGAGCTGCGTCTCCGGCACGAACACCTCGTCGACGGTGCAGTACCAGCCTTCGTAATCGCCCTTGTAGATGTCGCCGTTCGCCGCCACGCGACGCCAGATTTCCTGCGCCGCGCGATGATGCCGCGCCTCCGTCGTCCGGATGAAGTCGTCGTTGGAGATGTCGAGGTCGCGCGTCATCTGCCGGAAGTGAACTGCCGTCTCGTCGGCAAACACCTCCGTCTTCATGCCCGCCTTCTGTGCCGCGCGTTCGACCTTCTGGCCGTGCTCGTCCGTACCGGTCATGAAGAACACGTCTTCGCCGAGCAGCCGCCGCGATCGCGCGATCGCGTCAGCGAGCATCGTCGTGTAGGCGTGGCCGATGTGCGGGCGGGCGTTGATGTAGTAGATCGGGGTCGTGATGAAAGACGGCTTCATGAGAGAAAGGCCTTGATCGCGAGCGCCTGGACCTCCTTCACAGGTACATTCCGCTCGCGCGCGATCCGCGCGCAGTCCTCGAACTCGGGGGACGCATTCAGGACGCGTCCATCGCGGCGCGCGACTTTGACACGTACGGGGCCGAGCGGTGTCGAGACCACCACCTCTTCGCGGTCGAGACACTCCCGCGACATCTCTCGATAGCGCACGCCGATCGTGGTCGTCTCGCGAAAGATGACCGCGGTCAGGCGCTCCCGCGCGTCTGGTGGCGCTACGACGGTCAATAGCGTGCCCGGCCGGTTCTTCTTCATCTGGATGGCCGTGTAGAAGACGTCGAGCGCGCCTTCGGCCTGCAACGTCTCCATGACCACGCCGAAGATCTGCGGGTTCATGTCGTCGATATCCGCCTCGATCACCACCACTGACGTGGGCGACGCCTTTGCCTCAGCGTCTCCGATCATCACACGCAGCACATTTGGTGTTTCCGCGAAGTCGCGGCTCCCAGCCCCATATCCAATCGCTGTGACCTTCATCGGCGGGATCGCCCCAAACTCCGACGCATACGCCGACACCAGCAGCGCGCCGGTCGGCGTCACCATCTCCGCCTGCTGAGGACCGGAATAGATCGGTGCGCCCTTCAGCAGCCGCAGAGTGGCTGGCGCCGGCACGGGATAGAGGCCGTGCGCGGACCGTACCGAGCCGCTGCCGACGTTCAGCGGTGACGCCACAACCCGGTCAATCCCCAACGTTTCAAGCGCGTGCACCGCACCGACGATATCGATGATCGAGTCGAGGGCGCCCACTTCGTGGAGGTGCACCTTCTCCAGTGTCGTCCCGTGAACGGCCGCTTCCGCTTCGCCCAGGCGCTGAAACAGCTCCTTCGCGCGCGTTTTTCCGCCAGCACTCAGCGCCGAGCGGTCGATGAGCTGGTTGATCTCCGTCAGTGAACGGTGGTCGTGATGATCGACGGCGGCGTGCGAGTGCGTGTGGGCGTGATTCTCATGGTGCCCATGACGATGGCCGTGCGCAGCGTGCCCATGCGAATGCTCGTGCGCATGGACATGCATGGGCTCATGCGCGTGCGCCGCTTCCTCTCCAGTGACACAGAATTTCGTCGCGCGGATCCCCGCACGAACCACCGGTTCCGTCCAGACCGAATCGGGCGAAATAGCCAGACTGCCGAGCGCACCGCGGACGTCCTCGAGCGCAACGCCCGCGTCGATCAGCGCGCCGAGCACCATGTCGCCGGACGCGCCCGAGAAGCAGTCGAAGTACAGAACCCGCACAACCGGTCCATCTTACCGGGTTATCAGGCCTCTCCGCGAGGCAACTGTCCCGCTTCCATGAACGAGTAGTACCGCTGGTCCGCGAGAACCAGATGATCGAGCACGTCAATCCCGACCACCTGACCTGCATCCGAGAGCCGGGCCGTCAAGGCCACGTCGTCAGCGCTCGGACGCGGATCGCCCGACGGGTGATTGTGAAAGAGCACGATCGCGGCAGCCCGCCCGGCGATCGCTTCACGAAACACTTCCCGCGGATGTGCCACCGTTGAGTCCAGCGATCCGGTCGACACCAGCTTGATGTGCAAAAGGCGATGCTTGGTGTCGAGGAGCACGATCCCGAACTGCTCGACCGGCATTGATCCGTATTGCGGCAGCAGATACGACGCCATGTGGCGGGGCGTGTTGAGTCGCGGTCGATCCGCGTGCGTACGCACGAGGGTGCGTCGCCCGAGCTCTACCGCCGCGAGCACCTGCGCTGCGCGTGCGCTGCCGACGCCTGGAATGCGCCGCAGATCCGCGGCGCCGAGTCGGGTCAGGCCGTGCAGCCCGCCGCACCGGCCGAGCACGACGTTCGACAGCTCCAGGACATCCTGGGTTCGTGAGCCGCTTCCGAGCACCAGCGCGACAAGTTCGTTGTCGCCGAGCGCTGACGCACCAAGGCGCTCGAGCTTTTCGCGCGGCCGATCATGTGGCGCCACCTCTTTCATCGTCTATACTCGAACTCTCATGCAGGTCCGTCCGCTGCGAGCATGGGTGCTCGCATTGGTGCTGCTCACGGCGTGCGGCACTCCTCCTCACAAGGAAATCGATCAGGCGCAGGGTGCAATCGATGCTGCCCGCGCCGCCGGGGCCGATCGCCTGGCGCCCGAAGAATTCACTGCCGCCACCACCTCGCTGACGCTCGCGAACCAGGCGGTTGAACAACGGGACTACCGCCTTGCCCTCAACCACGCCCTCGAGAGTCGCGAGCACGCACAGAACGCCGCCCGCGCGGCCGCCGAGGCACACGGCCACCTGCGCGGAGAGGTGGAACGGGCCCTGGCCGAAGTCACCGCCATGCTCGCGCAAGCGAACGGCCGCCTCACGACGGCCGAACGCGCAAAGGTGTCGCGTCATGTCCTCACTGACGCACGGCAATCGCTGGCGATGGTCAATGCGGACGTGCAAAAAGCGGACGCAGCGCTTCAGGGGCAGGACTTCACCACGGCACAGGCAGCGGTGATGGCCGCAAAGCAGCGCATTTCGCAGGTCATCATGCGTCTCGACGCCGCCCTGCGTCCGCAAAACACACGACGCCGGAACTGACGGAAGTACGCAGAAACTGAACACGAAGGGGCTTCGACCGCTTCGTGTTCTTCGTGGTTAGAAGATCACCGGGGCGAGCAGCAGCACCAGCGCCACGATCACGACATAGCCGACGACGTCGAGGAGAACGCCGTATTTCATCATCGACGTGATCGGGATGAAGCCCGAGCTGTAGACGATGGCGTTCGGTGGCGTAGACACCGGCATCATGAAACCCATGCTGGCGCCGAGCGTGGCACCGAGGGCCGGTTCCAGCGGCGGCACACCGGCGGCCTTCGCCACCGCGATGGCAATTGGGACAATCATGTTCGCGGCGGCAGTGTTTGAGGTCGCTTCCGAGAGCACAATTGCAATGCCGGTGAACAGCAGCGTCAGGGCCGTGGTCGTCTGCGAGGGCAGCCAGGCAGTGATTCCCTTCCCCATCGCCTCAGCCAGACCGGTCGAAAAGGCCAACTGGCCCATCGCCAGCCCGCCGCCAAACAGCAGAATCACGCCCCAGTCGATCTTGAGCGCTTGATCCCATGTCAGGGTGAATTTGCGGCCGGTCCAATCGATCGGGAGGAGAAACAGCAGCAGCGCGCCGACCATCGCCGCCACGCTTTCGGGCACCGCCTGCGCAAACGCACGTGCGAATGGCGAGGCGTCGAGGCCGGCAATGGCGAAGATCCCGGGCGCGACCCACAGCAGCACGGTGATCCCGAAGGCGGTCAGTACGTTGCGCTGGCCCCCGGACACCGGGCCGAGCTTGTCCAGCTCTTCGCGCACCAGGCGGGTGCTCGCGGCATCGACAACCACGTGACGCGCTCCAGCGAAATAGAACTGGACGGCAATCATCGCGAACATCAGTGCGGCGACCGGAACGCCGAGCAGCATCCACTGGAAGAACGTGACGTTCACGCCGGCGAGCTTCTGCAGCATGCCCACGCCGATCAGGTTCGGCGGAGTCCCGACTGGCGTTGCCATTCCGCCGATGGAGGCGCCGAACGAGGTGATCAGCATCATCACCATGGCGAACTGACGCGCACCAGCCATACCCGAACGCGCGAGGTGCGCGACGATGGACAGCCCGATGGGAAACATCATCGCCGTCGTCGCGGTATTGCTCATCCACATCGACAGGATCGTCGTCACCGCGCCGAACGTGATCAGGATGCGTCCCGCGCTGGCGCCGACAAATTTCCATGACAGCGCCGTGTACGCGATCCGGCGATCGACGCCATGGACGAACATCGCCTCCGCCAGAATGAAGCTGCCGATGAAGACGAAGATGATTGGATCCGCGAACGCGCTGAAGGCGGCCGCCGCAGGCACTACCCGCAGAAGCACCGCGAGGACGGGCCCCAGCAATGCCGTCACCGCGAGCGGGAGGGCTTCCGTCACCCAGAACACCACCATCATTCCGAGGATCGCAGCCACCTTGTGGGCGGGAGATGCCAGCGGCAGCGGCGCGATCAGCAGCGCGATGCAGATGATCGGACCCGCAAACAGTCCAACCGTCCGCCGGCGGTTGTTGAACGCTTCCTCGGCGGGTGAGTAGGTTTCGACAGCCTCGACCGCACTGTGGAACGTCCGCATCAGTCGATGGCCCCACTGCGCAGCCACCGGCCGTCGAAGACGAGTTCGGCCCAGCCGGTGAGATACACGCCGGAGTCCTTCCAGTCGACATGCTGCAGCCCCCCGGGGGCCAGAACGTCGATGGATCGCCCTGCTCCGCCATGCGACGCGGCAGCGACCGCGGCTGCCGTTGATCCCGTCCCCGAGGAGGACGTCGGCCCAACGCCCCGTTCCCAAATCAGAATCCGAACCCGATCCTGCGCGTCTATCTGCGCGAATTCCACGTTGGTTCCCGACGGAAACATCGAATGCGTCGACAGCGCGGGGCCCAGCGCGTTGAACCGGTCGGCTGATGGCAGTGGCCCGAGAACCACGCACTGCGGGTTGCCGGTCCTCAACACCGTGGCCGTCACCGTCTCATCGGGAAGGCTGATCTGCACCTGACGAACCTCGGTCGGTTCGCCCATCGCGGTGCGGAACTCGTAGCGGTGACCATCGCGAGCAAGCAGGTCCAGCGTCTTCACCCCGGCATCGCTCTCGATACTCACCGTCTCGCCGGGCTGCAGACGATGCGTCCGCACGACAAGTGCGGCCAGACACCGCAATCCGTTACCCGACAGCTCCGACCAGCTTCCATCCGCGTTGAGCAGCCGCATCGTCGCTGCACCGGGCTCGCCCATGCTGTAGAGAATGAGTCCGTCCGCGCCTATGCCGGTGTGCCGGCTGCACATCTCGCGGGCGAGGGCCGGGAGATCATCCGACGCGCGGTCGGCCGGCGCTAACAGGAAGTCGTTTCCGTACGCGTGCGCCTTGGTGATGTTCAAGGCACGGAGAAGGCGTTGAAGACGTAGGTGAAACCGGCGCCAACGCCGACCGTCGGATCGTTCGACGTCAACCCAATGAACACGGACGCATCGCCGCGCCAGCCGCCGATTGTGTACCGCGTGCCGACGCGAAAGATCCCGCGCGATCCAAGGCCAGGTGGCGGGTCACCGTTGCGAACGTCGAGGCGCCCGACAATCTCTCCGACGAACTCCGCTGCTTGCGTCACTGCGCGAGCCATCGAGACGCCGTAGATCACCACGTCGTTCTGCCGATCGCCCCTCGTTGGATCGCCGAGGATGCCAAGACCGCCGTTGCCCACGATTCGAATCGACTGAATCGTCTTCCCGAACAGCAGCGTCGCGAAGAAATCTGTGGTGTCGAGACCAATGCCGCTTTCGTTTGACGCGTTCGGCAGCCTGGTGACGAACCGGAATCCGATTGCGGGATGCGCTGCTCCCTCGGGGACCAGCCGGACCTTGGTGCCGATCACGATGTCCTCGACGCTGTGGGTGGAATCGCCCGTGGCGGTCACCATGTCGGAGAGCGGCGCCGCATTGCGTTCAGAGATGCTCAGACGGTTATAGAGGCCGCCGTCCAGCTGAATCTCGGCGATCGAGCTGATCCCGAAGCTGACGCCAATGAGCGGAAACCGCCACAACTGTCCCTCGAGCCCGGACACCGGGTACTCGGCGTCGCGTGAATAGTCGAATCCGCCCTCGAGGAGTACGCGTCCGGCGCCGATCGTTTCCGGATCTTCGGTTATGAGCGGCCGCTGCTGCGCCGAGGCCGCGCTTGCAGCGAAAAGAAAAAACACAACACTCAAGACACGTGACATGCGCGTGGCTGCCCCCTGCTATCCGGCACCCTCGAGAGGGTGCCCTGCGATGCATCGTGAGCCGGAGCTCAGAACTGTTTCTTGCTGTCGATGAGAATCGTGACCGGGCCATCGTTGGTGAGTTCCACATGCATCGTTGCCTGGAATTCGCCGGTGGCGACGGGCACCTGTGCCGTGCGCAATTCTCTCACGAGTTCTTCGTAGAGTCCGCGCGCGAGCTCTGACGGAGCGGCCGAATCGAAAGATGGTCGACGGCCTTTGCGGACGTCCCCGAAGAGCGTGAACTGTGAGACAACCAGGAGACCGCCACCGATATCAACCACCGATCGGTCCATCGGCTTGCCGTCGGTGCCTTCGAACACGCGGATGTCGCAGATCCTGGAAGCCAGCGACTTCACATCGGCGGACGAATCGTCGCGACCGACGCCGACGAAGACCAGCAGCCCGCGGCCGATCTCACCGACCACGCGCTCGCCAACCAGGACACGCGCTGAGGTCACACGCTGGACGACGGCGCGCATGGCGATCGGCGCGTTCAGTGTCGAATCTGAATCAGTGACGGCGATTCTTCATCCAGCCGCACGGCAGCGCTGTCGCGCAGCTCGCCGCTTGGATTCAGGCGGGTATCGAGCAGGTGGCGCGGCATGACGTTGCCGAGGGCCTTGAGCATGGACGGCTTGACGCCGGGGTGCTCGACCTCGAGGTCCATGATCAGCCGTTTGACGCGCTGGCGCTGGAGGCTGAGATCGCCGCATGCCGGGCAGCAGCAGCCGATGATCGGCAGGCCGACTTCCTTCGTATACAGCCTCGCCTCGTCCTCGCCCACGTAGGCGAGAGGCCGAATCACCACATGCTCGCCGTTGTCAGACACCAGGCGTGCAGGCATGGCCTTCAGCGCGCCGGCGAAGAACAGGTTCAGCAGCAGCGTCTCGATGAAGTCATCCATGTGATGACCGAGCGCAATCTTCGTCGCGCCCACTTCCGACGCAATCCGATAGAGGACGCCGCGGCGCAGCCGCGCGCACAGCGAGCACGGCGTCGCGTTCGACTCCAGAATGTCGTCCATCACGTCGCCGATCGACGTGTGC
>Ga0207701_10003451_pt1 | contig 16215 bp, 15 predicted proteins | sample KBSSwiSSwithPhiX_FD_184294 | JGI IMG/M metagenome (GOLD analysis project Ga0207701, IMG submission 184294) | Switchgrass rhizosphere bulk soil microbial communities from Kellogg Biological Station, Michigan, USA, with PhiX - S5 (SPAdes) (version 2) | ecosystem: Environmental > Terrestrial >... | reverse complement strand
CTCGCGCGCTGGTGGTGAATCGGTCCTGATCCCGTGGGGTCCGCCAGACCGTGGGGTCCGCCTTCAGGCGGACCGTCTCTGGAACACGTCCCGCGCTATTTGCGTTGCGCCCCTCGTCTGACATCAGCCGGCGTGGCCGTTCGCGTGAACGACGCGAGTTTCGCGGCGATGGCGTCGACCGCCTGATTCGCTTCCGCGCTGGTGCCCTCGAAGTTGTTCAGAATGATGGCGAACGCCAGGTGCTCGCCACTGCGTGTAGTGACGTATCCCGCGAGCGAGCGGACGTTCGACATGGAGCCGGTCTTGGCGCGGACGTTCCTCTCCGCCGGCGTCGCGCGCATCCGGTTCTGCAGCGTTCCGTCCACACCGGCAAGCGGAAGCGCGACCATCCACGGCGCCGCGGGATCGGCGTCGTACATCCGCTGCAGGATGTTGACCAGCGTGTCGGGCGCAATCACGTCGCGGCGCGACAACCCGGATCCATCGACAACCTGTTGACCATCTGGCATCAGGCCCCACGTCGCCAGCTTCTGACGCACGTGCTCGATCGCCGCATCGTTGGTCGGCATGTCGCGCGGCGCGTTCAGCCGGAAGACGGCCTCCCCGTACAGATTGATGCTGTCCTTGAACAGCGGCCTGATCAAATCGGCGAGGGGAGGTGAACGATACGTGAACAGCACCTTCATCGCACTGCGGTCGAAGGGAACGGGAAGGTCGTCGACGTCAGCGGCCGCTCCGCCCACGTCTATACCGGCTTCGATCAACCGATACCGGAGGGCGCGGGCGAACCAGAGCGTTGGATTGCCTACCGCAACCGTCAGCTTCGCCGGCGCTGCGGCAACGGGGATCGTTCCGGCGATGGTGAGCGCCACCTCGCCCGGGCGCTGTTCGCTCCAGATCAACTGCGCGGCCGTGCGTTCGCGGGTGACGACGCGGTTGATGAGCGGACGGTCCATGGCGATCGGATCGACGCCGAGCGCGGCATTCTCCCCCGGCATCACACCGGGAGTGATCGTCACCGTCATCCGGTTCTCTTCGAAGTTCAACGCGCCGTACAGCGCGCCGCTCGTGGCCAGGTCGTCCCAGGCCCAGGAAAATGCCGGCCGCGGTTCCTCCAGCAGATCGTCGTCGCCGACGACGCGTCCCTGGATGCCCTGAATGCCGAGCGCTTTCAAGCTGTCGATCCATGCGGTCAGGGCTTCCCCTCCGCGTCCACCGATCGAGGGATCGCCGGATCCGACAACGACGAGGTCGCCCTGAAGCACGCCGTCGACGATGGTCCCGTTCGTCTCGAGTATGGTCTCGAAGCGGTAGTTCCATCCGACCGTGTCGATGGCGGTCGCCGCCGACAGCAGCTTCGCCGACGAGGCGGGAACGAGGAGCGTGCGCGGATTCAGCTCGAACAACCGCTCGGGGCGGTCGAGCGATTGCACGACCACACCCCAGACGCCGCGCTCCACGCCCGGCATGTGCGTGATGGCGGTGATGTCCTGCTGGAGTTTTTCGAGTGGTGCCGGCCGCCGGGCCGAAGGCGTGGATGGAGTAGGTGTGGACGGACGCGGACGCGGCGGGGGAGGCGCAGACTGACCTGCGCCGAGCATCACCGGCACGAGACCGTTGAGCGCCAGGACGCTGGCCAGCAGGGTCGCGCCACCGGCTCTCAGGGCTCGGCCCCCAACTCTCGGGGCTGCGCCACTAACTCTCGGGGCTCCGCCAGTAACTCTCAGGGCTTCGCCACCATTTCTCAGGGCTCCGCCCTGTGCGCGAGTCGCTCCCCTGTCGACAGAAGTCACTTCATCGCATCGAGCGCCTTGATGGCTTCGTCGAACGCGGACGCCATCACTCTGGCAGCACCCGGCTCGTCGGCTCGTCCCGCGACGACATTGGCGCCATCGCGAGCGAACGTCACGGTCTCCATCTTGCCATCCTCGGCGCGCACAGTCACGCTCAGGATCGGCGTCTTGAGCGCTGCGGGCGTGGTGGCGTCGAAGCTGTCGGCGCGAAGCCCGGTGACCCTGCCGAGCAGATCGTCGAGCTTTGCGGCGTCGACCTCCTTGCCGGCGGCGTTCTTCCAGATCTCCTTGTCGTCCTTGCCCTTCGATTTCTCGAACGCCATCGTTTCCTGGCCGCGGCGGAACTCGACGCGTGTGGCGGTGAACGATCGGGTGTCGAAGAGGTCTTTGCGCCGCAGGTCGGTGACCGGCTTGAACACGTCGGTGTTGATCGTGGGCGCGACCGTGAAGACGAGCGGCCGCGACGCATCCTTCGCGTTGATGACGGCGTTCTCGGTGCTGCCGAGCAGCAGGGCGGCGCGCGCGCTGCCCGCGCCGACGGTGATCGTGCCGCTCGGCTTGTCGAGGCCGTACTTTTTCAGATCGCTCGTGCCGTCCGGGGTGACGATGCTCTGCATCTGCAGCGAATGCAGCCGCTCGACGATGCCTTCGATCGCACCGAAGTCGCCGCGTGCCGCAATCGGCTTGACGATCTTCCACTCGGTGCCGCTCTTCGCGAACTGCATCGTGCCGGAGGCGTTGGTGAGGTCGAGGGTCGTGACCTTGTCGCGATCGAAGGCGAGCACCGCCTTGTCCCGCAGCGCGAACGTGGTCTTGTTGAAGGTGGCGTCGGTTGACGAGCTGAGCAGGATGACCCGCTTCTTGTCCTGCGTGCGGGCATAGATTTCGTTGCCGGTCGGGGTCTTTTCGCCGATGAACAGGCGATGTTCGTCCTTCTTGCCCTTTTCGCGGAACGACACTTCGATGCGCGCCGGGTCGAGCCCATACCGTTTCAGATCGGCGGGGTTCTCGTCGACGGTCTGCTGGATGTCGAGATCCGGCAGCGTGTTGGTGAGGGACGACAATTCGCCCTGATCGGGATCGGCCATCACCGGCTCGACGATCTTCCACTGCCCGTCCGTCTTGCGCAGGCGCGAGCGCTCGCCCATGTCGGACTTGATGGCTATCTCCTCGACGTCGTCGGCCTTGAGCCCGGCGAAGGCCTTCTCCTTCGTCTCCGCGTCACCGACCGGCTTCTTGCTGTCGACGAAGTAGATGTAGCCGGCGAGGCCGATCAGCACCACCAGCAGCACGAGCGTGGACTTCAGGCCGCGCACGTTACGCCCTCCTGCGCCGCGACCAGGTGAAGATGCCGATGGCGAAGACGATCGCCGGGACGCCGAGGCCCAGCGCCCACAGGACCACGCTCATCTCGTTCGGCGTGATCTGCAGATTCGAGTTGCCCGGCTCCTTCGGACGAATCGAGATCAGATTCTCCTGCGCGGTCAGCCAGTTGATCGTGTTGAGGAACAGATTGACGTTGCCGAGTGAGCCGGCGACCGCGTCGCTGGCGAAATCCGAATCGCCCATCACCACGAGCCGTGTCTGCGGCGGCGCCTTCGGATCGCCGGGCTTGGCGTCGTCTGGCGGCGCCGGCGTGTTGACGGCGACGGCGATGCTCACCGGGCCGACCTTGTCGCCCTTGTCCGGGTCGGGCTGCGGTTCGGCTTTGACGTCCTGCAGACTGGCCATGTCCGTTTCCGCCCAGGCCTGCTTTCCCGACTGCACGAACGACTGGACAGTCTTGCCCTGCGGTGCCGGCATCGCCGCCGAGACGGAGCGCGCCAATGGAAACGCGCTCGCGATTCTGAAGTCCTGTGTGATCGGGTGCGACGGGTAGGGCGGCTGCGCGATGACGATCTCCGCGCGATTCGTGCTCGTATCGATGACGACGTCGTTCCCCACGTCGACGCCCCAGTCCTTGGCGAGCGCGATCAGCCGGGTGAGCGGCTGCGCATGCTCCCCGAACGTCGGGTCGAGGAGCAGCATCAGCTTTCCGCCTTTGGCCAGATAGCGCTTGATCTGATCGATTTCATCCTCGAGGAGGTCGGTCGACGGACCGGCGATGATGACGACGGTCGCGTCGTCGGGCACGTCCTTCTTCTGGCTCAGCGCGAGCGTCTCGAAGGTGATGTTGTCGCCCTTGAGCAGCTGGGCCACGCCCTTGTAAGCGAGCGGGGTGTCGCCCGCCGGGTCGTGCTCACCGTGGCCCTGGACGAAGTAGGCCTTGCGCTGTTTGCCCGAGACGACACGAATCACCGCGCTGGTGATGTCGCGCTCCTCGATCGACAGGACCTTTTCCGTCTTGTCCTTGTACTGGAGGACCAGGGTGGGGAAGCCCTGGACGTCGAACTGGCGCGCCTTCACCGGATCGAGCACGCCGTCGAGATAATCGACCGACACCTGTCGTGATGCGTTCGAGTATTGCGCCAGGCGTTCGCGGAAGCGGTTGAAGCCGTCGCCGCGATCGACCAGCGTCATCTTGAGAGGCGCATCCAGTCCGCCGAGCACCTTCTGGCTCTGTTCCGACAGGGTGTGCACCGAATTCGCGGTCAGGTCCCAGCGCTTGTTCAGCCGCCGATTCGACAGGTAGTTCACCGCAATCAGGATGCCGAGAACGACGAGCACGCTGGTCAAGGCGACCGACGCGTACTTCGCCTGTCGACGATTGAAGTGCGCCGCGATCTCGCGCCATTGTCCAATCGGGTAGAGGAGGACGAGGACGAGCCCCGTCCAGACGATCCACAACGCGTAGCGCTGGTAGTCCGGAGGCCCCCACCTTACGAGGCCGACCGCGGCGACGACGAGTGCCGTTCCAATCCAGCCGATGATGTTGAGTATCCGCTGCATGATTAGCCGCGCCAGCGCTCGGTCTCGACCGAGCGCATCGTGAGCACGAGTCCGAAGATGATGACCGAGGCGTAGTAGACGAGATGCTTGGTGTCGATGACGCCGCGGGCGAAATCCTCGAAGTGCCGGGTGATTGAGAGGTACTCGAAGATCGCCTGGCCGGTGGGGCCCATGAACGATCCGATCCAGTCGACGATCCAGAGCAGCAGGAACACCGCGAACGTCGCCATGGCGGCGACGATCTGATTCCGCGTGATGCTGGAGATGAACAGGCCGACGGCGACGAAGGACGCGGCCATCAGAAAGAATCCGAGGTAGTTCGTCAGAATCGGCTTCCACTCCGGATCGGCGTAGTAGAACAGCATGCCGATGTGGGGAAGCGTCGCCGCGAGCATGACGGCGATGAGGCCCATCGCGCCGAGGAATTTGCCGAACACGATCTGCATGTCGGTGATCGGCGAGGTCAGGAGCAGCTCCATCGTTCCGGAGCGTTTCTCCTCGGCGTAGGTGCGCATCGTGATGAGCGGCAGGGTGAAGAGCAGCACCACCCGGACGTCGGCGAACAGCGGACCGATCAGCTGTTCGTTCAGGTTCATCGGCCCCTGCCCGCCGAACTGCATCGCCTGCTGCTCGACGTTCAGAAACATCACGGCGTAGAAGAAGCCGTAGATCAGCACGAACAGGCCGACCATCACCAGGCCGATCGGTGAAGCGAAGTAGGAGCGCAGCTCCTTGTGAGCGATCGCGATCGTGTTACTCATGCGCCACCTCCGCGACGGCCGGCTCCGTCTCCTCCGTGGTCAGGTGCAGGAACACGTCCTCGAGGCTGCGCCGCACTGTCCTCAGCTCGAGCAGCCCCCACCCGCGAGTGACGATGGCCGAAGCGAGGTCGCGGCGGACGTCGCGCCCCTGCTCGCTCTGGACGTCGAAGCCGCCGGCGCGATCGGCGGTGTCCGAGGCATCGACTTTGGTGACGCCGGTGATGCTTTGCAGCACCGGCAGCGGATCGGCGCCCGCGGCATCGATCTGGACGTAAACCGACGTCGAGGTGCCGGCGCGCGCGGTGAGATTCTCGACCGAGTCGACGGCGACGACGCGTCCCTTGTTGATGATGACCACGCGCTGACAGGTCTGGCTGACCTCGGGCAGGATGTGGGTGCTCAGCACGATCGTGTGATCGCCGGCGAGCTCGCGAATCAGCTTGCGCGTCTCGATGATCTGCTTGGGATCGAGGCCGGCGGTCGGTTCGTCGAGGATCAGCACGTCGGGGTTGTGAAGCAGCGCCTGCGCGAGACCGACGCGCTGGCGATAGCCTTTCGACAGCTTGCCGCAATGGCGCTTGGCCATGTCGGCAATCCTGGTGCGCTCCATCACCGTGTTGATGCGGGCGGTGCGACCGGCAGCGGCGACACCCTTGATGCGCGCGCAGAACGTCAGGTACTCGCGCACGGTCATGTCCGGGTAGAGCGGTGGCGTTTCCGGCAGGTAGCCGGTGCGCCGTTTCGCTTCGATCGGCTGCTCGAGGACGTCATAGCCTGCGACGACGGCTTTGCCGTCGGTTGGCGGCATGTAGCCGGTGAGCACCCGCATCGTGGTGGTCTTGCCCGCGCCGTTGGGACCCAGGAACCCGAGGATCTCTCCGCGCTGGACAGTGAAGCTGATGTTGTCGACGGCCGTGAACGGGCCGTACTGCTTGGTGAGGTGCTGGACCTCGATCACAGCTGTATGCCTCCGAACATTAAGCGGCTGTAAGGTTTAGACCGCGCGCTGTTTGCGTGCGTCCAACCCGCAATCCTAGTCGATGCGTCACCGGATGGGCAACCGGGCTCTGCGCGTATACGCCGCGGACCGTCTTCGCATTGACCTCGCGAGGCGGCCCCTGGACGGCGGCCCGAGGTCCGAGCGCATGCGGTTCTGGTGCGGGCAATCGCCGGAGTCGCGATCTCGTGGGTGTCGCTGCTCGCCGACACAGGTGCTTTGGTGATCGTGGCCGCGAACGCGCTTCGCCTGCTTCGTGCGAAGTGAGGTGTGGTGGGCGGCACGTCCGCGCGAGACGTATCTCGCCAGTTCGTTCTGCGCACGCTGGGCGATCGCCAGCGCGGAGTGGGTGGCTGGAATCTACGCTTTTCGGTTCGAGAAGAAGTGCGCCGAAACGTACGCTTCGACGAGCCCCTGGTCCGACTTGTCGATCCGTGTGAACTCGAAGCCCATGCCCACACGCCGGTCGGTCCAGGCGACGCGGGCGTCCGCTTCGATTTCGTGACTGCCTTTTGGCAACCGGAAGCGGATCCTGACGATCGCGCCGACGTCGAGCGGATTGGTCGTGCGCACTGCCAGCCCGCCGGTGCTGATGTTCAGCGACAGCCCCGTGGCGATCATGTTGTTGACGCGATAGGAGATCGAGACGCCCAACCCGACGCGCGGGCTCGAACGGCGGTTCTGCCCGTCGGGAAAGAGATGGGGCGCCAGCGCCGGAACAATGTGCTGGGCGCCGGTGTATTCATTCAGGTACCCGCTGACGCCAAGACGGGCCAGCTCCTTGACTTCGCCGGCGCTGGCGATGGTGCCGCTGAACACCACGATGGGGCGCTCGGCGACGTGCTGGCGGATGGCATGCAGCAGCTCCACCCCTCGCCCCTGGGCGAGGCGCAGGTCCAGCACAATCAGATCGATGGGGGGCGTGTTTCGCGCGAGGACGGTCAGCAGCTCGGCCCGGTTGCTGGCGGTGACGGCACGGTGACCGGCGTGTTCGATGGCCGACCGGAAGCGATCGCGCACGAACTCAGTGTCGTCGGCGACAACAACGGTCTTGACGACTAGAGGGCTGGGCGCGGCCATCCTCACCGAATATCGGAAGCTCTCCTGTTACACGTTAGCGTCGTTGCCCTCATCCTTCTGATCCCGATATAATTCCGTTTTTGCACCGGTAATCGCGCGAATGTGCACGCCGACGCACGATGGCGGCGGACTGGTGAGCACGGCTGACCGCTTCGAGGAGCCCCCGCATGGCGACCTGCCCAGAATGTGAGTTCGACGAGATCGACACCGAGGACTACGACGAAGGGGACACCTTGAGCTGTCCGGAGTGTGGCAAGAGCCTCGTCGTCATGGGTTCCGACGAAGTGGAGCTCGCCGACGACGAGGAGGACGACCTCGACGACGATGAGGAGCTCGAGGAGGAAGAAGAGGACGACGAGGAGGATCTCGACGAGGACGATGACGATACCGAGGACGAAGAGGACTTCGACGAGTGAGCCTGCCGGTGCCGCGCCAACAGACGACCGTGAGCCGGCACACCAGGCTGAACGCCCCCCGGTGCTCGTGACCAGCGAGACCGCGGCCAAGGAGGCACGTCTTCGCACCACGGTTGCCACGCTCGGCTCGACCATCGTCGCCTTCAGTGGCGGCGTCGACAGCGCTTATCTCGCGTCCGTCGCGACGCGCGTGCTCGGGGATAACGCTCTGTGCGTGACCGCCGACAGCCCCAGTTATCCGGACCACCATCGTCAGCTTGCCCTTCGCAGCGCGCGGCAGCTCGGACTTCGCCACGAGATTGTCCACACCGGCGAGCTCGCGCGAGATGACTACCGCGCCAACCCGGTGAATCGCTGTTACTACTGCAAGCACGAGCTCTATACCTTCCTGTCACAGCTGGCGCGCACACGCGGGTTTGCGGCGATCGCGGACGGCAGCAATGCCGACGATCGCGGTGACTATCGCCCCGGCCGCGCCGCCGCGCGCGAGTTCGGTGTGCGCAGTCCACTCGACGAAGTCGGACTCACCAAGGACGAGATCCGCGTGCTGGCGCGTAACGCGGGAGTGCCCGTCTGGGACGAGCCGGCGTCCGCCTGCCTCTCATCGCGGATCCCCTATCACTCGGAAGTGACCGCCGCGAAGCTGAAGATGATCGAGCGCGCCGAGGCGGCGCTGCATGAATTGGGATTCCGCGTCTGCCGTGTGCGTCACCACGACACGCTCGCACGGCTCGAGTTCGGCGCCAACGAGATGCCCAGAGCGGTCGACGCCGCCATGTTCCGGGACATCGTCGCGCGGCTGCGCGCCATCGGCTATCAGGACGTCACCGTCGATTCACGCGGCTACCGCCAGGGCAGCCTGAACGATGGTCTTCAGCTTCGTCCGGTCTGACTCGGTGTCGTTCCTTCCGTTCCTCGCAGCCCGCACGCAGCTTCCATCACGGGCTGCCAGGTGACGCCGCCCGGCACCGCGCCCGGCCTCGGCGCTCGGTTCGGCGCGAGCGAGTGGTTCCGGCGATCGCGAGTCGAAGGGCGTTCTGGGCTCGAAACGCGAGGGCCTCTGGCGGCGATCGTGATCGCGATCGCCTACCTCGCACTGCACATCCCTTACCTCGCACCGTCGCTCGAGGATTTCGATTCCATCAACTTCGGCCTCGCGCTGCATCACTACGATCCGACGAACAATCAACCGCACCCGCCCGGGTATCCGGTCTTCATCGCCGCCGGCCGCGTGAGCCTCGCGCTCGTGCATCTGCTGATGCCGGGGGCCGATTCGATTCGTGCCGACGCGGTCGCGCTCGCGTGTCTGTCGCTCGTCGGAGGCGCCGTGGCGCTGCTGGCCGCGTGGCGCATGTTCGATCTGCTCACGCCACCACGCTCACGCGCGCCGCTCTACGGGACGCTGCTGCTCGCGACGGCGCCGCTCTTCTGGATCACCGGTCTTCGTCCGCTCAGCGACATGCCCGGGCTTGCGTTCACGCTGGTCGTGCAGGCGCTCTTCCTGCGCTCCCTCGAGCCTGAGCGCGAAGGTGACGGAGCCGCTGCAACCCGGCGCTCACGACGCGCGCTGGTGTTCGGGGCGTTTCTCATGGGGATTGCTGTCGGCGTGCGCTCGCAGGTGGTCTGGCTGACGCTTCCCTGGTTCGCCATCGCACTCGTGGCGAACCGGCGTGCAGGTCTCGCGTGGCTGATTGGCGTCCCGTGCGTCGCCGTCATGACCGGCGGCCTCGCCTGGGCGGTGCCGATGATTGTGTCGGTTGGCGGCCCCGGTCGCTACCTTCGCGCGCTCGGCGCGCAGGCGAATGGCGACCTCGCATTCGTGGACATGCTGTGGTCCGACCTGACGCCGCGCCATCTCGTGCGCGCCGTGCGGCAGACATTCGCATACCCGTGGGAGGACGCTCGTCTGGCCTACATCGTCGCGTCCGGAGCCGCGCTGGGGGCCGCGATGCTGGTGTTTCGCAACCGTCGCGGGTTCGTCCTGATGGTGTGTGGCTTTCTGCCCTATGCGGCATTCCATCTCCTGTTCCAGGAAACCGAGACGATTCGATACGCGCTTCCTCTTCTCGTGCCGGCCGTCTATTTCGCCGCGTGCGCAATCGATGCGGCGCCGCGATTTGTCTCGCCCGTCCTCGCCGTCTCGCTCATGGCGGCTGCGCTTTTCTTCGCCGGTCCCGCGGCGGTCGCGTACGGCTCGGACGCCCACCCCGCGTTCCGGGCGATTCGCGAGATGGTCGCGGCGCAGCCGCGCGAAGAGCCGGGCAAAGTATTCGCGCACCATGCGGTCGGGCGTGCGCTTCGCGTTGCAGCTGCCGCCTCGCTGCCTGTCGTCGAGCCGCCGGAACGGTTCGAATGGCTGGGTCCCGTGGAGTACTGGAGAAGCGGCGGCCAAGCCGCCGTCTGGTTCCTGGCGGATCCGCGGCGGAGCGATCTTGCGCTCCTCGACCGGCAGAGCCTGCGGAGGGTCACGCATTACCGCTGGCGCGTCGCCGATCGCCATGTCGTCGGCGGCACGCGACCGATGGACGCCGACTGGTATCGCATCAGCGACCCCGGGTGGTTTGCGTCGACCGGCTGGTCGCTCAGCCTCGAGGCTGGTGGGGTCACGCAGGCCGCGCACGCCGGTCTCGATCGCGGACCAATCGAGGCGTACATACGCAGACGCTCGTCGCCGGCATGGCTCATGATCGGCGGCCGCGATCTCGCGGCGCCCACGAGCACGCCGTCGACCCTCGAGATCACGCTCGATGGCCAGCCGGTGGATGCGTGGCAATTCGATCCGGCCGAGAGTCCGAACTTCCTACGTACCATCGAACTGCCGAAGGGGGTGCCGCCGGGCGCCGGCCCCTACGCGACACTGCGCATCACGGCGAAAGCGATCATGCCGGGTGCCGCCACGCCGCCTGTCGCCATCCGGCAGTTCGACCTCCAATCGGCGCCCGGCCTGCTCTTTGGGTTCGGCCCGGGGTGGCACGAGGAGGAATTCGACCCGCGCGCCGGAACCCGGTGGCGTTGGACCAGCGATCGGTCGATATTGCAGGTGATGCCACCGCAGGCCGTCGAGGTGCGCATTCGTGGCGAGTCGCCACGCAAGTATTTCGATGCGCCGCCGCGTGTGCGGCTGCTCGCGGCCGGCCGGGAAATCGCCGTGTTGCGGCCCGACGCGGACTTCGAATGGCGAGTGAAAGTACCGGCGGACGCGGTCATGGACGCGCACGGAGCGCTGACCATCGAAACCGATCGTGTGTATCTCCCCGGGAAGGCCGAGGGCACGTCGGATACGCGGCGTCTCGGGTTGCGGCTGTTCGACGTCGTCGTGAATCCCCTGTTGCCTTGATTGACACAGGTGGGACCCGGGGCTAAGCTCGACCGATCTGGACCACAACTTTTGTAATTGCAGGGAGCGGAGCTGATGAAACTGCGCAGATGGCTGACGTTGATTGCTGTGACGATGGTGCTCATGATCGCCTTCACGGCGTGCGCCAAGAAGACACCGCCGCCACCGCCGCCACCGCCGTCGCCACCCGCGGCCCCGCCGCCGCCACCACCGCCGCCTCCGCCACCGCCGCCTCCACCGCCGCCGGCGCCACGGCCGACGCCGCCACCGCCACCACCGCCGGCGCCGGAGGATCCGTTCGTCCGGATGACGCTGGACGACGTGACGAAGCAACTCGGTTCGGACGTGCTGTTCGAGCTCGACAGCTTCACGCTCGGCGACGCACAGCGCTCACAGCTGCAGACAACGGCGCAGTTCCTTCGCCAGCGTGCGAGTGTGCGCATCCAGGTTGAAGGGCACGCCGACGAGCGTGGCACCAACGAGTACAACCTGGCGCTCGGCAACCGCCGCGCGAAGGCGGTGATGGATTACCTGACGAGTCTGGGTATCGCGGCTGATCGCGTGTCCACGGTCAGCAAGGGCGAGGAGCAGCCGGTGTGCACCGAGCACAACGAAGGCTGCTGGTCGAAGAATCGTCGCGGCCACATGATCGCGACGGCCAAGTAGCAGCGTGACTCGAGGCGGCGCGCCTGTGACGGCGCGCCGCTCTCTCCTACGAACCGCTCAATTCCGCGGCAATCGCTTCGGCGGCCGCACGCGGATCCGCCGCGCCGATGATCGGCCGCCCCACGACGATGTAGCTGGCGCCGGCGCGGACGGCCTCCACCGGTCCCATCGTCCGTTGCTGATCGTTCCGCTCCGCCCCCGCTGAAGCTCCTCGTATCCCAGGCGTCACAATGGTGAACCCGGCGCCGCAGGCTTCGCGTATCGCCGATGTTTCCAGCGGCGAGGCGACGACGCCGTCGAGGCCCGCTTCCTTCGCCATGCGTGCGAGCGCGACGACCTGTTCGTCGAGTCCGCGGTCGACGCCGACGCTTCGCAGTGTGGCGTCATCCATGCTCGTGAGCACCGTCACACCGATCACGAGCGGTGCCTGCCGGCCCAGTTTTGCAGCGGTGTGTGTGGCGGCCTCGGCGGCGGCCCGCATCATCGGCACGCCGCCGGACGCGTGCACGTTGACCATCCATGCGCCCGTCTGCACGGCGGACTCGACGGCCTGTGCGACGGTGTTGGGAATGTCGTGGAACTTCAGGTCGAGAAAGACGCGCGCGCCCTCGTCGACAAGCGCCCGGACGAGTGACGGTCCTTCGAGCGTGAAAAGACGGCTGCCGATTTTGACGCCGCCGACGACGCCGCGAAGCTCGGAGGCGAGCTGGCGCGCGCGCGCGCCGGTGTCGACGTCGAGGGCGACTAGGAGCTGACCCACTCCTTGTCCCGCGTCGCCGTGTCGAGCGTCCCGACGAGTTCCTGCAGCCGCGTGATCCGATGTCGCGTCATGTACTGGCATAGTCCTTCGTGCAGCTTGCTCCAGATGAACGGGTCGACGAAATTCGCCGTGCCGATCTGGACGGCGGTGGCGCCGGCGATGATGAACTCGAGCGCGTCGCTGGTCGACGCGATCCCGCCCATGCCGATGATCGGAATCCGGACCGCGCGGCGGCATTCGTAGACCATCCGCACGGCGATCGGTCTGATCGCCGGCCCGCTCAATCCCCCGACGATATTCGACAGATGCGGCCGTCGCGTCTCGACGTCGATGGCCATGCCGAGGAACGTGTTGACCAGCGAGACCGCATCCGCGCCGGCGTCTTCGGCCGACTTGGCGATGGAGGCGACATCGGTGACGTTCGGCGTCAGCTTCGGGATCACCGGCAGCGTGGTCACCTTGCGCACCGCGCTGACGACATCGAAGGTGCCGTGCAGGCTGCAGCCGAAGGTGATGCCGCCCTCCTTGATGTTCGGACAGGAGATGTTCAGCTCGAGTCCGTGCACGCCCTCGGCGTCCGACAGGATGCGCGCGAGCTCGACGTACTCGTCGAGTGTGCTGCCGCAGATATTGACAATGTTGGTGGCGTTCCGCGCGCGCAGCTCGGGCAGCTTCTCGCCAATGTAGCGATGGACGCCGATGCCCTGCAGGCCGATGGCATTGAGCATCCCGGCCGGCGTCTCGACGATCCGTTCGGGCGGGTGGCCCTCGCGCGGCTTGAGGAAGAGTCCTTTCGACACGACGGCGCCGAGGGTGGAGATATCGACCGCGTCGGCGTACTCGAGGCCGTAGCCGAAGCAGCCGCTGGCGGCGATGAGCGGGTTCTTGAGCGTCAGCGTACCGATGGATGTCGAGAGATCGATCATTCCCACACCACGTCGGCACCTTCGAACACCGGACCGGCCAGGCACGAGCGCACGTAGTGGTGACCACCGTGGTCGCGCAGCGGAATGACGCAGCTGTAACAGCCGCCCATGCCGCACCCCATCACGCGTTCCACCGACACCTGACACGGGCGTCGGTACTTCGTCGCAATCGCCGAAACCGCCTCGAGCATCGGCTCGGGCCCGCAGGTGTAGAGGTGGATCGTCCGATCGCGTGCCTGCTGCAGCTCACGCTCGAGCGGTGACGTGATGCGCCCGCGCTCGCCGGTGCTGCCGTCTTCGGTGCTCAGAATCAGCCGCACGCCCCGGTCGCGAAACCAGTCGAGATAGAACAGCTCGGCGCCCGAGCGCGCACCGTAGAACAGCGTCGTTGGTGTGCCGCGCGCACGCAACGACTCGGTCACGGTGGCAAACGGCGCCAGTCCGACTCCGCCGGCAACCATCCACGCCTCCGCCGGAGCGTCGACGAGTGAATAGGGGCGGCCGAGCGGTCCCAGGCATGACACCGTATCGCCAGCGACGGCGTCGAACAGCATGCCGGTCGTCACACCGATGCGTTTGCTCAGCAACGTGAGACCGATCACCGCGCCGGCGCCGTCGTTGGGGCGAGACTCGTCGCGGAGGATCTCGAACACGGAGAACGGCCGGCGCAGCAGCGGATCGTGCGCGCGGCCCGGCTTCACCATGACGAACTGGCCGGGCGCGACCGTCGACGCGATACCGGGCGCGGCGAGTGCGATGACGTTGTAATCGGGAGAGAGGCGCGTGTTGGCAATGACCCGTGCCTCGACGTCGACGGGCATTCACAGGAGTATACAAGACAGGAATCAGGAAACAGGAAACAGGAAACAGGGCTGGGCCAGGGGTCAGGGGCTAGGGATTAGGGATCAGGGGTCAGGGGCTAGGGATCAGGGATCAGGGAGCAGGAGCAGGGAGCAGGAGCAGGGTGATATACTTCCCCCACTCTCTTTAACCGCGGTCCAGAGAGGCCGCAAAGAGGTGCTTCATGCCCGTCGTCATGGATGCGGACCGGATCGGCCGCACCCTCGCCCGCATCGCGCACGAAATCCTCGAACGCAACAAGACGGTTGACGATCTGGCCCTCGTGGGCGTCCGCCGCCGCGGTGTGCCGCTCGCCCGTCGCATCGCACGCACACTGCGCGAGATCTCCGGCCAGGACGTCCCCACCGCCGCGCTCGACATCACGCTCTATCGTGACGACCTCATGCGCCACGCCGTCGGTCCGCAACCGGTCGTCGGCCGCACCGAGATCCCCTTCTCCATCGACGACAAGCGCATCCTGCTCGTCGACGACGTGCTCTATACCGGACGGACGACGCGGGCGGCGCTCGACGCGCTGATCGACTTCGGCCGCCCGAAAGCCATTCAACTGATCGTGCTGGTCGATCGCGGGCACCGCGAGCTGCCGATCAAGGCCGATTACGTCGGCAAGAATCTGCCGACCTCGCCCGAGCAGAGCGTCCAGGTCCGGCTCGAAGAAACCGACAACGTCGATGAAGTCGTGCTGCAGGAGGGAGGGGGATCGTGAGCATCGTCGACCGACCTGCCGAAGACACACGCACGGTCACCTCGCTGCGGCGGAAGGATCTGCTCGGCATCGCCGAGCTGACGCCGGAAGAGATCTCGCTGGTGCTCGACACCGCGGAAGCCATGAAGGAGATCGGGACCCGTCCGATCAAGAAGGTGCCGGCCCTGCGCGGCAAGACCGTCGTGAATCTGTTCTTCGAGCCGAGCACGCGGACCCGGACCTCCTTCGAGATCGCCGAGAAGCGCCTCAGCGCCGACACGCTGAACATCGCGATTGCGAGTTCCAGCGTGGTGAAGGGGGAAACGCTCGTCGATACGGCGCTCAATCTCGAAGCGATGTCCCCCAACATGATCGTGCTGCGCCATTCGTCTTCGGGGGCGTGTCATCTGCTCTCGCGAATCTGCCGTTCCGCCATCATCAATGCCGGAGACGGCATGCACGAGCATCCGACGCAGGCACTGCTCGACGGCTTCACCATCCGTGAGCGCAAAGGCAGACTGCGCGGCCTGAAGGTCGCAATCATCGGCGACCTGCTGCACAGCCGCGTCCTCCGCTCGAACATCCATCTGCTGACCAAGATGGGCGCACACGTCTGGGTGTGCGGGCCGCCGACGCTGATGCCCGCTGATATCGCACAATTCGGGGTCACCGCGACCAGCAGTGTCGACGAAGCGGTCAGTGATGCCGACGTCATCATGCTGCTGCGGATTCAGCTCGAGCGGATGGAGGGCGCGTACTTCCCCTCGCTGCGCGAGTACTTCTCGGTGTTCGGCATGACCGAAGCGCGCCTGCGGCTCGCCCAACCCGACGTCATCATCATGCACCCGGGCCCGATGAACCGCGGCGTCGAGATCGCATCGGAAGTCGCGGACGGACCCTACTCGGTAATTCTCGACCAGGTGGCCAACGGCGTTGCCGTACGCATGGCCGTGCTGCACCTGCTCGCCAGCGGATCGGACCATGAAGAGGCTGCTTAAAGGAGGCCGGGTCGTCGACCCGGCCAATGGCATCGACGGCCAGGTC
>Ga0207701_10003449_pt1 | contig 16220 bp, 11 predicted proteins | sample KBSSwiSSwithPhiX_FD_184294 | JGI IMG/M metagenome (GOLD analysis project Ga0207701, IMG submission 184294) | Switchgrass rhizosphere bulk soil microbial communities from Kellogg Biological Station, Michigan, USA, with PhiX - S5 (SPAdes) (version 2) | ecosystem: Environmental > Terrestrial >... | reverse complement strand
ATTATGATAATGATGGTGATAAGGACCTGATGGTAACCAATGGCTTTTACCGGGATCTCGGCAACCTGGATTATATCCATTACCAGGCGCGACTGAACAACCCTATGGGAAAACAGGATGCGAAACGTGCTGAGAAACTGAAAGCGATTCGTGAACTGCCGAAGATTCCTTTGCAAAATTATCTATTTGAAAACAATGGCGACCTAACGTTCAGTAAGAAGTCGGATGAATGGGGTTTTGATGACCGTGGATTTTCAAATGGCGCATGCTATGCTGATCTTGATAATGATGGCGACCTTGAAGTGGTCATTAACACATTCAACGGCGAAGCAAAATTGTATGAGAATATTTCAAACGAATTGCCTGGAAGAAATTATTTGACTATAAAATTTAAAGGGAGCGATCAGAACCGAAATGGCATAGGCACGAAATTGATTTTATATGCAGGCAATAAAATGCAGATGCAGGAAATGAATCCCTACCGGGGATTCGAGTCGAGCATGGAACCTATTATACATTTTGGCATTGGCAGTTTAACCAAAGCCGATAGTTTACTGGTAGAATGGCCTGATGGAAAAATGCAAATTGTAAGGGATGTTGGGATAAATAAAGTAACCATATTAGATTGGCAAAATGCAAAAAGTAAAGCCCAAAATATTCATTATAATAAAACTGATGTTGAAGAAATATCCGGGAAGCTGAAGATTGATTACGAACACCATGAAAATGATTTCGTTGATTTTAAAATGCAGCCATTACTTCCTCACATGCATTCGCAGAATGGTCCCGGTGTTGCCGTGGGTGACGTGAATGGTGATAACCTTGAGGATTTTTTTATTGGTGGTGCCAGTGGTTTTGATGGCTGCTTTATTTTGCAGACGCCAAAGGGTGAGTTTGAAAAGAAACAATTCAGCAAGCAATTAAAGAGCGAGGATATGGGAGTTTTGCTCTTTGATGCGAATGGCGACAATTTCAATGACCTGTATATTGTAAGTGGTGGAACTGAAAATCCAGAAGGTGCTGAAGAACAGCAGGACAGGCTTTACATTAATGATGGAAAGGGAAATTTTTCGTTTGCGGAAAATGCTTTGCCTGATACAAAAGCGAGTGGGTCGTGTGTAGTGGCAAATGATTTTGACAAGGATGGGGATCTCGATCTTTTTATCGGAGGAAGGGTAACGCCGGGCAAATATCCAATGCCCTGCAGAAGCTACCTTTTACAGAACGACGGACACGCTCATTTTACAGATATCACACAAAGTACAGCTCCCGGATTATTAAATCCGGGGATGGTAACGAGTGCCCTATGGACAGATTTTGATAATGATAATAATACAGATCTTATCATCGCGGGAGAATTCATGCCATTGCGATTTTATAGAAATTCAAAAGGCAGGTTACTTGAAATTGAAACCGGAGTAGGCAACAAGTCGGGATGGTGGAACAGTATAGCGGCGGCAGACTTTGATGAGGATGGCGATATGGATTATGTAGCGGGCAACCTGGGATTGAACAGCCGCCTTAAGGCTTCTGCAACTGAACCCTTGTGTATTTATGCCAAAGATTTCGACAAGAATGGGTTGATAGATCCGGTGATGTGCTATTTTGTAAACCATCAAAACCAGGTTTATCCTACGCGCGATGAAATGATCAGGCAGATCAACCCTATGAGAGGAAGATTCAAAACATATGAGTCTTTCGCGACGGCATCATTCGATGAATCATTTACCAAAGACGAATTGAAAGATGCCTTTGTGGTGAAAGCGGAAAATTTTGAAACATCTTATTTCGAAAATCTCGGAGAAGGAAAGTTTAAAGTAAAGTCATTACCATTACCAGCACAGTTTGCACCTGTTTTTGGATTGTTGCCCGGCGATTTCAATGGTGATGGATTCATTGATGTGCTGGTTGCAGGTAACTCCTATGCAACAGAGGCTTCAACCGGCAGATACGACGGAATGAAGGGAACGCTGCTGGTGGGTAACGGGAAGGGAAATTTTACAGAAGATAAAGAACATTGCCGTGGCTTTAAGGCAGATAGGGATGTTAAGGCGATGCCGGAAATATTTTTAAAAGATGGCAGCAGCGCTGTGCTTGTGGCAAATAACGACAGCAGGATGGAAGTCTATCAATTCCCTGTGCATGCATCTCATATTATTGTTCCGGGGAAAGATGACATATATGCAATCATCAAAAAGAAATCGGGTAAAATTTACAAGCACGAATTTTATTATGGAAATAATTATCTTTCAAATACATCACGCCGGCTGAAGATCGGAAGTGATGCCTTATCTGTAACATTATATGATAATGCCGGAAATAAAAGAGATGAAGCGTTCTGAAATATCTTATATCTTATCATTTGTGCTCCTTAGCTTTCTCATTGCTGGTTGTGCCGGCAACCGTGATAAGCACTCTCAGGATAAATTTTTTGCTGAACAACTCATTGCCTGCAACAGGAACCTTACAAAAGTGGTGATCACCGATGTACTTACTCCGCCCGTATGCAGCCGTGTGTATGCATACACCAATATAGCAGCGCATGAAGCACTTTCTGCCGGTAAAAATTCCTATGCAGGTAAGCTGAATAATTTAACAAAAGTGCCGGCACCTGGAGGGAAGGCTAAAGATTATTATTTACCATTGTCATCGATCATTGCTTTTTGTACTGTAGCAGAGAAAGTGGTTTTCAATAGTGAGGCAGTAAAAAAAATGGAAGAAGATTTTCTTGCAGAAGTTGAGCAGTTCGATATCGATCCGGAGGTGTATGAACGGTCAGTAAAATATGGACGGGAAGTAGGCGGATTCATCATTGGCTGGGCATCCAAAGATGGTTACCTGCAACGAAATTCATTTCCCGCCTACATTGTAACAAAAGAAAACTGGCGCTGGCAACCTACGCCACCGGACTATACCGATGCTGTTGAACCCAACTGGCATACGTTGCGGCCTTTCGTGCTTGATTCTTCATCGCAATTCAGGCCGGTTATGCCCGAATTGCTCGACACTTCGCAAAAATCATCCTATTATAAAAATGTGATGGAAGTTTATGACGCAGTTCGGAACCAGGACAACGAGCGTATTGAAATAGCAAAATTCTGGGATTGCAATCCTAATATTTCAATAACATCGGGACATGTTACTTATTTCCAGCAGAAAATTTCTCCCGCAGGGCATTGGCTAAACATTGCGACCACCATCCTCGAGGAGAGGAAAACAACAATAGAAAAAAGTGCGCAGGTGCTGTCGACTTTATCAATAGCTATTGCTGATGGGTTTATCAACTGCTGGGAAGCAAAGTTTCATTACAATACGATCCGCCCCGAAACGATCATCAACCGTTACATCGATAAAGACTGGCGGCCATTACTTCAAACACCGCCATTCCCTGAATACCCCAGCGGGCATAGTGTTGTTTCCGGTGCCTCAGCGGTTATACTTACAAACATTTTTGGCGATAATTATTCCTATACCGATTCAACGGAGGTTCCATTCGGTATTCCCGCGCGCAAATACACTTCATTTAATGAAGCCGCCAGGGAAGCATCATTGAGCCGTTTATACGGGGGCATACATTATCTGCCTGCGCTGAATAACGGGCTTGAAGAAGGAAAAAGGATAGGTGAATATGTGCTGTCCAAACTTTCTGCTAAATAAAATATTCTATCCAACATACCGGAAAATACTCATGCCCGCAACGGCCAAAAATAATAATACGGCAATATAATTTGTAGCACTGAATACCTTATTTCGTAATGCCGTCATTTCATTCATCTGTTCCGGTGTGGGTCCTGTTCCCTGCTTTGCAATCGACTGACCTATCCTGTTCATTTTCGCTGCGGCAGGCCTGTTTATTACAAAGCCGATAATAAAAGCGATAAGTGCCATAGTAGCCCCGCTTGTTAGTGTTCTTGCATACCAGCTTTTAAACCAGATGGATTCGAAGCCGCCGGATAATTTCCAAATCAATAAGAATCCTGAGATAATGTTGATGAGGGCTGCAATCATCATTGCGATCGGGTAACCTTTACTGTTAAGCGACTGCATGAATTTGGCTCCATCAGGTCCTGAAGTTTTTAATGATGGAATGATGAATATTGCAGTGACAAAAACACTTCCGGCCCAGAATATACCGAAGCCAATGTGAAGTAATCGTAGGATGATGATGTAAGTATGATCGTTCATGAGTGGGGAGTTTGAGTAATGCAATTTAACGGTAATCGTATATTTAAACATGAAGTTCATGATCACATTCGGGATGATGCTGTGCTGTTTAATAGCAAACGCACAGCTTTCTGAAGAAAAAATAGTGAACTATACCAGATACCTTTTGTATGTACCGCAACAAAAGCCGCCTTCAGGAAAGTATCCGTTACTGTTATTTTTGCACGGCAGTGCGGAACGCGGAAGCGATCTTAACTTACTCAAAAGAACAGGTCCTTTTATTTTTGCTGATACCGCTAAAAATTTTCCTTTCATTTTAGTTGCACCGCAATGCGATCCGGATAGGGATTGGGATACCCAGAATTTGCTGACACTGATTGACAGTTTAGAATCGAGACTGGATATCGATAAATCAAAAATTTATGTTACAGGCTACAGTATGGGAGGGTTTGGTACCTGGAAACTTGCGCAGGCTGCTCCGTTGCGGTTTGCTGCTATCGCGCCCATTTGCGGAGGAGGCGACAGCAGTCGTATTTGCGCCATCAGAAATATGTCGGTATGGGCTTTTCATGGTGAAAAGGATAATGCAGTTCCATATGTTGAATCGGAAAGAATGGTAAAGGGATTGAGATCACTTGAATCAGATGTGAAATTTACTTTGTACCCTGATCTTGAACATGATTCATGGAGCATTACTTATGCTAATCCTGAGTTGTATCATTGGCTGTTCAGTAAAAAAAGAGTCGATTCAATTCAAATTGATCCTTCTTTGTTAAAGAACTATACAGGAACATACAAATATTCAGACAATGAGAACATGATTGTTTCATTGTCACACGATTCTTTATTTGTAAAGTCTACCGTATCAGGCAACAATTTATTGCTTATCCCTTTTAAGAAAAATAAGTTCCGTATTCCGGGTGGATTCAGTGGTGATGGTGAGGTTTATTTTGAAACAGATAATGCAGGTAAGGTTACAGGATTAAGCATCGGACCCTGCGATCATACATTGTGCAGGAAAATAAAATGATCAGAAATCGATCTTTAATTGTGGATCTGTTTTTTCGGTTGAAGGAGTTGAATCATTGAATTTCGAAACTGAAATTCCTAATAACCGGATTCCGCGCGGAGGTGGTAATGTGCCTTCGAGTAATTCCCTGGATGTTTTTGCGATCGTATCCGGATCGCTTACAGGTTGAGTGAATGATTTGCTTCTTGTGATCAGCTTGAAATTGCTGTATTTTATTTTTAAGGTAACCGTTCTTCCCTTCAGATTGTGTTTATTTAATCTATCGGCAACGATAATTGAAATCCTGTTGAGTTGGGTGTTCAACTCTTCTTCTTCAAAAAGATCTTCGGGGAATGTGTCTTCGGCTCCAACTGATTGCGTTTCCCTGAAAGGTTCAACAGGCCGGTCATCTATTCCGCGAACGATCTGGTAAAAAAACCGTCCCACCTTTCCAAAATTATTCACCAGTTCCTGTTCACTTAATTTCTTCATATCAGCGCCGGTAAATATTCCAAGTACCTTCATTTTATCTGCTGTAACTCTTCCTACGCCATAAAAATTTTCAATCTCCAGCTGATCCATGAACTCAGCGATCTTTGAGGGACCTATGAATGTGATCCCATCGGGTTTTTTAATTCCGGATGCAATTTTTGCTACAAATTTATTTATTGAAATGCCTGCGGATGCCGTGAGCTGAAGTTCTTCTTTAATTGCGGACCTGATATTTTCCGCTATTGTAATAGCGGAACCTATGTTCTGTTTATCCTCCGTTACATCGAGGTATGCTTCATCGAGTGAAAGAGGCTCAATAATGTCGGTATACCGGTTAAAAATTCCACGGATATTGTTGCTCACTTCTTTATAAACCTCAAACCGTGGTTTAATGAAGATGAGATCAGAACATAACTGCGCAGCTTTTTTACTTGGCATAGCAGATCTTACACCGAATTTCCGCGCTTCATAGCTTGCTGTCATTACCACGCCACGCCCTTCGGGTGAACCCCCAACAGCTATGGGTTTACCCCGCAGGTCGGGGTTGTCACGCTGTTCTACTGAAGCATAGAACGCGTCCATGTCGATGTGAATTATTTTACGCGTAACATTCATGACGGTCAAAAAAACTTAATTTCAATATCCGAAGTTCCCATTTGTGCCTGGCATCATTAAAGATAGAGAAGAAGAAGGTTTAATGATTTGCTACGATAGCATAAAGATTACATTCAACTGATAAAAATGTTTTATCGCATCTTTCTCGCCGTGCTTGCCGTTTTGGCCTGGTTCGCTCTTGCCGCACAATTATATATTATCATAAGGTATCGCACCGCATCTGTCGGAGCAACTCTCGTGCAATATTTCAGTTACTATACCATTCTTACTAACATAATGATAGCATGGGTTTGCACAGTATTATTCATCAGGCGGGAGGATACATCAGGGAGAAAAAAGGTATTGACAGCAATTCTTGTGTATATATTAACGGTAGGACTTACCTACAATCTTATATTACGTTCGCTTTGGAAACCGGAAGGATTGCAACTGTTGGCGGATAACCTTCTGCACAGCATTATTCCAGTGCTTTACCTGGTGTTCTGGCTCATCTTTGTAAAAAAACATACGCTTCAATGGAATAATTTTCTGCCATGGCTGATCTATCCGTTGTTGTATCTTATTTACGTGATGATAAGAGGAGCTATTTTTGGAGTGTATCCATATCCTTTCATTGATGTTGCACAGATCGGTTACCCGAAAGCGTTACTGAATGCTGTGATGGTTACGGGTGTTATTGTAATTTTTTCACTATTATCTGTAGGTTATACAAAATTTTTCAAAAAATGATAGCAATCATACTCGGCGTTATTATTCTGGCCGTCGCCACCTTTTTTATTAAAAAAGACCCAAAACTTTACAGGTTCAGTGGTGTTTTGCAAACCATAGGCATTGCAGTGATAATATTAGGGGTACTTACCGCTTGCATCATGCAGGTTGATGCCGGTGAGGTTGGCGTGAAAAAATTATTCGGAAAAGTGCAGAAAGAAGTACTTGGCAGCGGGTTACATTTTATTAATCCCCTTCTCGAGATTCAGAAGCTTGATGTTAAAACTCAAAATTATACCATGAGCGGCGTTAATGACGAAGGTTTGAAGAGCGGGGATGATGCGATCAGGGTGTTGACCGCAGATGGATTGGAAGTAACAATCGATCTTTCGGTTTTATATCGGCTTAATAGTGTCGATGCTCCAATGTTATTGCAGGAAACCGGAGCGGATTATGAAAATAAGATTGTTCGCCCGATAACCCGCACCAGGATACGCGACAATGCGGTGTATTATGAAGCTATTTCTTTGTTCTCCACCAAGCGGGATGAATTTCAACAGCGGATATTTAAAAGTATTGAAGGAGATTTTAATAAAAGAGGACTTACACTTGAAAATTTACTGATACGCAACATAACATTGCCGGCATCTGTGCGAACCACCATCGAACAGAAAATAAATGCAGAACAGGAAGCACAGAAAATGCAGTTCGTTCTCCAGAAAGAGAAGCAGGAGGCTGAACGGAAGCGTGTAGAGGCCCAGGGAATTTCGGACTACCAGCGTATCATTAACCAAAGCCTTACTGACAACCAGTTGCAGTATGAAAGTATAAAAGCACAACTTGAGATCGCAAAGTCACCCAACTCAAAAGTGATCTTTATTGGTAAGGGAAGTGCTCCCGTGATCCTGGATGCTAAATAACTGGAATCTCAGCTTCACCTGGCGCAGCTATCAACTTTACGGTAAACTTCTCTATAACCTCTCTAAAACCTTTTCAATACTCTGTGAGTATAGAAAGAGATAACATGAAGAGTAAGGGAAGAGAAGCAACCAGTCAGAATGTAGTGAAAACTATCATTTGTGATAAAGCAACGAGGAGCAATCCTATTCCAACAGTAACGCCCAAAGCTATACCAACATGTTCGCGCGTAGTTTTGCCCTTATTGAATTTTAGTTCTTCAACTTTATAGATCGAACTGATAGGAATTGTCATAGACCCTTCGACTCCTCTTATTATTTGGTTGGCTACAAAAATATGTACCTGTTTTTTGATCTCGCTTTCAGGCCGTGAAGGCTTGTAACGATAATTGATTTTTCCCTTTGGGCTTGTACTGGTCTTTAAACCGGTCAGCTTTTGAAGGTCGCAGATGATTTCTTCTCCATCCATCTTTACATTTCTCATTTCATATGCATTGCCACTATCACGCAGGATAAAGATCCTATCTTCTTCCATAAACTTTTTAATGGAAGCAACTGAGGGGGAGGTGTTGTTTACCGGCATATAATACCTGTGACAGCCGGTCAATAGTAATACTGATAAAATGAAGATCAGGGGTTTCATGGCGAAGTGTTTTGTTATGGATGTAAAGTAGAACCGTATCCCCTGTGTTCCTAATTGATAAATGCTTCGCGATTAACCGTGTTTAGTAAATTATAATACAGATGTGATCATTTTGATCCTCCTTTATTGGATTTTGATTTTTTCAACTGTCATGGATACAATCTAAAGTGTACCCAGAACATATTAAATTTATTTCTCTTATTAAAAAATTTGAAATTATGCAGCATATCGGGCAGGTGGCCTGTCTTTTCTATACCAACGGGGATTGACATGATGATATTTGTTCAACTGACTGTCTTACTATTTTTTGCATTCAACATATCGGCTCAACAAAACCTTCCTATCGACAAATCCGCTACTCCGGAAACAAAAGCTCTGTTTAATAATCTGAGGACTATCGCGAAAGGCCATACGCTTTTTGGCCATCAGCATGCAACAGAATACGGGCATGGATGGCAGGGAGATAATGATCGTTCTGATGTAAAATCCGTTACCGGATCACACCCTGCGGTGATAGGAGTAGATCTAAGCAGGTTTACCGGTGTTACCCCCGGAGAAGCACAAAAAGTAAAGGATGATCTGAGGAAAAATGTTGCCGACACTTACAATCGTGGAGGCGTAACAACTGTAGCATGGCATTTTCCCAACCCGGTATCGGGAGGAGGCTTTTACTGGAAAGATTCCGTTTCACTTCCAGCCGTACGATATATTATTCCCGGTGGCGATGCACATGAGCAATACAAGGAAATTCTGAAAGGAATTGCAGAATGGGCCAATTCTGTTAAAGGTTCCGATGGCAGAACAGTTCCAATGATCTTTCGTCCGTATCATGAATTCGATGGCGACTGGTTCTGGTGGGGACGGTCGCATTCAACGGTTGATGAATTCAAGACGCTTTGGAAGTTTACGGTTTCGTACCTCCGTGACAGCCTGAACGTTCACACTTTTCTCTACGCATTTTCACCGGACAACCGTTTTCTTTCTGAGGAAACTTTCCTCGAAAGATATCCTGGAGATGAATGGGTAGATATGGTAGGAATGGACAATTATGGTGATATGGGACGGGATGGCTACAGGCCTGAAGTGGCGGCACAGAAACTAAAGATTGTATCAGATTATGCAAAAAAAGCCGGAAAGCTGGCGGCGTTTACTGAAACGGGACTTGAATCCATTCCAAATCCTACCTGGTGGAATGAAACACTTTTGAAAGTTATGCGCAACTCGGACATGGAATTATCGTATGTACTGGTGTGGCGGAACGACACTCAAAGTCCCACTCATTACTATGCGCCTTATCCCGGCCACCCGAGCGTACCAGACTTTATCAGGTTTTACAATGATCCGTACACTTTGTTTGAAAACGACCTGAAAGGTATCTATAGCAATTTGAAAATCAGAGACACAAAAGCAATACCGGCAGTGAAATAATCGAAGGACGAAAAGAAAAATGTTTTTACCAAAAGTTAAAGATTTCATAACTTGAGTTCTATCGATCAACGGCTTACCTCCACTAAAAGAGTTAAATAATACAATTAATTGTTAAAAAAACATCATTGCGATGTTAAAATGTTGTATACTTTAGTCGACCAGAAAAATCGCAATCGTTTGCGCAACCAAATTATAACTAACCAATGCTTAATCTTCAGAGACAAGTAATGTTCCCAACCACTCAGGTTAGTATCTATCCATTTTCGACACCAAAACAAACACATATATCATCTATGCACAATTCACCCAAACAAAATAACCGCCAACTGGTGCCAGGGACATCGGTTGTAGATTGCCAAAAACTAAAAATCTAACGAACCAAGTAAACTATTATGAAGAAACTAAACGTAGTATTAGTTCTCGTGCTCTTAATGGTTGCGGGTATTCCTGCAGCCTTTGCACAGAGCCGCACGGTTACGGGAAAAATTACCGACGCCAGCGGTGCACCCATACAGGGTGCAAACGTTCTTGTGAAAGGCACCAACGTTGGAGCAACCACCAATGCAGATGGTGACTTTACGATCAGCGTACCATCAGGGTCAACATCCCTGGTAGTTTCTTACGTTGGACATGTAACACAAGAATTACCTATTTCAGGCCGCACCACATTCAGTGTAGCGCTTGTTGAGGACAGTGGAGAACTCGAGAGGGTTGTTGTAACAGCTCTGGGTATCCAAAAGTCTCAGAAAGCACTGGGTTTTTCACAGACAACTGTGAATGGTGATAATTTCACACAAGCCCGTGAAATCAGTACAGCCAACGCACTTGCAGGAAGGGTTGCCGGTGTAAACGTAACAAAAATCGCTTCCGGACCGGGTGGATCATCACGTGTTGTTATACGTGGTGCTAAAACTCTCGGTTCTACGCTCAACCAACCACTGTATGTTGTTGATGGAGTTCCTATCGACAACAGCAACTTCGGACAGGCTGGTGTTTGGGGAGGTGCGGATCAGGGTGATGGAATGAGCAGTATCAGCCCTGACGACATCGAATCAATGACCGTTCTGAAAGGAGCAAGTGCTGCAGCCCTTTATGGATCGCGCGCAGCAAATGGGGTTATCCTCATTACAACCAAAAGAGGCATGGGCCGAAAAGGTGTAGGAGTTGAAGTAAACTCAAACTATGTAATTGAAGAAGTAAATAATCTTACAGACTTCCAGACTTCCTACGGAAGCGGTGGAATGGTAGGAAGTACACTTCAAACACAAGTTCCGAAGTTTGCAACTTCAATCGAAGAACACTGGAATAACTGGTGGGGACTGAGTGCATGGGGACCAAAATTGGGCTCAGGTAACGTAGTTCAGTTTGATGGTGTGACAAGGCCTTATACATACAAAGGTGATAACTGGGATCGCTACTATGAAACCGGTAACACATTCACCAATACTGTATCCCTAACCGGAGGTTCAGCTGAACAGAATTTCAGATTTTCAGCTTCATCCCTGCAAAACAATGGTGTAGTTCCAAATTCAGGTTTTGACAGGATCAACCTTTCTCTTTCAGCTAATATGAAATTTGCAAAGAGGCTTTCTTTCAATTCCAAAGTGCTCTACTCTAACGAGAAGGCCAAGAACAGGCCAAACCTCTCCGATTCTCCAGGTAATGGTATTCTTACTCTTTATTATTTGCCAGGTGACATGGATGTACGTGACCTGCTTGGTGATCCAAAAAAACCCGGAGCAGTTCCCAATGGTGCTGACCAGGCTGCTAAAGGCATAACAATCTTTGATGGTAAACCTCCCGGAGAAGAGTTTCAGATAAATTATAACCTCTGGACTCAAAACCCATATTGGTCAGCTTATCAGCAGATCAATACAGATGTACGTGATCGCGTAATCGCAACCAGTGAATTAAGGTATGACTTCACTGACTTCCTGTATTTGTCAGGACAGGCAGGTATGGACTGGTATACACTTAGAGGTACACAACTTACCCCACAAGGTACAGGTCATAACCGTGGTGGTAGTATGTCAGAACGTGAAAACCGCACACGTGAAATAAACCTTCAGTACATGTTGGGTTTCGACAAAACTTTCAACAAAATTGGAATAAACGCTTTCGTGGGTGGTAACCGCATGCGCCGCCAGGCTGAGAATATGTCATTAGATGGAACAAACTTTAACATTAACCTGTTCCCTGCTATTACAAATTCAAACCTGAAGAGTTATGGTTATAACTATGGAAAGTCTGGTATTAACTCACTGTTTGGATCTGTTGAATTTAACTACAATGAATTCCTTTTCCTTACAGGTACAGCACGTAAGGACTGGTTCTCGGTGTTGAACCCAGAGGACAACAGCATATTATATCCTTCAGTGAACCTCAGCTTTGTATTTACTGATGCCTTTGATTTCATACCTGACTTTATTAGTTATGGTAAAGCCCGCGCTTCATGGGCACAGGTGGGCAACGTAAACTCTGTCGCTCCTTATAGCACTAAGCTTACTTATTCAGCTCCACTTACTCACCTTGGATTGCCACTTGCTGGCAATACTTCAGGAACGAACTTACCAAACTTCAACCTGAAACCGTTTACTTCTACCGAAACTGAGTTAGGTCTCGATCTCCGGTTCTTCCAGAACAGATTGGGAGTCGACTTTACATACTATTCTCAGAAAACAACCGACGATATCCTGGATGCTTCCATTTCGAGAGCTTCAGGCTATGTATCACATTCGGTTAACCTTGGTGAGTTAACAAATAAGGGTATTGAATTGTTGTTGACTGGTACTCCGATTAAAGGTGAACTTCAATGGGACATATCGCTCAATTTTGCAAAGAACAATAGTAATGTTGTTTCCCTTATTGAAGGCCAGACTGAATTATCAGGTGAAGAACCAAGAACAAGAACAGTTTTCATTAAGCACATCGTAGGTTATCCTTATGGTATGATTACGGGAATCAGTCAAATGAAGGATCCCGCATCAGGTCTACCTGTATTTGATGCTGATGGAGCTCCTGTAACTGATGGAAGTTACCAGATTCTTGGAAACGGTGTTCCTGATTTCACTGGTGGTTTGAACAACTCATTCACCTGGAAAAATCTGAACTTCGCATTCCTGATCGACTTTAAATCAGGTGGAGACATTTATTCAGGCACGAATGTTAGAATGACGCAAGATGGATTCACCAAACAAACTTTAATGGGTCGTGAAGGTGAAGCGCCACTTACCTTAGTTGGTGTTGAAGCCGATGGTTCAGGTGGATATAAACCATTTTCAAAAACCTATACACCGGGTGAAGCTGCGAACTACTGGGGCAGACTTGGCGATAGGGCTGCTGAAAAATTTATATATGACGCGTCATTCATAAAACTCAGACAGCTAACTCTGGGATACACTTTTGGAAAGAAGACACTGGGCAAAACACCTGTACAGGGTCTCACAATTTCATTTGTTGGTCGTAACCTGGCTATTCTCAAAAAGAATACTCCGAACATCGATCCTGAGTCAAGCTATACCAGCTCGAACTCTCAAGGTCTCGACTATTTCGGCTACCCGGCTACAAAAACATATGGATTTAACATAAGGGCAAACTTCTAAAACTGCTAAAGAAAACTAACATGAAATATATCAAAAGCCTAATTATAGGGTCGTCAATCCTGGGTCTTGTCGGGGCGGGTGTTGGATGCAACACCGATGACCTCAGTGGATTGAACGTAGACCCACAAGCGCTCGATAATGTTGATCCTAACTTCCTTTTTACGTCAGCGGAACTCGGAGCTGCCTCAGGAGGTACTGCGGGTGATAACCGTTACATCGACTGGCGTACTAACATCAACTTCGCTAGTTACGCCATACAACAACTGGCGAGCACGGGAGGTGAACTTGGCGAGAAATATGTAGAAAGCGGATCAACTTTCGAAAGCTCAAATGCACCGTTTGAATTTATCTATGCAGATCAGTTGAAAAATATCTCAGTGATATTTAAACTTACTGCTCCCGGAGGTGCAAACGAAGGACAGTTCAACAACATGGTTCAGGCAACAAGGATTCTCAGAGTGTTCCTGTACCATCGTCTTACAGACTATTATGGAAATATTCCATATTTCGAAGCAATGAAAGCTGATTCCGGATTATACTTCCCTCATTACGACAGCCAGGAATCCATTTATCAGGACCTCCTGAATGAACTGGATCAAGCCACTTCTGCTATTACTGATCCTACTGATGCTAAAGGAGAGGTTGAACTGGCTGCTATGTCCAGAGCAGACATCATCTTCAATGGTGACCTGGACAAATGGAGAAAATGGGGTTATTCATTGATGCTTCGACTCGGCATGCGTGTAGCAGATATAAAACCCGATTGGGCAAATACTTACGTAGCCAAAGCGGTAGCAGGCGGTGTGATGGAAAGTAATGACGATAACGTTTTTATTCCAACAGCTGAAGCTCCAAGTTTATGGACCAGCCAGAACGGTATTTCACGTGCCTTCATACCAGGTGATGGTGGTCAGGCATCTTATGTGAGTAAAACTCTGGTTGACATGCTGAAAGGAACAAATCCAGCGGATGTTTCAGACGACGATCCAAGATTAATGGTTTTGATAGGTGGCATCGGCAACTGGTCACCAGATGCATGGGATCCGATTACTACAGATCCTCTTGATCAGAAAGGTATGCCTAACGGTAAAAACCAGACTGACCTGGAAGCTATCGAAGGGGTGTCTCCTCTTGATCTGAACGTCACCTATTCGAAAATTAATCCGCTTCTTCTCGATCGTGATGAACCTTACATGTTGATGAACTATGGTGAAGTGGAATTATTTTTGGCTGAAGCAGCCAAAAGAGGTATTGGCGGAGTTGATCCCGGTTCAGCTGCAACTCACTACGATGCAGGCGTGAAAGCATCTATGCAGATGTATACACCCTACGAGGGTTCAGCAGTTGGTGCATTAACTGTAACTGATGCCCAGGTAGCTTCTTATTTAGCCACATATCCATATAGTGATGCTACAGCTCTTGAGCAAATTGGAAATCAGCAGTGGCTTAACAAATTCCTGAACTGGTGGGAAGCATGGGGCGAATGGAGAAGAACTGGTTTTCCTGCTCTTGTACCTGTAAACTATCCTGGTAATTCAACAGGCGGAACAATTCCGGTTAGATTGAAATATCCTAATGCTGAAGTTGCGGGTAATCCTAACTTCGCGTCAGGTGCGAGCGCTAACGACTTCACCACAAGATTATGGTGGGATGTGAATTAATGGATTTAGTTTAGTTAATTAATATAATAAAGCCCCTGGTAAATCAGGGGCTTTATTCATTTAGATGAATGACGATCGCAGAGAGTTGACAAAATATTTCTATTGAAAAAAAATAAAACAACCCTGCCGGACAAACGATTTTTTTATTCTGAATAATGACGGTCAATGTAACCATCGGCAATCTGGAGAGTTTTACCTGCGCTATTCACTACAATGCAGGAAAAAACAGCACCAATAACTTTAATATCTGGTCTGTACTTTTTGATTTTGACAAACCCGAAACTGTTATCCTTAGTCGCATATAGTATCGCTGGTTTCGAACATTCATTGGTGAAAAAACAGGTGAGGTAATTTTTTTTGGGCCCGGGAGCACCAAATTCATAGCTGTTTCCTTCCTTCAACTGAACACTATCGAGTATAATTTCAATTGTGCTGCCAGTGCAATTGTCAGCTGAGTGGCTGGACGTTATACGAAATGTTGATGCGGAATCATAAGTAGCCGTATAGAAACAATCCCCTGAAACGTTTCCGGTGCTTTCTTCCGAAATAAAGTGTCTGCCATTTAACACGAAACCAAAGTATTCACGGCTTTCTGGTGTAAGAGTACCAGTTGGTCGGCGGTCGTGGATTGTTTTTGTGCAGTTAAAAGAGAACATGACAAGTACTATTGCCGTAAATGATCTGAGCAGATCATTATGTGTTCCCGAATGTTTCATTTTTCAGGGTTTCCGCAATGTTTTACCCAAGCGCTAAAGCGGTCTTACCATGTCTATGAATTTAAGCTAAATTATCGGATTTTCCGTTTCTTTTATTCACTCCAATGGAGAACTTGATGAAGATAAAATCGAATTAGTGGTGATGACCATTTTGTTGATCTTCGGAATGAAAAGCGAATGTTTTCAGTTTTTTAGTTATGTACTTATCATTTCCCTCCAGGATGTGTATCCGCTGGTCTGCCTTTATATTTTGAAGCACTTGCAC
>Ga0207701_10003448_pt1 | contig 16220 bp, 11 predicted proteins | sample KBSSwiSSwithPhiX_FD_184294 | JGI IMG/M metagenome (GOLD analysis project Ga0207701, IMG submission 184294) | Switchgrass rhizosphere bulk soil microbial communities from Kellogg Biological Station, Michigan, USA, with PhiX - S5 (SPAdes) (version 2) | ecosystem: Environmental > Terrestrial >... | reverse complement strand
CAAGTCCGGCACCACCGAGGCGGTGATGGCGAAATTCGCCGGCGGGCTCGAGCCCGCCGACAAGAAGGTCGTCGACGAATGGCTGAAGTGGTTGACCGAGCGCGAGCGATCTTACGTGACGACAGGCGCAATCGTCGGGCGCGACATCGACGGCGGCCTTTTCTTGGCAGTGAATCTCTATCGCGCGACCCTGGCAGGCGTCTCGCTCGAGAAGCTGCGCAGCGCGCTGAGGATCTGTCAGATCTATTGCGGGCTGCCGGCGTACGTCGCGGCCAGCCAGACGCTCGTCATCCTGGGCGAGGTTCTCCACAAGATGAAGCCCGACGCCACGCCGGCCCAGGTCATTGAAGCGCTGATCAAGCGATACGACGTCTCGTACTGAGCGCCGCGCGGCTCAGAACACGTCAGTCAGCTTGGCCCCGGGCGTCCAGTCCACCAGCACGTCGGGAGAGTACATCCGCCCAACCGTCTGGAAGCCCGGCGTCGCCATGCCCTTTCCCTGGGTCATCTCCTCGGCGAGGGCGACGGCGGTCGCGATGGTCACGTTGTATCCGTCCGGCGTCTCTACCTTCGACAGCACACGCCGGCCCTCTTCGTCGGCTGCCTCGGCCCACAGTGTCGCGCGGCCGGCAGCCAGCGCCTTGGCAGACGGGCCGCGCGGAAGCGTCTGCACGCAACCAGCGATCATGTCCTTTGCCAATGGCCAGGCAAGCATCGGCATGCACGGCGCGCTGGCCTTCATCGCCATGATCATCGGCCACGGCAGGACGACCATCGTGTCGATGTTCGGAATGCCGGTGGTGTGATAGGCGGTGGTCAGATCACCGAGCGGAAAGGTCGCCGCGCGCACGTAGCCGTCACCAGACGGGAACTCCCGCACCTTCCAGGCCGTCGGAACCTGTTCGAGCCGGCCGTTGCGGCGGACGTACCCGCCTTTAGGGAGCTGCTGGAAGATGGTCGCTATCGTCCCGCGACCAATCCTTCCGTCGTGTTTGACCGCCAGCGACAGGCGGTTGGCGGTCGGTAGGCGCCTCTTCACACGGGCAGCGAGCAGATCGGACGGGACGACGTCGAATCCGATCCCGGGCATCAGCATGATGCCCCGGCTCACTGCCTCGGCACCGCGCGCCCGGATCTTCTCCATGACATCGAGCTCACCGTTGATGTCCAGGTAATGCGCCTTCGCTTCCAGGCACGCGTCTATCAGCGGTGCCGCCGTCACTCCAAACGGACCGGCGCAATTCAACACCACCGTGACGTCGGCGAGCCCGGCGACGATCGCGCGCGGATCGTCGAGCCCGAATACGCGCGCTTTGATGTTCAGCTTCTGCGCCAGGCTTTGAACCTTGTCCGCGTTTCGGCCTGCGATGATGGGCGGCCGCTGGAGCTTCGTTTCGCTCAGCGCGCGGGAGATGAGCTCGCCGGTGAAGCCGTTCGCGCCGTAGATGAGGAATTCTCCGATCATGATCGCGCCTCGACGCCCGGGGCCTGGAAGCTCAGACAGTAGAAGACGGGGTTCAGCTGTTCCATGCGTACGTTGGTCACGCCCGGCGGCAGGAATGTGAGCGGGTGCGGCAGGCCAAAGTCGTACGGCGTGAGCATCCGGAAAATCAAGTGATCGCGCAGGCGGAGCGGCTTGTTCTCTTCCAGCCACTCGTCGACGGTCACGACGGGCGCCGCCGGCATCGCGACGCGGAGCATCTCCTGCAGCGCCCGCCGCGGGTCGCGGTAGCTGTTGATGGCGCCGACGTGGAACACGCGATCGAACGAGTGGTCGGCGAACGGCAGCGCGTGCGCGTCCCCCATCAGAATCTTGGTGTCCGCGTACTCCGGGGTGTCCAGCTTCGGGCGCAGGACGCGCAGCATTCCCAGGCTGACGTCCACGCCCCAGATCTCGACCTTCAGCGTTGCCGGCAGGTGCCTTCGCACCGCGAGGACGTCGTCGCCGGAACCGACCCCGACCTCCAGGATGCGGATCGGTTTGTCGGCGGCCTTCGGTCGCAGACGCCCCAGCTCCAGCCGCGCCAGGTAGCGATCCCGGTTGTCGCTGGACGTCTCCTCGCGCAGAAGGGGGAAAACGATCCGGACCAGCGGGTCATGAAATCGTCCGTACTTGTCGTACGACCGCCGGATCAGTCGCTCCTTGAAGCTGAGCGCGCGCTCGTCGTACAGCTTGGCGAGCCCCTTCCTCACCGGCCAGCGCGCGCGGCAACCCTGGCAGATCAGCGTGCCCTCGAAGAGCTTTCCGTCGCGCGTCTGCCCGTCGAAAGCCAGGCCGCTACGGCAGCCGGGACACGCCAGCGTTTTCGTGTCATCGGCGGTGAGCATTACGACGGCTCCTTCGATCGTTCGCCGAGCAAACGATTCGCGAGGGCGAGACCTCCGGCCGCTTGCAGCTCACCGAAGATGCGCCGCGCCTCCTCGAGGTGCGGAATGCCCTCCGGCACCGGCAGGCGACGACCCAGCTCCGTGCGAATGCGCGCCTCTTCGTAAGGCATGCGGAGCTTCTGTGCCCAGTGCAGGCCGCGCGTCAGCGTGCGGAACCCCGCGCTCGTTCGCCCGCGCAAGAACAGGTGAAGGCCACGGTAGAGATGGTCCGCCGGTTTGCCAAACGGCATCAGCTGCGACAGCTGGCCGAGGGCGCGGCAGCAGCGCGCGAGGCCGGTGCGCAGGTCGTCCCGTTCTTGCCACTTCTCGCCCGCGGCCTCCGCCAGCTTGATATAGGCCTCGGCCGTTCCGACGAGGCCGTTCAGCAGGAAGTACGCGGCCGGCCGTTTCTGGCCGAGGTACTGCAGCGAGAGGCCGGCGTAGCGGCGCGCGCGCACCAGATCGCCCATCTCCGCCTGCAAGAAGGCGAAGTTCCCGTAGGCGTACGCCTTGTCCAGGTCCGGGGCGGCATCATCGACGAACCCGGTGCATCGTTCGAGCACCTGGTTCGCCTCATCGAGACGCCCGAGGCGCGCGAGCGCTTGCAGGCACATGTTGTCGCCCCAGTGCTCCGTCTGCTTGTCACCGCGGCCCGCCCCGGACTCGTGAAGCTCGGCGGCGTCCGCGCGCGACGCCTCGAACTGACCGGCATAGAACAGGCGCAGGCCCTCGATCGCCAGGATCTCCTCGAATCCGCGCCGATCGCCGATGCGCGCCGCGATCTCTCGCCCCTCGCGCAGGCGGCGCCCGCCCTCCTCCCAGTCGGCGGTGATGATGAAGAAGATGGCGCTGCGGCCCAGCGTGTACGTGAGCGTCTCCTGGTGCGCCAGCGTCCGCGCCAGTTGCACGCTCTTGTCGGCCCAGGCCCGCGCGATGCCGATCAGGGGCGTCGCCATTCCGGCCACGACCGACATCGAGGCGTACCCGCGCGCGAACGAGATCGTCGGCGGCAGCCGCTGCGCGAGGCTGAGATTTCGCAGACCGCAGTAGACGACCTGCAGCGGAAGGTTCTCGAACAGCAGCGGCTCGAACAGACGGTTCAGCACGTAGCTGCCTTCGGAGAGGAGATCGGCGCCGTGTTCGGAACGGACCCGGAACGCGCCCGGGATCCGGCTCTGGACGGCGAGGAAGGCGGCGCGGGACAACACGCCCAGGACCCATCCCAGGTTCGTCTTCGGCAGCGGCAAGCCACAGTGCCGGAGAGCCTTCTCCGCGTGCTCGCGGCCGGCGAGGTTCTCGCCGAGGCCCAGATGCGCGTCGACGAGCCCGCGCTCCCAGCGCGCCAGCCGCAGCGGCGACGGAGACGCGTCACCGGACAGCTTCTCGCTGAGCGTGAGGGCCGAACGGAAACACGAGATCGCTTCGTGGTTGGAGAAGGTGGCCAGCGCCTCGTCGCCCGCCTTCTCGAAATAGTCGACGGCCTTGGACCACTCCTCGCCCTGCGTGAAGTGGTGCGCCAGCGCGGCGAACGGCAATCGCTGACCGGCGACCGAGAGCACCGGCTCCATCGCCTCGGCGGCCGCGCGATGCATGTCCCGGCGCCGCGCCGCCGGGATCGCGCGGTACGTGATCTCCCAGAACTTGTCGTGGGCGAAGCGAAAGCCGCCGGTCTCCGTCGTCTCGAGGATCTGTCGGGCCGCCAGATCCGTGAGGATCGGGAGGACGGTCTGATCGTTGCTCTTCGTGACCGACACGAGGACCGCGGGATCGACGACGCGGCCGAGGACGGCGGCGTTCTCGAGGAGGTTGCGCGCCTCGGGCTGCAAGCTGGCGAGGCGCCGGCCGACGAGATCTTGCACCGAACGCGGAACCGGAATGCGGCCGAGCGCGTCCTCGCTGACCGACGAGCCCAGCGTCCACGCGCCCTTGCTTCGGGTCAGCAGTCCGTCGGCCACGGCGGCGCGCAGGTACTCGGCGATGAAGAACGGGTTCCCCTCGGCGTGGCGGGCGACGAAGCGCACCAGCGCATCCGGCGCCGTCGCGACGCCGAGCATGTCGGCGATGACGCGGCCGACGTGCCGTTCACCCAGGCGATCGATGGTGCGTTGCGAGACGTGCTCGTTCTTGAGCAGGTTCCCGAGCCCGGCCTCGACCTCGTCGGAGCGATACGTCCCGAGGATCAGCAGCGGCGTGGTCGCCATCGACTCGCGCAACACCGAGTCGAGGAACTTGATCGTGACCTCGTCGGCCCATTGCAGGTCGTCGAGGATCAGGAGCAAGGGGCGCCCTTCGCGCGCGAACGCGTCCACCGTCTTGACGAGGTCGTCGAGCAGGCGGCGAAGGTTCTCCTCGGCGCCGAGATCGGGCGGCGTCGGCACCTGCCGCTGGCCAGGCAGGTCCTCGAACACCGGCGCGTACACCTCCAGCGTCTTGCCGCGACGGCCGAGCAGCTTCTGCGTGCGCTCGCTGCCGCCCGGGCGGCACGCGTCCGCGATGGCCTGAAACAAGGGCTGCAGCGGGTGCAGCGGCGAATTGCGAATCTCGAACGTGCCGCTCGACTCCAACCCGGCGGGCAAACATTCGCCGGCCACGACGCGAAGACCGCGCGACCACGCCACGCGACCCACGCCGGACGCGAGGAAGGTCTTGCCGGCGCCGCTCTCGCCGCCGACCAGGATGCAGCGCCCCGATCCGCCCGTCAGTCCGTCCAGCGCGCCCTGAATCTCGCGCAGGATGTCCTCCCGGCCGGAGATCTCCGGTCGGTAGAGGTACGTGGCCGCGCCCGCGTCGGGGGCAACGTCCGCGTCGCCCGCTCCCAGCGCCCCGAGCGAGAGCGCGACGTCGTCCGCATGCCCGATCCGATCGCGCTTGGTCTTGGCGAGCAGCCGCATCACCAGCTCGTCGAGCTCCGGCGGCAGGCCGTTGACCAGCGCGGACGGCCGCAGCGGGGGCGTCTCCAGGTGCTGGCGACAGAACTCCTGGACGGTGGAGCCGCGGAACGGCGGCATCCCCGTCAGCGTTTCGTACAGCATGCAGCCGACCGAATAGAGATCGGCGCGCGCGTCGACGAACTCCCGTCGAATCTGTTCGGGGGCCAGATACGCGGCGGTGCCGACGGGCCGTCCGATCGTCTCGAGCGCTTCGCGCCCGACGGTGCCGCGCGCGCGCGTCGTCAGTCCGAAGTCGAGGAGGACCGGTTGGCCGTCGGGCTGGATGATGACGTTGGCGGGCTTCACGTCGCGATGGACCAGACCGTGCGCGTGGAGGTACTCGAGCACGAGGCAAAGCCGCTGATACAGCTTCAGCACTTCTTGAAGGCGGTCGGCGGCGGCGGGTGGCCGGGCTGACATCGCCGAGGCGAGCGGCGACGGGGCCAGCGCGGGCCCCGGGGCGAGAGCGTCGTCCGCGCCGCGGCTCTCGGTCAGCGTCTCGATCGTGTCGGCGACGCGCCGACCGTGTCCCGCCCACAGCTGGTCGTTGTACGCGGCCAGGCTGGTCCCCGGAATCAGCTCCATCGCGTACCAGGGGATTCCGTCGTCGACGCCGTCGCGGATGATCTGCACGAGGCCCGGATGGCGAATGCGCTTGAGCGCGATGATCTCGCCACGCAGGCCCTGGATGCGATCGACGCCCAGGCCCGAGACGGTCTTGACCGCCACCTCCCGGTCGGCGGCGGGATCGTGGGCGCGGTACACGACCCCCATTCCGCCCGTGCCCAGAATCGCCCGGATGCGGTACGGGCCAATCTGGGGCGGCAAGAGCCGCTCTTGAGAACTGTTGTCCATGGCGCCCGGCGTGAAGCCCCGGCCGAGGAGCGAGAGCTAGTCCTTCGGCTCTTTCAGCTTGGCGAGGGCCCCGTCCGCCATGTCGCGCATCCTGTTGAAGATGGTGGCGTGCAGGCTGGCGCCCTGTCGTACGAACGTCCAGGCGGCGCGCGCCATCGACTCGGCGACCGAGACGAAGGCGTGCTCCAGCTCCTTCTCTTTAGCGACGTTTGGTTTGTCTGGCATGGTCACTCCCCGCGTTCCCCGAATGGTCGACCGCGATTTCACCCGAGCGTTCCGCAGCATAACAGTTCTCGACATTTCCTTTACCCGACAGGCTCGATTGTCACGGGCGTCGCCGGCTGGCTCCCGAACAGGGCGACGAACCGGTCATGAACGAGTTTTCCCGAGTCCTCTCGCGGCAAGGCGGACTCGAAGAGAATCCGTCGCGGAATCGCGACCGTGTCGAGGGAGCTCGACAGCGCCGCCCGGATGGACGCCTCGGTCAGGTCGGGCGCGACGACGGCGGCCCACAACTCCCATTGCCGCGCCCCCCCGGTTGCGATCGCCCGGACCGCGGCGTCGGACACGCCGGGCACCGAACGAAGCCGCTGTTCGATCTCCGCGACCGACACGCGCTCGCCGCCGATCTTGACGACGCTGTCGGCGCGCCCGCCGTGCTGAAAGGTCCCGTCTTCATCGATCGCGACGAGATCCGCGCAGGGGAACGGCCGCGGGCCGTCCGGGGGCAGAAACGGCGAATCGAGCAGCAGCCGGCCCTGGTCGTCGGCGGCGACGGTGATGCCCTCGAACGGCCGCCAGGCGGTCGTCGTTCGGGGGTCGCGAAAGGCGATGCCGCCGCTCTCCGAGGAGCCGAAGATCTCCACGATCGAGAACGGGAAGCGGGTCAGCTCTCGGCGGGTCCTCTCATCGAGCACACCACCCGAGCAGAACACCGTCTCCACGGTCGCCAGGTCATCGGGATCGAGCGACGTCACGCCCTCGAGATGGGCGGGCACCGCACAGAGAATGGTCGGCCGGAACGCGCGCGCCAGCCCCGCGATGCCGCCGGGCAAGGGCGACGATGATCGGATGAAGGCGCTGCCGCCAATCAAGGGCGCGAGGACGCCGAAGAGCAGACCGTAGAGATGGTGAGGCGGCGCGGTCGCGAGCACGCGCGTCTCCCGCGTGAAGCGGAAGAAACGCGCGAGAAAGACCGCCTCGCCCAGCAGTTGATCGGCCGTCTTCGCGCACGCCACCGACTGGCCCGACGATCCCGACGTGAACACCACGGCGACGGGGCGGCGGCCCGGAATCGCCGCCGGCGCGGGCGCCGATCGGGCCGGACGGCCATCGAGCACCTGACGGAGGTCCTGCCCCAGGCTTCCGTCGTCCGCCAGGACGAGATCCGCGCCGGCGCGCCGCGCTTGGTCCTGGACGGTGTCCGCTCGGAGGTTCGATGGAAGAACCGCGACGCCGCCCGTCGCCCACGCGCCCAGCAGACCGGCCGCCACGTGATAGCGGTCGCGGCAGGCGAGCATCAGGGTCCGGGCGCCCGCCGCGCCGAGCCTATCGGCGACGGCGGCGGCGTCCGCGAGCAGATCGCGCCGGGTCCGCGGCTGTGCGCCCAGCGCGAGTGGATGGTCCAGGTCTTCGGGCCCCGCCTCCCAGGGAAACGACCCGACGCTATCGCGCGTCCGGAACACGGGAGCTCATCTGCGCATCGACGACGTGGGCGAGGATGCGCAACGTCTCGAATTGATCGCGTGCGTTCTCGTCCAGACCACCGAGACGGACGCGATAGCGCTGGTGAATTCGCACGGCCACCTGGATGAAGTCCAGGGAATCGAAGCCGAGCAGGCGGAGCGCATCGTCGGGCGCGATGCTGTCCAGCGAGAGATCTCGCCGGATGTCGGCGAGCATCAGCCGGATCTCGGTCTCCCGGATCGTCAGGCCGCTCAGCGGCGTGGCGGCTTCGGCGCTGCGGCCCGGTGCCCCTCCGGTCCGCGCCGAGGCGGTTCGTCCGCCCTTCGAAGTTCTGGCATGGCCGTCGCTCTCCAACGACTCACCTCGCAATCGGGAACGCGCCGAATGTGCACTTTTTCGGAATGCCACGCAAGCCTCGTGGGAAAGGCGTCAGTGACCCGGGTGCCCCTCCCGGAAACCTTTGCTCAGAAGTCGAGCGCCAACGAAACCACGCCTCCACCGCTGCGCAGTGGGCTGACGCCCAGTCGCGGCGCCGCGTAGTTTCGAAGCGCGCCCACCTCGATCTGGCGTGCATCGATCTGCCTGTCGATGTGCCGTCGTCTGGCGGTGCGAATGATGAGGGAGGGGGCGCCGAAGGCCACGCCCACGGCGCCGACCAGGAACATGCCCAGCCCTCGATCCCTTCCGGTCTGGTCCTCCACGCAGGTCGGATCCTTCGGGGCGCCGTATTGATTCTTGTCGCAGCTGTTGCTGGCGAAGATGCCCAGCCCCACCACGCCAAGCGCGGCGCCACCGATGAGCAGCACGAGAGGCACCGCCAGGCTGATGTCGTCGTACCGCCTCTGGAGGTCGCGAATCTGCGCCTCGAGGACCGCGACCCTTTGCGCGGCGAATTCGGAAGCCGACACGTAACCGGGCGGCGGATAACCATAGTAAGCGGGCGGCGGATAGCCGTAGTAGCCGGGCGGCGGAGGCACGTACGGCTGCGCTGGAGCCGGCGGCGGCGGCGCGCCGCCATTGCTGGCGGGCGGTGCGGGCGCAGGAGGCGGCGCTGGCGAGACCGCGGTCGTTGCGGGCGGCGCCGCGGCCGCGGGCGGATCGCCGTTCGTCGACAGCACCGGTGCGATCGCTGGAAGCACGCCTGCGAGCGCCACGCCCGGCAGCGCGAGACCGGACAGCACCACGCCGAAAAACCAGCCGGTCATTCGAGTCGTCTTCGCGCTCCCACTCACCGACTCGATGATGCCGTTGTTGCGATCAGTTGATCAAGGTGAACGGGTTACCCGTCCGCGTCACGATGGCAACCTCCACTGCGGACGGCCCGGCCGGTCACGGCAGCGGAACGGGCACCGTGATGTTGCCGGTCGCGGGGAGGTCGAACTCGACGTCGACAGGCGCGTCGCTCGTGCAGATCGACGCATACGGCAGCGCCATCTGGTTCGTCGTGACGGGCGGCGAACAGATTCCGTTCGTACCGCAGGCCGCGGGTAGAGCGCCGAATACCGCGAGGTGCGCCACGTAATGGCCGGGCGGCACCGGTTTCGCGAAGGCGCGGTCATACGACCCGACGCCGCCGTTCGGGCAGCTCGCGACCTCGCGCACGATGGTCGTTTCGCGCGCGTCCCAGGTGAGGTCGACCGCGGTGGTCGTCGTCACCGCGCGGACGGCCGTGGTTCCCGACGGCGGATTCGGGCAGCTGGCGCACGGTCCGCACGGATTCGCCTGCGCGGTCTGGACGGTCGCGGTCGGATTGAACCGCCCGATGGAGAAAACGGTGCAGCCCATACCGGTGAACGCGACCCAACGTGAGCCGCCGGCGCTCGTCGTGAGATGGAACGTCACGATCTGCTTCGACGGCTCCTCCACCGGCGCGCCGCCGATCCCGCCTGTCCCCGATCCACCCGCGCTTCCCGTGGTGCCGCCGGTCGCCGCCGTGCCTGTCCCGCTGGCGCCCCCACGCCCACCTGTTCCCGCCGCCGTCGTACCGCCTCGCCCGCCCACGCCCGTCGCGACGTCGCCGCCGGCGCCACTGGCCCCGGCGGTCGATCCAATGTTGCCTCCCCTGCCTCCCTCGCCCCCGTCCATTCCTGTCAGTGGCCGCGACTTCCCGCAGGCAACCGCGAACAGTAGAAGGACGGCCCACGGCACGCCGCGAACCGTCCTCCACTCGCGCGTCACTGACGAAGCAGGAATGTGTTGCCTCCCTTGACCTGATTACCGAGAAGGCTGATGACCCTGAACCGACCGGCGGTCCCGGTGCGTCCCTGGCCCGAATCGTAGCGCAAACCGATGTTCCAGCGCTGACCGAAAGGAATCGGCCAATTCTGGAACAGCTGCACGTCGGCGACAGGATAGAGGTCAGGTGAAAGGCCTGCCGCGATGGCCTTGCTCTTCTCGGCCGGCGTGAGCACGCGGCAGGCGGGCAGCCCCCCGAACGCTTTCGACAGGCGCTGCTCGACCACGATGTCGGGACGCACCCACACTTCCCGGCCAAAGAACGTGCCGATGTAACGGCCGGTGCCGCCGCCGAGGGTCACGATGGCCGCCGGCGCAACGACTGTGCCGATGAACGGCGTCTCGATGGACACGTCGTTGCTGCCGAGTGCAACGAGCATGACGTCGGGCTGCGCGTTGCCGGACGCCATGCGCTCGGTGCCGCGGAACGTGAACCCCTGCCGGGTGTGGATGATCGTCGGGCCCAGGGTCTGGTCCAGCTCCAGGATCGCCTGCGATTCGATGCGCAGCGCTTCGAGATAGTAAGTGCCGCTCGCAAGCCGCAGGCGGCCGCCGCTGTTCACCTGGATGACGCCGAGGCGCCCCGGCACCTCGGTGAGGAACTGCCCGGAGTTGACCGTCCTGTCGCCACGGGAGGTCGCCGGGTACGTGACGACGAAGCTCACCGAGTCCGTCGGGCTCAGGCTGGTCGTCTGCTGCGTGCTGCCGGTGATGGTCACGTTGTTGCCGCGTGAGAGCTGGCCCTGGTACGTGACGTTGCCGTCGACGGTCGACCGATCCGCAAGCGAGACGTTGCCGCGCCCGGAGATGGAACCGACCTGACCGGAGACCCCGACGTGGACCTCGCCGGTGCCGGCGTTCGCGACGGGCGCGAGCGTGCCACGCGCGTCCACCACGGTCGTCCGATCGGCGAGCTGGATGGTCCCGTTGGCCTCCAGCGCGGCGCCCTCGGTCACCAGACCCTTGGGCAGCGTGATGGTGACGGCCCCGGGCGTGGTCGACGGCACGCCGCACTTGGGCGGCAGGCCCGGAGTGTTGCCCGCAACGCCGTTCGGCAGGAGGAACGCGAGGCGCCCCGTCGACTCCATGCCGCTGCGCGAGAGCAGGACGCGATGCGTGTTCGCCGGGTTCCAGCGGTTCGGCACGAAGAGCGTCGTGAGACCGGAGAACGGAACGCCGGGAGCCTTGGAACCTCCCGCCCCGGGTCCGCCGCTGCCCGGCGCCGGCCCGGAGGGGCCGTCGATGACGTGCAGGTTCCGGTGCGCGACGCGCCGATCGTTGATCGTCAGAGCCTCGACGTCGGTCGTGGTGTTCGTGATCGGATCGTCGGCGGAGTCGACGATGCTGAGCATGCAGGTGTGCTCCGCGGTGGTCGTCGGCACGTTCCACGAGAACTTCTGGACCTCGGGGATGCGCTGGTTGACCTGCGAGACCACGCCGCAGCCGACCATGTGCCACCCGGTGCTCTCGTCGAGCGTGCCGCAATTCGTCTGGCCCGGCACGGCCGTCGCCGTCCAGAAATTTGCCGGCAGCGGCGGCACGCCCGCCGACGCGTCGGCGTACATGGCGACGACGCGCACGTTGTTCGCGGACGACAGACCCTGGTTGTGCACCTGGACGTACACGTTCGCGGTTTGGCCGCGGCGCGGATCGACGTTGGTGAGCACCCAGGGCGGGCAGCTCGTGATGCTCGCCGGGCAGCTGTCGAACTCGACGCTGTCGACGCTCGTGAACTGGTACGCCCCGCTGTAGAGCGACGGCACGTCGACGCGAATGTCCGTCGACTCCCAGAAGTAGACGCGCCCGCCGTCGGTGTCGTCCGGCTTGTAGAAGGGCGGCCGCGCGGTGTCCTGGATCGGATGCTCGGGATCGGGCAGGCCGCTCGGCGTGGGCGCCGTGCCCTGATCGAAGACCGTGTCGCGGACGAGCAGCTCGACGCTCGGACACGTGGTCTTGTTGATGTTGCGCTTGAAGCTGCCCAGGCCCCAGGTGCCGATGGTGAGCGTCGACGTCTGGGGATTGAAGAACATGTCGTTCACGTCGGTGTTGCTCGGCAGGCCATCGTCGTACGGTGTCCAGCTGACGGTGGTGCCGCTCAGGGTGCCGACGAACACGCCGACGTCGGTGCCGGCGAACAAGCGGTTCGACGGGGCGTCGATCGCGATCGCGTTCACGGACGCCGCCGCGGGCATCGTGTGCGCGGCATCCACCGCGGTGAGCAGGTTCCACGTGCCGCCGCCGTCCAGGGTCTGAGCGATCGCACCGGGCGTACCCGAGGCTGCCCAGGCGTGAGTCGGCGTGGCGGAATCGATCGCGATCGCGTTGACCCGCCCGAGGGTGCTGGGCGTCGTCGTCGTGAAGGCCGCGCCGCTGTTGCTCGACACGAACACCTTGACGGCGGAGGACGAGTCGAGCCCGCCGACGTAGTAGTACTTCGGGTTTGTCGCCGTCGCCGCGATCGCAATGGCCGTCGTTTGAGCGCTGGCCGTCAGGATCGACGTCCAGTTGATGCCGTCAGTCGTCTTGAGCAGCCGCTCGGTCGAATCCGCCGTGTTCACGCCGCGCATGAGCGCCGTGCCGCCGATCGTCGGGTCCGAGACCATCTTGGTCGGCTTCCCGACATCGGTCGTCTTGTCCGTGATCCCGGCGGGGAAGCTCCAGCACGCGACACAGGCGCCGTTGCACCTGTCCAGCGAGTCGCGAACACAGCACGTGGGGCCCGGATTCTGCGATCTGCAAATGGCGGTGCCGCCACCGGGCGTGTACGGCACGGGATTGATGACCTCGAACATGCCGCCGTTGCAGTGCGAATAGAGGGTCGACGAGGTGCTCGCGTCCGACGCGACGTCCGCGCCGTCGCAACCGCCCGGCTGATACCAGGTGCTGTTACCGAAGGTGATCTCTGTGCCGTTGTCCTGCGAGCCCCCCGCCGCCAGGCTTGCCGTCGCGAGCTGGCCCGTGGCTCGGTAGAACTCCGTGTTGGCCATGCCGTGCGCCCACGGCGTCCAGCGCCAGGTCGCGACGCTCGAGTCGCTGCTCTTCCAGATGCCGCCGTCATTGCCCGCGTACACGATTCGCGAATTCGATGGATCGAAGGCCATCGAGTGCTGATCGCCGTGGATATAGGCCGACCCCGTGTCAGCGCCCGGGCTGATGTTGTTCCAGGTGGTGCCGCCGTCGGTCGTCCTCCAGAGATCGATGCCGCCCATGTAGGCGACGCTGGCGTTGTTCGGGTCCGCCATTATGAAAAAGTTGTACCAGGTGTAGTTCTGATCGACCTGGTTCATGGCGCTGGCGTTCGGGAGCGAGGTCCAGTTGCCACCACCATCGATCGTCTTGTACGCCGCGAACGCGTTGTTGTTCGGAGCGATCTTCGTGTACAGCGTCAACGGCGAGGTCGTCACCATCGTCAGGCTGATCCTCACGACCGTCGTTCCCAGCGTGATGCCGGTGTCCCTCTTCGCCCAGCCCGTCGAGGTGTGTCGCCACACGCCGATCGCGAAGCTGCCGCTCGCGCCGGTGACGCCCGCGTAGACCGTGGGCGGCGACGAGTTCAGATCGATCTCCATGTCGTCGATCAAGGCGTCCATGCTGTCCAGGCGCGCCCATGTGAACGTGCCGCTCGGACGCGTTCCGACATAAACACCTCCGGTGGTTGCGACGTAGACGTCGCCGTTGGTGCCCGATTGAGCGATCACGCGGTTGATTCGCTGGCCGTTTATCGTCGCGTCCGACACCCGGGTAAACGAATCGCTGTCGCCGTTCGACGACATCCACAGGCCGTCACCAGCGCCCGAATACTGCACGTCGGACATCGCGACGAAGATCTCGCGCGTGCTGCCGTTGAACGCGATGTCCCCGACGACCCGGCTGGTCGACCCCAGGCGCACGCGGTTCCACCGCCGCCCCCGATCGGCGGAGGCCCAGAGCCCGCCGACGCTGCCCGCGAACATCCGGTTCGCATCACCGGGATCGAATTGAATCGCCGTGACGCGGCCGGGGATGTTTGTCGGACCCGACGGCGTCCATCCGCAGCCCGGCGCGCCCGGACCACCACCACCGCTGCCGGCGTCGGTCGGGCCGCCACAGGGCACGCAGAAGCATTGTTCTCCCGACGAGAATTCGCAGAAACCGCCGCACGGGAACTCACCGGTTCCGCACGATGAGCGGCACGCACCGAAAAGACACGCCTGGCCCGCCGGACATCCGCCGCAGGCGTCTGCCGGGGGAGCGTCCGGATCGAAGTGGGTGAGCCCTTGCGCCTGCCGCATCGCCTCGAGCTGCGCGAGCGCAGTCGCGTGCCGTGACTGCGAGACCTCCAGATTCGGGTAATTGCGCGGATAGACATAGCCGAAGAGACGGCGCCCGAAGACGTCGAACTCGGAGTCCTCTTCCGCACCGTCGAGGGGCGACTGAGGTCCCGTCCCGATCTGTGGACCGACGGTGAGCGCTTCAAACAAACGCGCCACCGGGTCCACCGGCTGATCGGCCTTCGAACAGGCGCGGAACGCGAATACGAAGCCCGCCAGGGAGAGAACCGTCGCGCCGACGCGCAGCCACTTAACCAACCGTCCGGCCAATTTCACCCTTTCCACCAAAGCCTCCTCCCAGCATTTGCCGGGGCTATCGTTTGGGCGCATCGTATTGCCGTGCGCAGCGCGCTTTCAAGCGAAGAGACGACGTTGTTGAATAAAGTTCCGCGAGCGTTGCTGATTGCCAATCAATCGATTCGCATCCGTTACAACGTTATTGGAATTACTCCCAAACAAATGCTCACCTCACCGACGAAGCCAGGGTGGATCCTCCGCCTCGCGGTGCTGGTTGCCCTCACGAGCGTTGACGCGTGCGGCGGTGACAGCAACCCGCGGCAGGACGCAGCGGTGGCCGAAGCGGGCGACGACCGGCCGTCGATGCCGGACGCACCCGATGTACAGGACAGACCTGACACGGGGGATCTCCCCGACCACGCCGACGGGGGGGACGGCGGCGCGTGCCAGCCTCCGCTCACGCAGGACGGAACCTGCAATTCCATTCCGTTGCGCGGGTCGACCATCGGGTCGACATGCTCCGCGGCGCCGGTTCCATCACCGAGCGGTGGCCCGATCGAGGACGGCACCTACGTGCTCGATGCGATGACGTTCTATGGCACCTGCCCGGCAAAAGCCGCCCAGCAGCGGACGAACTGGGTGATCTGCGGCGGATCGTGGCAAGCCGTCGAAGAGATCGAGCGCGTCGGCGGCAACCCGGACGCGGGTCTGGTGACCGAGCGGGTCGGCGTGTCGACGATGCTGCAGGCGACGTCGGTTGCGGGGGACGTCTCGTGCTGGTTCGCGCCCGATACCGGACCTTCGCGCGTCAGCTGGGGATACGACGCCACGCCGGGGCACCTTCGGCTTTACATCCCGATTGCGCCAGGCGTTCGGGTCGACTCGTTCACCCGGCAATGAAAACCCCGCGTTCGTGCTGCGCCGCCCTTGCGACGCGGCCCGCGGGACCAAAGCTTGTCAGGAGACGGACGACACGAGGGGAGGCGCACATGGGGTTGCTTCAGGGATCGCACGGACCGGAAGGGGCTGGCTGGCGGCGCGATGCGGGTCTGCTCGCGCCGCGCGCGATGCTGGGCGCGACGATGCTGTATCACGGCGCCGAAAAGCTCCGGGCGCCGGACCAGACCGCGGCGCAGTTCGAGCACATGGGCATCAAGCCGGCGGGATTCTGGTCGCGCGCCACCGCGCTCGCCGAGGCGGGCGCGGGCGTGATGATGCTGGCGGGCTGGCTGGTTCGGCCCGCGGCGCTCGCGGTGCTCGTCACCCAGGCGATGGCGATCAAGAAGGTGCATGGAGCGAAGGGTTTCGGGACGCATCGGGGTGGGTATGAGTTCAACCTCGGCCTGATGGCGACGGCGGCGGCGATGCTGCTGGGCGGGCCGGGCCGCTACTCGCTCTCGAGCATCCTCCGGCGCGCCACCGCGCCGCGCGGCCTGCGTCGCTACGTTCCCGGCCGCCGCCGGCGCGGCCTCCTCGCGACGCTCCTGGCGGCGGTCGGCTGAAGCGACCCGCGTCCGCCGTCATGGCAACCATCGGATTCATCGGCGCCGGCAAGATCGGAAGTCAGCTCGCGCGCCTCGCGGTGAAGAACGGCCACGAA
>Ga0207701_10003447_pt1 | contig 16234 bp, 16 predicted proteins | sample KBSSwiSSwithPhiX_FD_184294 | JGI IMG/M metagenome (GOLD analysis project Ga0207701, IMG submission 184294) | Switchgrass rhizosphere bulk soil microbial communities from Kellogg Biological Station, Michigan, USA, with PhiX - S5 (SPAdes) (version 2) | ecosystem: Environmental > Terrestrial >... | reverse complement strand
CCGTCGCCGGCTGGTTCAGCCCATCGTCGCGCTCGTCGCCGGTCACTCCGACGATCTCACGCCACGGCGCCGCTCGCTGCATCGCGCGCACGCGCTTGCCAATCGCGCTCGAGGGATCGCTCCAATATTCCCGTGCGAGCGTCTCTGAAATGACGATGACCGGCCGGCGGTCGTGGACCTCGCTCCACGTGATGGAGCGCCCTGCGACCAGCCGGATCCCCATCGTCTCGAAGTATCCCGGCGCGAAGCTCTTGAACCGCCGCAGCGGGGTCTTTTCGCCCTGAGGTATCGGTGCGCCCTCCACCTCGATCGGGTTGCCGTTATCCTCGCCGTCCATCGTGATGGAAGACGAGAGGCCAACGGAGGTGACGCCCGGCACGTGGGCCAGCCGTTGCGCGACGCGCTCGTGCGCGCGCGCCGCCGCCTGCGGATCGGCGATGAGGCCTGGCGGTATCGCGAGGACGAAGGTCTGGACCTCGTTCGGGCCGACAAAACCCGGATTGACCTGTCGCAGCGCGATGAATGTCCGAATCATCAGCCCAGAGACGATGAGCAACGTCAGAGCCAGGGCGACTTGTCCCACGACCAGCGCATTGCGGGTGCGGTGTCGCCCGGGGGCGTCGCCTGCCGACCGTCCTCCCTCCTTGAGCGCCGTGAGGCCCGGCTGCCCAAAACGCAGGACCGCAAACAGGCCGAACAGGAGACCGCTCAGCACCGAAACGGCGAGGGTGAAAAGCAAGACTGTCGCATCGATGCCGATGTCGTCGACACGCGGCAGCTCCGCTGGCGCAATCGTTCGCAGCAGCGTCGTCGCGGCTTGAGCCAGCGCTACGCCGACCGCTCCGCCCGCGAGTGCCACGACCACGCTCTCCGCCAGCAGCGCGCGTGCGATGCGGCCACGGCTCGCGCCAAGCGCCGCTCGCATCGCGAACTCCTGATGACGTCCTTCCGCGCGCACCAGGAACAGGTTCGCCACATTCCCGCAGGCGATGAGCAGCACGACGCCGACCGCGGCCAGGAGAATCCACAGAATCTCCCCGACGTTGCCAATCACGTCATCTGCCAGCGGGCGCACGTCCGGCCGCAATTCCAATCTCGCGAAGACCGGCGGCAGAACCGAGATCATCCGTGCCACATCGGCGTTGGCCTGATCGAGCGTCACACCCGTCTTCAGCCGGGCGAGCGCCTGAAACCCGAAGCTGATTCCGCGGGCCGCGTTGACGTCCAATGGCATCGGCAGCACGATGTCGGGGCGAGTGCGCAGGAACTTGAACGACGAGGGCAGCACACCGATCACTTCAGCGGGCCTGCCATCGATCACGAGTGACTGGCCGACGATGTTCTCCGTGCGGCCGAATCGGCGGCGCCAGTAGCCATCGGTCAAAACGACGCGCAGTGGACTGCCGGGCGTATCGTCTTCGGTAGTGAAGACGCGGCCGAGGACAGGTTGCACCCGCAGCAGAGGCAGCGTGTTGGCACTGACCAGCAGCGCCTGAAGACGTTCCGGATTGCCGCGTCCGGTAACCGAGACCTCGGTCGGATCCCAGGCGCCGATCGCCTCGAACGCCCTCTGGTTCTCGCGATACGTGAGGTAGGTGGCGGGGCCATGATTCGTGCCTGCCCCGTGCGGCGCATGCTGACGCACGCTCACCAGCCTGTCGGGCTCAATGAACGGAAGCGGCTTCAGCAAGACGCCGTACACCACGCTGAAGATCGCGGTGGTGGCGCCGATGCCCAGGCCCAGCGTGAGGACGGACGCGGACGCAAAGGCCGGTTGTTTCCAGAACGTGCGTGCGGCGTAGCGCAGGTCCTGCCAGATGTCAGACATGTTCGCGCGACATGACGTGGCGCGACGCACAGGGCCCTCGACCTCGCCCACGTTTTCGATCGTGTAGACAGTCGTCGGGAGCAAAAGGTTGCAATCGAATTTCAGACTTCCAGGTGGTCGTCGCTGCCACAGTTACTTCGCCTGGCAATCGGGGCTGGCACCGCCATTCTTCCGAAGGAAGTCGACATAGTACGAGGCGTAGTCCGTCGCTTCGCGGCGATCGGCTTCCCCGGTCAGGAGCGTGCCCAGATCTTTTGTCCAGTTGGCGGCGCACGCACCGGCCGTGTTCTCCGAGGCGACGCACCCCCGGAAGTTCCCGAACGCTCGGCGATACGTGTCGAACTCGGCACGGGACATCGGGGCGCCGTGGCCGGGTACGGCGAGTCGAAATGGCGTCGCCCAGAGCTCGTCGAGCGCCCCTTGCCACCGGGCCGGGCACGCGGTCTCGAAGAACGGCGCCGGCAAGGTCACCAGATCGCCGATCACCGCGACACTTGTCGCCTCGTCGTACACCCAGAGATCCGCCGCGGTCACCGCATCGGCGGCAACGCGGACCGAGAGCCGCCGCCCGGCAATGATGAAGGCGGCGGATCGTTCCACCGCGATGTCGGGTCGCAGCGCGTCGGCCGCATCCATCGTCGCGATGAAGAGCTCGGTCTCTTCGCGCCTCACTTGCGGCGTGTTCGGGTCGCGCAAGCGCTCCCGCGCTGCCTCGACGTTGCGAACGAGAAAGCCGCCAGGCGCCAGGGCGCCATCCACCGCTCGGGTCGTGTAGACCTTTGCCTCAGGGTACGCCGCTTTGACTCGCCGGTTCCCGCTCGAGTGGTCGAGGTGCCAATGTGTATTGACGATCGCAGAGACGGGCCGCTGCCGGCTGCGCGCGAACGCGAGGATGCCGTCGCTGTGCCACGGATGACGTCCGGTGTCGATCGCGACCAGGCCCGTGGGCGCGACGAGGACCACGGTATTGCCGTCGGGTCCGCGATCCGCCGGGACCGCGCCCGGCAGCAGAAATGTGTCCGGCGCGATCTCTCGCGCCGCGGGAGGGCTCGGGCTTGGTGCGGCCTGCACCAGCGTGAGCGTGAGCGCGAAAAACAAAAGCTTCATGCCGTCGCTCGCGGCGCCGACGATACGTGCTGGTCGAGGAGGATCGTATTGCCGTCGGGATCGGCCAGCATGAAACTCGCTGGCCCTGTCCCGTTCTCGTCGGCCTCACTCATGAACCCGAGCCCCTTGGACTTGAGGCGGCGCTGGTGCTCGCGCACGTCGGTGAACGTTCCGACCGCCTGCGCCTTGTCGTCCCAGCCCGGGTTGAAGGTGAGGATGTTGCGCTCGAACATCCCCTGGAACAACCCGATGGTGACGATGCCGTTTCTGAGGATCAGCCAGTTCTGCGCGGCATCCCCGCCGACGACCTCAAAATCGAGCGCTTCGTAGAAGGCGCGGGAGGCCTGCAGATTCTTCACGGCCAGGCTGACGGAGAACGCACCAAGCGTAGTCGGTTGTTTTGTCATTGTTTGGCAAGGGTACAATTTCTCGCCGTGCAGGACTTGCCAAATCTTGCCAATCCCGACGACGCCGGTCGCCTCACTCCCTGCTCGTTTCACGAGTCGTGACCGCAGTCCTTCGCTGGAACGAACTGGCCAATCTGGTCGGTGATGCCCGGAAAGTATTCGGCGTGGGAAACCTTGCCCTCTGGCGTGTCGAAGAGATACTCCTTGGTCACCTTCACCCACGGGAGATCCCGCCGTGCGGCGGCAACCCGCTGCTGTTGCCGGGTCAGCTCCTTCTCTTCGTTCAGGAGATTGCGCCGGGCTGTGATCCACTCGTCCTGCGACACGACCGTGTGAGGCGTTCCCGATACTGATGCGTTCATCGCTCCCTCCCTTGTCTATGTGATCGATACGGTGCGATTGCGAAGGCGTCGCAACCACCGGAACTTGACCGCCATCATTCCGAGCACACCGGCTCCTGATGTGCTGCCTGCGACGACTAGAGCTGCAGTGCTGAGGCATACGGGACACATGGGCAATCTCCTATTGGCTTCTGACATCACGTCTCAACGCGGCCTGGTGTTCGTTGGTCATGAGATAGATTTAGCGCCGGCGATGGAAACCGTGGGAGTGACAAGTGTGTCGGGATTCCGATGGACTCGCTGATCACCGCCGCGGCGCGTGCGCTCGCAGCTGGCGATCCCCTCGGCGCACTGAAACGGGTCGCGCTGCGCGACGACGCGCCGGCGCTGGCGCTGCGCGGCATCGCGATGGCGCAGCTCGGCGATCTCGTTCGAGCAAAGGCGCTCCTGCGGCGTGCGGCGCGTGCCTTCGGTCCACGAGAGGCCGTGGCCCGTGCGCGATGCGTCGTCGCAGAGGCCGAGATCGCGCTCGTCTCGCGCGATCTGGGCTGGCCGGCGAAGGCGCTCGACGCGGCGCGCGCGACCCTGGAAAGGCACGGCGACCGCGCCAACGCCGCGCATGCGAAGTATCTGGAGGTCAGGCGCCTCCTCCTGATTGGGCGCATCGACGAGGCCGAACGTAAGCTCGCCGAACTCGACCCCGAGAACGTTCCTCCCACATTGAGGACCGCCCACGAGCTGGTGGCCGCTGGGATCGCGATGCGGCGTCTCCGGACGAAGACGGCGCGCGCCGCTCTCGCCCGGGCCCTGCGCGCGGCGCGCGACGCACGGATCCCGGCCCTGACAGCGGAGGTCGACAGTGCATTCCTTGCCCTGAACACGCCCGCGGCGCGCCTGGTCGCGAACGGCGAGGAGCGGCCTCTCCTGCTCGAGGACGTGGAAGCGTTGCTGGCGTCGAAGGCATTCGTCGTCGACGCCTGCCGTCATGTCGTCCGTGACAAAGGCCGCGTGATCTCGCTCGCCAGGCGGCCGGTGTTGTTTGCGCTGGCACGGGCGCTGGGCGAAGCGTGGCCGGGAGATGTCGGCAGGGACACGCTGGTCGCGCGGGCCTTCGGATCGAGGCACGCCGATGAATCGCACCGCGCGCGCTTGCGAGTCGAAGTCGGGCGGCTTCGTGCGGTGCTGCGGTCGCTGGCCAGCGTGAGCGCGACAAAACAAGGGTTTGCGCTGGCGCCGCGTCGGGCACGCACGGTCGTCGTGCTGGCGCGGCCGGTCGAAGAGGAGCATGCGGCGGTGCTCGCCTTCCTCGCCGACGGTGAATCGTGGTCGAGCTCGGCGCTTGCGCTCGCGCTCGGCACGAGTCAGCGCACCGTACAGCGGGCGCTCGATTCGCTTGCCGCCGCCGGCAAGGTGCAGTCGTTCGGACGCGGGCGGGCTCGGCGTTGGATGACCCCGCCGATGCCGGGATTCACGACAACCTTGTTACTCCCGGCGCCTCTACCGATTGACTAAGCTGGCGGCATGCATCCATCAAAAGCCGAGATCGTGCGTGAGTATGGACCCTTCCCGGGGACCGACCACGTGCACGGAGTGTCGTACGACGGTCGGCATGTCTGGTTTGCCGCTGGAGACACGTTGAATGCCTTCGATCCCGCGAGCGGGAAGACGACGCGCTCGATCGATGTCGCGGCGCATGCAGGAACGGCGTTCGACGGCCAGTACCTGTTTCAGCTCGCCGAGGATCGCATCCAGAAGATCGACCCGACGACCGGCCGTGTGCTCGCCACCATCCCCTCGCCCGGCGGCGGCGGCGACTCGGGGCTGACGTGGGCAGAAGGCACGCTCTGGGTCGGGCACTATCGGGACCGGAAAATCCACCAGGTCGATCCCGATACCGGGGCGATTCTTCGCACCATCGAATCCAATCGCTTCGTCACCGGTGTCACCTGGGTCGACGGAGAGCTCTGGCACGCCACCTGGGAAGGTGACGAGAGCGAGTTGAGGCGCGTCGATCCTGAAACGGGCGAGGTCCTCGAGCGGCTCGAGATGCCGCCCGGCGTGGGCGTGTCGGGACTCGAGTCCGATGGCGGCGAGCGATTCTTCTGCGGCGGAGGAAAGAGCGGGAAGGTGAGGGCCGTCCGCCGGCCCAGGCGAGGCTCCGCAAAGACCAAGTAGGGCACCGTCACCCACCACGCGAGTCGAAGGTGCGCCTTTCCCAGTGCCGGCTGGCGACGCGGCGACCGGTCGACAACCTGTTCAGCCTGCGGCCGGCCGGCCGGCCAGTCGTCGCCGGACGGCGGCGCGTTGCAGCATTGAGCTGGCGAAGCGCCGCACCGCGTATCGCGCGGCTCCGGTGAGCTCCCGCCACAGGCGCCCGGGCCGGCGGCGCCGGAGGTTGCGTCGAGCCTCCCAATACCAACCGGAGAGATACGCGCGCCGCGAACGAGCATTCAGGAGGTGCTTCATGTAGTAGGCGCCGCGGCCCCGGTCGTACCCTCGGCTCTGCCTCTCGGCATCACGCCCGGGCTTGCGGCCGTGATGGTGAGCAACGACGGCCCGCGGGTCGTAGCGCCCGCCCCACCCGGCCCAGACGGCGCGAGCAATGTAGTCGGTATCCTCTCCTGCTACGCACGGCGTGCCAGCGCCGAGCAGCGGATCGAATTCGCCGACGGCGCGGACCACGTCGCGTGTGACTGCCATGTTCGCGCCGTGAATGAGTCCCGCGGTCACGAAGCTTCGCGGCCGGACGTCGATGGCCGCCGGCAGATCCTTGATACAGACCCGCGCATCGCCAGGATCGTGGAGAACGACGCGGCCGCCCACGAAGCCAGGCCCGCCTTCGTCAAACGCGTCGACGAGCGCTCGCAGAAAATCCGGCCGCGGGTAGCAGTCGTCATCCGTAAAAGCCAGGATGTCGCCACGCGCGTGCGCAAGGCCGGTGTTGCGCGCCCTCGACAGACCTGGGTCGGGTGCACGAACGCACCGCGTCGGAAACGGGGCGCTTCTGGCGAATCGATCGAGCACCTCTGGTGTCGCGTCCGTAGACCCGTTATCGACGACGATCAGCTCCCAGCCGCCAGGCGGCGCTTCGAGCGCCGCCACACGGGCCAGGAACTCGGGCAGCCGTGCCGCCCGGTTTCTCGTGCAGACGATCAGCGACACTTTCATCGGCGGCGGGTCCAGTCTTCGCGGGCGGCCTCAGCGATCGTCATTTTCGCACGAGGTGCAGCCTGGCTCGGGTCACCCATTCGAACCGATCGTGCTTGTCGGCAAAGTACTCATCGACCGCTCGCCGGCATCCCGACCACGAATCGTAGTCGTCTATCACGAGCACGCCGCCGGGCACGAGCCACGGCTCGATCCGCGCAAGGCAGCAGAACACCGAGTCGTACCAGTCGCCGTCGATGTGCGCCAGCGCCACCGGTTCGTCGATGCGAAGCGTGTCGTCGAACAACCCTTCGATGAACCGCACGTGGCATCGCTCCGGATCGAAGCCGTTGCGGTGAAACGACGCCGTTACGGTTTGGCGCAGATCGGGTTGATAACCGTAGTAGGTGGCGCCCTTGATGCCTGTCGATCCGCCGCTGCGAATCTCCTCATAGCGGCGATGGACATCCGGACCATCCTTCTCGCCCGGCGGGGGAATCATGCCAAAGACGTCGTAGACGTTGAACCGGCGCTCGGGTCGTTTCGCGGCCGCGACGACAAGAGCGGACCCGCCGAGCGCACACCCCGCCTCGATGAACAGGCCCGGCACCCGATGCGTCTCGAGCGACTGGACGGTGCGATGCAGGTCATCGAGAGCAGCCGCCGACAGATATGTGAGCCCTTCCTCGCGCACCCGCGCCGATATAGACGGCGCGGGCCCTCGGGAAAATCGCGTCAGCAAGCCCATGCGAGCAACTCCTTCGCGGCCGCTCGCGCGTCGGTTGGCGATTCGGCCCAGCGAACGTGCGGCATCGACTTCGTCCAAGTCTCGTGGAACTGGCGTACCTTGCCGTAGCTGTTGTCCAGGACGACGTGCGGAATGCCGAGCAGCAGCGAGAGGATGTGACCGTGCAGGCGGTCGGTGACGACGACGCTGCCGCGGGCCAGCAGCGCGCATCCGATGTTCATCCGCTGACGCGCCTGATAGTCGAACGTGGCCTCCGAGTACCGCCTCAAGACGCGCAGCCGGCGAGGATACCGCATGAGCAATGGCTGAAACGTCTCGCGCAGCCGGCGAACGGCGGGAGGCCAGGGATCGAGCCAGTCCGTCACGACCGTTCCCGAACCGACCGCGCCGAGATTGTCCGGCACAGCCTCGCGGTCGGTCCGTTTCAGCCACAGCACGTCCACGTCCTTGACGCAGGACATCGATAACGCGCCGAGGTAGAACGCCATGTCCGGACAGAGAACGGCGCCGCACCGGAACTCCTCATCCGCGAGGTCGAGACTGGCGACGTCGCGGACGAGAATCGTCAGATCGGGATGATTGTCGAAGACTCGACGCGCCCGCGCCAGGGTCTCGCGGTCGCCAAACTTGATCGTTTGAGGAAGCTGGACGATGGGCCGGCGTGGGAAATCCTGGATCACGTGCTCGCGAAGCCGCTGCGGCCTCGGCCACACATCCCCGAGATTGCCGCCACCGTGCAGAAATATCACACCGTTCGGGCAGCTCTGCGCGAGCATGTTCGCGTCGTAGTCGCGTTCGTGGCAGCGGTACGCGACGCGGACGCCCGCGTCGTGAAGCCACGCCAGCTCGCCGAGCCAGATGGCGCTGTCGCCGACGTTGGCCGAATCCGGAAAGCCGACCAGCGCACATTCCGTGTAGCCGCTGATGATCGGGGCGAGTGTGGCAGTGATGCGGTCGCGCAGCGTGACCAGCGACTGCCGTCGTTCGAGATCGGACGAACGTTCTGCGATCAACATGCGGTTGCCGCGCTCGGCATTCGGCCGCGGGCCACGGCTCCAGGCGGAATGCCGAGCGCGGCCACCAGCGGTTCCACGCACCGGCCCCAAGGATGGGCGTTTTGCCAGCGCCGCGTTGGATACGCCGAACGATGGAATTCCCATCGCGTCACACCGGCGGGGGATGCGGCACTGTGAAAGAATCGATTTTCCGGATCAGCAGAGCTCGACATGAATCGTGTCGAGCTTGCAAATGCGAAGCCGCGCAACCGAACCGTTAAACTCCTCCGTCGTCGCCACGACGGTGAAAGTACGTAAGCAACGGCTGAGCCCTGGCACGCCAAACACCAACTTGTTGGAAAACGGTTCACCTATGCCAATGGCCGAGCCGGGATGAGCCCATGTGTTGATGGGCAGCAATCTTGCTGAGGCCAGCAGGTCGGATGAGCGCTACTTGAGCTCGCGACCGTCGCACCTGACCCACATGCTCACGAAACCTGACTCCGTCTCGCCACTCGCCGCTGCCTGGCCGGAATCGTCCACTGCCGAGGTTGCCGACAGCTGGCTGTCAGCCTCCGATCAGGACCGATCGATCCGCCGTGATCTCCGTGAGATCTTCCACGACGAGCTCTGGCCGTATCGAGGCTTGCTCTACGAGCTCATGCGGCGCGACATCCGGGTCCGCTACAAGCAGACCGCGCTCGGGTTTGCCTGGGCCGTGCTGATGCCGTCGCTCGTCGTGCTCGCCGGCGCGACGGTGCGGTTTGCGATGGCATACGTCGGCGGGCGGCATCTGGGAGCGCAGGATCTGGCCGGGATCGCGATCAAAGCGGTACCGTGGTCTTTTTTCGTCGGTTCGATGGGCTTTGCGACCGCCAGCCTTGTGGGCCAGGCGAATCTCGTCACCAAGATCTACTTTCCTCGCGAAGTGCTGCCGCTGGCCGCGACGATGGCGCAGGCGTTCGATGCGTCCCTTGGCATCGTCTCGCTGCTGATCGCGTTCGCTGTGGTCGGCATCGACTACGGGCCGGCGGCGTTATGGGCACCTGCCCTGGTGCTGTGCGCGTTCTGCCTGACGGCAGGTCTGGCGCTGCTCGTCAGCTGCGCGAATCTCTTCTTCCGCGACGTCAAGTACGTGGTCCAGGTACTGCTGATGTTCGGCATCTTCTTCACGCCCGTGTTCTTCGAGCCCGAGATGTTCGGCGCGCTCGGGGCGCGCGTGATGATGCTGAACCCGCTTGCGCCGCTGATGGAAGGACTGCGCTTGTCGGTGGTGATGGATCACAACCTGCTCGACACGCTCGTCGTGCAGGGTCGTCACGGTGCGGTGCTCGCGTGGTCGCCGTGGTACCTGGTGTACTCCGCGGCCTGCGCAATAACGGCGTTGCTGGCCGGTCTCCTGGTATTCCACCGGGCCGAACCGAAGTTTGCCGAGTACGTGTGAGGTCGAGTGGCAGGACCAGGACTGATTGAATTCCAGCACGTCTGGAAGAAGTTTCGTCGCGGCGAGTTCCATGACAGCCTGCGGGACATGGTTCCCGCTCTCGCCTCGCAGTTGTTCGGTCGCCGCAGCCCTGACGCGCTCGATCAGCGCGAGTTCTGGGCGGTGCAGGACGTCTCGTTTTCGGTCCGTCCCGGCGAGGCGCTTGGGATCATCGGTCCGAACGGGGCAGGCAAGTCGACCATCCTGAAGCTGCTGACCCGCATTCTGCGGCCGACGCAGGGGCGCTGCGGGATTCGCGGGCGTGTGGGCACGCTCATCGAGATTGCGGCTGGCTTTCACCAGGACCTGACCGGCGCCGAGAACATCTTTCTCCAGGGCTGCATCATGGGGATGACGCGCAAGGAGATCGGCGCCCGCTTCGACGACATCATCGCGTTCTCGGAGCTCGCCGAGTTCATCGATACACCGGTGAAGCGGTATTCGAGCGGAATGAACGCCCGCCTCGGCTTCTCCATCGCCGCACACATGAGCCCCGATGTGCTGGTCGTCGACGAGGTGCTTGCCGTCGGCGACTGGCGGTTCCAGAAAAAGGCGTTTGATCGGATCGGGGAGATGATGCGCCGGGGCATCCCGGTCGTCGTCGTGTCGCATCAGCTCGATCGCATCGCCTCGCTCTGCACCGACTGTCTGCTGCTGGATCGCGGGCGGGTCGTCAAGCGCGGGCACCCCGACGAATGCATCGCGCAGTATGTGGCGATCGGCGTCGAAGCGCAGGATCCGGCCGCCGCCGGACTGCCGTTCCGGGTGAGCGCCGTGGAGGTCGAGCCGAAGGGGCCGCTGCGTTCGGGCGACTGGGTGACGGTCAGGCTCCGCGGTGAGGTGCCCGCTAGCGTCGGGCCCGACAACCGGCTCATGCTCCGCGTCCGCTCGCTCCAGACGGCGCAGGTCGTGTTCGTGCTCGACCTCACGGCGCTCGAACCGAGCCTGTGCGAGCCGGGCACCTTCGATGCAACCGTCGAACTGCAGCTGAATACGGGAAAGGGTTACTTCTCCATCGAAACGCCGATGGTGAACGTACGCGAACGGCGCGAGCTCGGCCAAGGCCCGCAGGCAGTTACCAACGTGAACGTGGTCGCGTTCCACGGCCCCACGAACCTTCATCCTCGCGTGCACATTGAAATGCACCCGGCGTCCGTACAGCGCGAGGTGCGGTCGGCCTGACCGGCGGCGTCAGCTATGAAGTCGTCGTCGCGGACAACAATTCGCGCGAAGAGACACGGGCGGTCGTCGATCGCGCGCTCGCGCGCGGGTGCGACCGCGTCAGCGACGCGAGGCCTCCCCCGGCTCCGCCTGGACTGCTGACCGATCGGGCCGTTCGATGATGCGGCCGGTCAGGACCGCCCGGGCGCGCAAGGCGGCCGCTACCGGCGCGACCGACCGATCCCAGGAATACCTGTCGGCGAGGCGCAGCGCGGCGCGCCGCCGGGCGTCCGGATCGCGGGCCAGGAACTCGACGATCGCGTCCGCCCAGGCGCCGGCGTCGCGGCCGGGCACGATCACGCCGGCCTGCGGCTCGGGAGCGAGGACTTCCCTGAAGTACGGCAGATCCGAGGTGACGACGCCCAAGCCGAAGCCGAGGGCGGACAACAGCGCGCCGCTGCCTGTGATCATCCGGTACGGCAGCAGTACGGCGTCGCTCGCGGCCGTCAGATCCGCCACCTCCTGATCGGTCAGCCTGCGCGGCAGCAGGACGATCCGCGGCGTACGCTCCGCGGCCTCCGTCAGCGGAGCGAGGTCGAAACCTATCTGGCGGACACCGCCGATCACGAGCTGTACGGGGCCGTTGATCCGTTCGACCGCCTCCGCGGCCAGTTCCAGGCCTTTGTAGTCGCGAAGCCTTCCGAGGCACGACACGAGCGGCGCCTCCGGATCCAGCCCGAGCTCGCGGATCACGTCGACGCGGCTTCGCGGCGGCGGACATGCGCTCGCAAGCTCGCCATGGGGCATGACGAGAAGCTCGCCGCTGGGACGAAGATGGTCGCGCACGAGCGCTGCCGACCATTCGCTGTGGCAGATGATGAGATCGGACTCGCGCGCCAGCAGCCGATAGCCGTAGTGATCCCAGCGATAGGCACCCTCGTGCGGCGCCAGGTTGTGCACGGTCCAGATCCGCGTGATGCGCGCCCGCCTGGCGGCGCGGAGAAAGCGCGCGAGCTTGAGCAGGGTGCGGCCGGCCTCCCACGCGCGGCCGAGGCGATGCACCTGGCCGAAGCGGGGAGTTCTCCAGATCGTCTCAGGCCAGTGGATGTGAATGGCGTCGACACGGCTGGCGTTGGCGGCCACCCACGCCGCGCTGATCTCGATCCCGTCCGACGCAGCGACGCCGTGCTTGGCAAGCGCGCCGTGAAGCCCGGTGAAATACGGGTGGGCGGGCTGCGTCATCCGTGGGTACACCGCCAGCCGCAGGTGGCTGGGCCCTGCGTCGACGGCGGCCGCTGACGGTGAGGCGAGTGTGGCGTGTGCGGTCGACAACGTGGCTGCTCGCAAAACTAGGCCGTTTAGCTATCTTTGCAAACTGAACGCCGCCGCATCAGCTGGCGACGAAGTGGAAGGCGCGGGTGAAGACCGGCTAGTGTCCCGCTGCCGCCGTGCGATCGCGGCCGGCCCGGTGCGCGAACCGGCTTCCCTTCAAGTAACCGACTGACAACAGGAACTCCCGGGTCGCGTCGAGGCTCGCCTTGCTGCGCGGGCGCGCGAGCGACACCATCGCGCGCAGCGCGTGGCGGGCCGCCACCCGCACCGCCCAGCGCGGATAGCCCAGGACTCGCGCCGCTTCGGCGCCCTCGTCGTTCAATCCGCGGCTGACGCCGTCGCGATACATCCGGTGAAACGCCCACCGCGGCGAGCAGCGCTCGCGGGGAACCCAGTGGCAGACCTTGGCGTCCGGCACGTAGCGTCCCACACACCCGGCATCGAGCAGACGCTGCTGCATCGCCCGTTCCTGACCGATGCTCCCGGTGGCTGCGCCGGGCCCCAACGAGGGATCGAACCCGCCCACGCGGTTGATGTCGGCGTGGAACGCAGCCCAGTTTGCCCCCAGGAACGAGGGCTTGGTCACCGGAGCGGACTCATCGTCCAGCGTCCAGCCCCTGGCCGAGTAAGGCAGGAATTCCACCAGCCACGGAGGAGGCGCAACCTCGTAGTCGGGGAATACCGGTCCGCCGAAGAAGAGCCCGCCTTCGATCCCATCGCTGGCTGCGGCGAACGCCGTCAGCAGCGTCTTCCCGACAATCACATCGTCGTCCAGAAACACGATTAGCCGTGCGCCGATGGAGCCGAGGGCGACATTGAGGGACGCGCTCTTGTTGCCGTCCGGATGAAAGAGGTAGCTGGCCTTGAGGCCGGCGGGCGCATCGCGCACCACGCGCTCGGCCCCCTGCTGGTCGCCGTTCTCTACGACGAGCGTGCCGGCGTACGACGTCGGCTGATCGCAGGCTGCCAGAGACTCGAGCGTCCGCGCGAGCAGGTGCGGGCGGCCGCGGGTGGCCATCACCACGTGCAGCATCGTGATGACATCAGAATACCCTAACGAATGACGCTTGGAGGTCTGCGATCCTTTTCTCGTGAACGTCCGTCGCGACGAACCGGACCTGCCTTAATAGACAGGGTCGAATCGGGCGATCGTGGACAGTGCGGCCGCGCGCGAAATGCCCGTCAACACGCACCTCCTCCGCTGCCGCTCGCGCGTCGGTTGGCGATTCGGCTCGGCGGACCTGCGGCGCATGTCGATCCTGGACAAAAACCGTGAAACGCATCCCTCATCGCAGCACCGCGAAAGTAGGTAAACAACGGTTGAGCCCTGGCACGCCGGACACCAACTTGTTGGAAAACGGTTCACCATTCTGAATGGCCCAGCTGGCACGAGCCCACGTGTTGATGGGCAGCAGTTTTGCTGGGGCCAGCACGGTCGCGTGTGCGCTCTTCAGCTCGCGAACATCGCATTTGAGCCACATGCACACGAAATTTGCCTCGGTTTCTCCACTCGCCGTGGCCTCGCAGGAGTCGCCTCCTGCCGAGGTTCGAAACGCCGATGTGGAACGCGCACGTTGAGAGGCACCGGCCGTACAGCGCGAGATATGGTCGGCCTGACCGGCGATCTTGCGGCGAGAGCTTCCGGAACCGGACGGCGCGCCACAGTGACGAGGAACGTCATGACACCCGATCTCTCGATCGTCATTCCCACGTATAACCGCCCCGGGGATCTCGAGCTGGTGATCGATGCGCTGATGCGGCAGCAGACCGGCGGCGTCAGCTATGAAGTCATTGTCGCAGACAACAATTCGCGCGCAGACACGCGCGCGGTCGTCGATCGCGCGCTCGCGCGCGGGACCACGGCACCGCTCCGCTACGTCCGCGATCCGCGACCCGGCGTCTCGAACGCACGCAATTCCGGCGTCAGTATCGCGCGCTCCCCGCTCATCGCGTTTCTCGACGACGATGGCGTGCCGGTGGAGACGTGGGTGCGCGAGGTCAAGGGCGCGTTCGACGAGCACCCCGACGTGGACTGTTTCGGCTTCCGCGTCCGCCCGGTGTGGAAAACGCCGCCGCCGTCCTGGCTGACGCCGGCCGACTCGGGGCCGATCGCCATCCAGGATCGCCCGAACCCGGCGCGGCTCGATTGCGATCATGCGGGGGCGTGTCTGTCATCAGCGAACCTCGCGTGCCGCCGCGAGGCGTTCGACGAGGTCGGCGGCTTCTCGCCGTTATATCGGCGCAGCCAGGACCGCGAGTTCGAGCAACGCCTGTGGCGCGCCGGCAAGCGCGGGTTGTACTTGCCGATTGCCGAGGTCCTCGTCGACGTGCCCAGCAACCGCCTGACGAAGGCCTATCACCGCAAGTGGCACACGGTCGTGGCGCACTATCATGCGTTGATGCGCTACCCCGACACGATCGATGCGTCTGGCCGGATGATTCCGTATGGCACCTATCGGACGTGGCTCGGCGTCCCGCGGCACATGTATCGCGCATGCCTCACGCATGTTGTTGGATGGCTGCGCGCCGCGTTCACTGGACGCAGCAACGAGCGCTTTCAACACGAACTGCGGATCCGCTCCTACCTCAGCTTCTTCAGAACGCGCTGGGCGACCACGTTGACGGCGGAACCGGGGTCGAAAATACCAAGAGCAATCTCATAGCGCGACCATCACACGACTTCGGACTTCGGACTTTCGCTGCAGGCTGGCGTTTTTTGCCGTCTGCGATCTAGAGCGACTGAGCGAGCGCGACCGCGTCAGCACCCGCCGGAAATCGAAGTTGTCCGGACGCATCGTTCGCGGCCCGGTACACAGTCTCGGCCACGTCGGACTCTTTCGTGACTGCGGTCACCTGCGCAAAGGGCGCGAGGATGGGCTCCGAGAAAGCCGCATATGCCTCGGGAAACAACCCGTCCATGCGCGATCCCACGGCGAACGAAGGTCAGGCCGCGACCTCGTGCTCACACGCCTCGTGGAGGTGCTGCTCATCGAAGCGCTGCGGTCGACGCCAGGTGTCACGTGGGCCAGCCTCCGGGTCGCTACGCAGCGAGCGCGGGAGTCACACCGTCGACGTGACCTCGCCAGCCGGTTCGCGCGTCGCGCCTTTCTCTGCAAGCGAGCGCTGTGACAAGATCCGGGCGATGGCCTGCACGCGGTCAACGTGTTCTCATGGCTGACGAGATCAAGAACTACATCACGCCGGGCGGCTACCGGCGGCTGCAGGAGGAGCTCGCACGCCTGTGGAAGGTGGAGCGGCCGCCGATTGTGACGACCGTCGCGTGGGCCGCGGGCAACGGCGACCGCTCGGAGAATGGCGACTACATCTACGGAAAGCGGAAGCTGCGCGAAATCGACCGGCGCATCCGCTATTTGTCGAAGACGCTCGACCATGCGGTGGTGGTCGACAACGCGGGCAAGGCGCACGAACGCGTGCGTTTCGGCGCGACCGTCACGATCCTCAACGAGAACGGCGACGAGCGCGAGGTCACCATTGTCGGCGTGGACGAGCTCGATTCCGGCGACGCACGCGTCTCCTGGCGCTCTCCGCTGGCCAGGGCGCTGCTGATGGCAAGAGTCGGCGACACGGTGACGCTTCGCGCGCCGCGTGGACCCGCGCGCCTCGAGATCATCGCCGTGCGCTACGACGACCTGCGGTAGCCATGCTTTGGCTAGCTGCGCGGATC